>Ga0302324_100019144_pt1 | contig 13459 bp, 15 predicted proteins | sample Palsa_T0_1_FD_201949 | JGI IMG/M metagenome (GOLD analysis project Ga0302324, IMG submission 201949) | Peat permafrost microbial communities from Stordalen Mire near Abisko, Sweden - Palsa_T0_1 | ecosystem: Environmental > Terrestrial > Soil > Palsa > Peat permafrost | place: Sweden: Abisko...
TTGATATTTTACTGGTGCTGCTGATCGTATTTATGCTGATGCCCAGCAAAACGGTGGGATTAAAGTCCGACGTTGCCCAACTTGCGGCGGAGAATCAGCCGGCTGTTCCGAATCCATTGAATCTGGTGCTGCGGATCCAGAAAGATGGTTCCATGGATATCAATTCGCAGCCCGTTGTATTAGCCGAGCTGCGGGAACGGTTGCGGGCGTTGTTCGCGGTTCGGCCGGACGGCGTGCTGTTCGTCAATGGCGCAGCGGAGTTGGAATTCGAGGACGTGGCCACGGTCATCGACATCGCTCACGGCGCCGGAGTGGGGAGGATTGGGGTGATGACGGACAAGATAGCAGCGAACGCGCCGGGATATCATTAGTGCATGAGGCGCAAAGCTTGGGCGTGGATCCTGTGTCTGGTGTTTGTGCTGCTGCTGAGTCTGGGCTTTACCGAGTATGGCCAGGCGGCGAATTACCTGCTTGTTTCTATTCGAGTGGTTCTGATTGGGGTGTTGTCGATTTTGTTTGTGCGCGAGTGGTGGAAATACAGGCACGATCCAAGAGGAAGCAGCCGGGTGAAGCCGGATGCGGGGGATAGCGTTCTTCGGCGATTTCGGCGGTGGTATTACGATGATGCGCGGTAAGTTGGCGGGCGGAAGCGCCTGCCCCTCCTTAGCGGATCAGATGTTCTAACAATTGATGAGCGGCTTGCCATGTTGCGGGAGCGGCGATTCCAGCCAAACAGCCAAATAAAATTCCAGCGGCGGTTAAGAATACAGGGTGGGCCTGTGCGGAATTCTCCAGGCGCGGAGCCGGGCCCAGGAGACGATTGACGCGCGCCTCAAGATCCCCGGTGTCGGCTACCAGGGACGTCACCAGAGGCGACATTTGAGCCGCGGCGCGCAAACGGGCAACGCGGACCAAGGCGCTGGCGAGCGAAAGGGCGTGACGCGAGTTTCCGTCCACGGCGCGATCGTCGGCGTACCGCTCGGTATAGCAGATCCAGGCGTTCTGCAACGCGCGCAAGCCGCCGAGTACGCGGAAGGGAAGAACATCGGGCGCGAGGAGCAGCAGCAGGCGCTTCAGATTGTCGCGCGAGGCGGCGTGGGCGCGCTCGTGGCGCAGGGCCGCCGCCAGTTCCTGCCGGGAAAGACGGTGGAGCACGTCAGGCGAGATCACCAGACGCGGACGAAGGATGCCGGCCAGCGCGAACACGCCCGAGGTCCCCGGGACCAGGCACAGCCGTGTGTTCCGGAAGCGCAACTGGCGGCAATGGCGCGCATAGCGCACGGAAAAAACCATAGCGCGCAATCCGCGTTGGGCAGCGATGAGCCAGCTCGCGGCGCCGAAGAACGCCAGGGTTAAACATGCAAGGCCCACCTGTTCCACGCCTGCTTCCGGCTCCAGCCACAAATAGCTGGGGACACAAATTCCGGCGACGAGTAGAATGGCTGCCAGCGACGGAAACAATCGGGCGGCCAGCAGGAGCCGCGCGGCCGAGCCGGCAGTACGCCGCTGGGTCAAGGCCAGCATCCAGGGCGCCAGCATGTTTATCCCGATCGCGAATGCCGCGTGGATCAGAAAAAAGCAGCCCAGCGACAGGACTGCCAGACGGAGCAGGTAGGGCAAGATCACGATCTGCTCCGCTGATCCAGCTCTTTGCGCTTCAACCGGATTTTTTTCTCCAGCTCATCCAGCAGCTTTTCGTTCTGTTGGCCAACGGCATCCACCAGGCAGGAGATGAGCAATTCGCCGGCCGGATAAGGCCTGATCAGGTATCCGGCCACAAAGTCGGCCGCAGCTTGGTGCTCCCGCTCCTGGCGTGACTGGCGCGCCGAGTACAGGTAGGCCCGCTCAAATTTACGCCGTTCCAACAGACCTTTCTTGAAAAGGCGGTCTAGCGTAGTCATTACGGTGGTGTAGGCCAGGGGACGGTCCAGCTGCTGGGCCACCTGGTGTACGTTGCTCTCCCCTTGCCGCCACAGAATCTCCATCACCGCGACCTCAAGGTGGCCGAGGCCGGACAACCCGGCAGGCTTTTCTTTATGGTCCTGGCGCTCGAAGAATCGGGTCATGCCTATACAGCCTGCATTCTAGCAAGATATACTGAGGGCGAAAGTTCCAGGTTGGGCGTCTTCCTGGAGGTTTATCGCGGGCTGGCGCGCACCATGAGCGATCACGTTCCGGACGATTGGCTGGAGCAATATAGTAAGGGCACACTCCAAACCCCTCGATTGGCCCAAGTAGAAGAACACCTGTTAATCTGCGAACACTGCTGTGAGCGGCTCACCAAGCTGGATGACCGTTGGGGGTTAAATGGTTGATCCGCAGGGTCCCGTTTGATGCATTACAATCATAGATGTACCGAACAATCTGGCCGGCGGCGAGTTAGAAGTTACTGAAGCTTGACGAAAACTTGCCGATAACTCATAATGTGGGAACCGGTTGCCGTTAAATTTTCAAGTGAAGCATTGGAACATTAGGGATCTATGCAGCTTCGACAGCCCCGTGTCATTTGCCTCCTGACTGTAGTCTCCCTGGCCAGCGGCTCGCTTTTGGCAGCGACGACTAGCACTCCGCATAAGAAAACCAAGCGCCGCGCGCACAGCGCCAGTGGTAGCGTGGCGGGCGTGAAGCAGTCGCAGTTGACTGCGGCGGCGCATCATCCGGTAAGCCATCTTTCAAAGCTCCCCAAGAAGCGCTACGTCAACAACCCATGGTCATCGCCGACTTTCGCGGATTCGACAGTGGGCGATTCGGTGGACGGCGAGGATCTGGTGGTGCGGCGGGCGGCGGTGCAAGCGCTGGGTCCGTACAACGGAACGGTGGTGGTTGCCGATCCGAATACCGGCCGGCTGTTGACCATCGTGAACCAGAAGCTGGCTTTTCAAAGCGGCTTTCAGCCGTGCTCCACCATTAAGGTTGTGGCGGCGCTGGCGGGGTTGAACGAAGGGTTGATTGAACAGAACACGCTGATGCGGGTTGGCCGGCGCCGGCCAATGGATCTGACCGAGGCGCTGGCACATTCCAACAACGCATTCTTTTCTGCGGTGGGATATAAGCTGGGCTATGCGAGGATCATCCATTACGCGCAGCTATTCGGTTTAGGCGAGAAGGCGGGGTTGGATCTGGAAGCCGAGCAACCCGGGACCCTTGCGAGCGAGCCACCGAGCGACGGTTTGGGAATGATGACCAGTTTCGGCGAAGGGATTTACATGACGCCGCTGGAACTGGCCGGCCTGATGACGGTGGTGGCGAACGGCGGAACGCTGTACTATCTCCAGCATCCGAAAACGTCGGAGGGAACGGATCAGTTCGTTCCGCGCGTGAAGCGGCAGATCGACGTGCAGCAGTGGCTTCCGGTGATTAAGCCGGGGATGCTGGGTGCAGTGGAATACGGCACCGCGCGGCGCGCCAACTACAACGCCGATGAGCCGATTTTCGGCAAGACCGGAACTTGCACGGACGGCCGCTCACCCACGCATCTGGGCTGGTTCGGATCCTACAACGAAATCGGCAAGAACAAGCTGGTGGTTGTGGTTCTGCTTACCGGTGGCGGCAAAGTGAACGGTCCGGTGGCGTCGGGCGTGGCTGGTGCGGTTTATCGCAACCTGTCGGGCGTGAGCTACTTTGCGGAGACTCGTGGGATTTCGCCGGTGGCGTTGATTTCCACGCAGAGTTGCTGCAGGTAGGGCTGCCGCCCTCAAAATCGCGTCACGCTCTCTTGCGGTCGCGGTTCGGGAGGAAACCTCACCGGCTAAAAGTGATCTCTGAGCTCGGCGAAGCGCGCTAGCTGCAGTAATTGTCCCCGCCCTGGGCGAACTTCTTCGTGCTCCAGGCGCCAAGTGTGCTGGTGCGGCACGAATACGGCGTTGATGCCTACTTCCAATGCCGGATTGATGTCGGACTTGGGCGAGTTGCCGATCATCCAGGCGCGCGCCGGATCCAAACTCCGTTCCTGAATCAGCGCCGCATACGCTGCGGCATTTTTCTCCTTCACAATGGCGGTGTGGCCGAAATAGATGGCCACGCCGGACCGGTCCAGCTTGAGCTTCTGCTCTTCCGGATTGCCTTTGGTGAACAGCGTGAGATCATGCCGGGCGGACAGATACTCGAGCGTATCTTCCACTCCCGAAATAAGCTCCATGGGATGGTGGACGATGCGTTTGGCGAAACTGATGACCTGAGGCAGGTCCCCGGCGCGCACTTCGCGCTCCGCCAGTTTGCGATAACATTGGGCCAAATTGCGCGCGAAGCTCTCGGTTCCATATCCGTGAATTTTGGCATTGACGGTTTCGATTTCGTCCAGTACAGCACGTACCTCGGCCGGCGTCATGCTGGAGTGTGCCAGGAAATCGTAGAACTCGTCGAAGGCGCGCTCGAAGTAGATATTGTTCTCCCAAAGCGTGTCGTCGGCGTCGATGATGAGGTGCTGCCGGCCGTGGATTTTCACACGCCCGTGGGGAATTTGGAATGCCCGTTGGTGGGTGCCACCACGCGCGCATGCTGAATCTGGCGGCGGCGCAAGGAGTAATTGGGAAAGAACTCGGCCAGCCTCCGCATGCGGTCGGCTTCCGAGCGCGTGGCCAGCATCACTTGCCGGAAATCGGCGTCAGGAACCACTTGGGCGAGTTGAAAGCTGAGCTGCGGATCGGTGAGTTCGGGATCCCGCAGGTGATCGGCCGATTCCAGGGCTCGAACCTCGCGGTAAGCTTCCAGCACACGATCGCGGACGTCCGGCGCGATCGGCTCCGATGCTTCGTCGTCGAAAAATTCGACGGCGCCTCTCAAGTAGGGCTTTTCGTCATTCAGCATTATGATCTCAAAGCGGCGCCGGCCCAGCGTTTCCAGATCCATGCGTCCATCCGGATATTTTTTTAAAACCTTCTCGACCGTGGCGGTGCAGCCGGTATTGACGATGCCCTTCTCGCCGGCCAGAACCACGCCGAACTCGGATTTGCCGCGCAGCACCTCCTCAATCATCTGCTTGTAGCGCTCCTCGAAAATATGCAGCGGGAGAGCGGTACGTGGAAACAATACCACCTGAAGCGGGAAGAGAGGCAACAGCTCTTGCTGCATGTGTACTATTATGGCTTCTTAATCAGCGGCCATGGAAGCTGGAAAAACACTGCATGATTTTGAAGCTTAAACGCACGCCGGGGCTCTATCTGGTGGGCTTCATGGCGTCGGGCAAAACCACCATCGGGCGACTCCTGGCCGATGAGCTGGGTTGGGACTTTGCCGACCTGGATGAGGACATCGTGGCCGAACATGGTTCGGCTATCCTAGACATTTTCGACACGCTGGGTGAGGCAGAGTTCCGCAAAACCGAGCAAACAGCCATCCGGAAAAGAGTGGGCCAAATCGAACGGGGCAAGCCGATGGTGGTGGCGCTGGGGGGCGGCACCTTCGTGCCGCAAGCCATCCAGGAATTCCTGATTGAGAACGGCATCACGGTGTGGCTGGATTGCCCGTTTGAGCGAGTGTCCGCGCGCATCCAAGATTCCTCGCACCGGCCGCTGGCTCGGGATCCGGAAAAGTTCAAACAACTCTATCAAGATCGGCGGGACGCTTATGGAAATGCCGAGTACCGCATCGAGATCCAAGGCGACGATCCGGCTCCGGTGGTGGCGGCCATTCTGAAGCTTCCAGTATTCTAGGCCCGATGGCTTCCTCCTTGCGCCGGCAGGCCCTTCGCATTTTTCAGGCCGCGGTGGAAGCCGCTGCTCCCGCCGAAGCGGTGCGGCGGCACTTGAAACTCAACCGCGAGGCCCTGATTGCAGGGCGGCAGCGGTATCGCCTGAGCGCATTCCAGAAAATTTACGTGGTCGGGGCTGGGAAAGCCGGCGCGCGAATGGCGCTGGCGGTGGAACGGCTGCTAGGACGAAGGATCACGGCGGGACTGGTGAACGTCCCGTATGGCGAATCCGGCCGGGCACGGCGAGTAGAACTCAATGAATGCGGCCATCCGGTGCCGGACAGCAACGGGGAGCGCGGCGCGGCCGGCATTGCCGAAATTGCGGGGAAGGCTGGTCCGGACGATCTGGTAGTGTGTCTGATCTCGGGCGGCGCATCCGCTTTGCTGCCGCTACCGGCACCACCGGTCACGCTGGCTGAGAAACAGCAAACCACGCGATTGCTGTTAAATTGCGGCGCGAACATTCATGCGATCAATTGCATCCGGAAACATATTTCTTTGCTGAAGGGCGGCGGGCTGGCGCGACTCGCTTTTCCTGCCACGGTGCTGACCCTGATCCTGTCCGATGTCATAGGGGACGATCTGGACGTGATCGGGTCCGGCCCTACCGTGGGCGATCGCACCACGTTCGCAGACGCGCGGGCGATATTTGAAAAATATGGGATCTGGAACAAAGTTCCGGCGGGAGTCCGGGAACGGCTCAGTGCTGGGGCCATGGAGACGCCGAAGCCCGGAGATCCGATTTTCGCGAAGGTCCAGAATCTGATCGTGGGGAGCAACCGGTTGGCCGTGGATGCCGCGGTTCGCCAGGCACGCGCGCTGGGCTTTCGGACGCTGGTGTTGGCTACGGGGCTGCAAGGTGAAGCGCGAGAGGTGGCGCGGGTCTACGCAGCGGCGGCGAAAGAGATTCGGGCTACGGGACATCCGCTGAAACCTCCGGCGTGCGTGATTTCGGGCGGCGAGACGACGGTGACCGTCCGCGGAGACGGATTGGGCGGCCGCAACCAGGAGTTTGCGCTGGCGGCGGCGTTGGACATCGCGGGTCTTGAAAATGTTGTGCTGATGAGTGCGGGAACGGATGGCGCCGATGGTCCAACGGATGCGGCCGGGGCCATTGCGGATGGAACTACCATCGCGCGGGCGGAACGCCTGGGATTGGATGCCGGTGGGATGCTGAGGAACAATGATTCTTATCTTTTTTTTGAGGGGTTGGGGGATTTGATAAAAACGGGACCGACTGGGACCAATGTCGCGGACATACAGGTGGTTTTGGTGGGTGGAGATTAGGCTCGCGACGCGAGGAAGCGCTAGCACGACAGTTGGTTACCATAGTGTGTTGATCGCATCTCTTGATCCTGAGTTTGTCCCTGCGGTTTTGTGGAACCGGGCTTATCTCGCAAAAGTTCAGAATGGCGGGAACAATCTCGCGATTGCGTTGGAACGGGGCGATGGTTCGGTCTCGGTGTATCGAACCAAAACGCTTCCGCATGAGGGCGCTAATATTTCGCTGAACGAGCGCTACACCGAACGATTGCTGAAGTTCCTGCTGTGGCAGAAGGGCGGACATCGGGTGACGATTGCAGGCAATGCGAAGATCGCCGAATACCTCCGCCGCACCTATTCGCCCGAAGGAGAGCGGGCCTTCGATTGGAAATTCATAGGGGAGAGCGTGCAGGGACGACCTCTGACAATCGAAACAGCCAGCTTCGAGAATGTTCCTCCGGAAAAAGAGACGGCCAGGCCGCTGGGCCGCCATCTGGAAGGCTGCCGCATCGGTTTCGACCTAGGGGCGAGCGATCGCAAATGCGCCGCTGTGGTGGACGGCGAGGTGATCTTCAGCGAAGAAGTGCCCTGGGATCCGAGCGTGCAGAGTGATCCACAATATCACTTCGATGGTATTCATGATTCGTTGCAGCGGGCGGCCGCGAAGCTGCCGCGCGTGGACGCGATCGGCGGCAGCTCGGCGGGAGTTTATGTGAATAACGAAATCCGCGTGGCTTCCCTGTTTCGCGCCGTGCCGCAGCACCTGTTCGACACTCGCGTGCGGCGCATGTTCTTCGAGCTGAAGGACGCCTGGGGCGGCATTCCGTTCCAAGTGGTAAACGACGGGGAAGTGACCGCGCTGGCTGGATCGATGGCATTGAACGACAACGCGGTGCTGGGCATTGCGATGGGTAGCAGTCTGGCAGCGGGTTACGTGACTCCGCAGGGAAACATCACCACCTGGTTGAATGAGCTGGCGTTTACGCCGGTGGATTATCGCGAGAACGCGCCGGTGGACGAATGGTCCGGCGATCTCGGAGTTGGCGCGCAATATTTCTCGCAACAAGCCGTGGGGCGCCTGCTCCCGGCCGCCGGGATTGATCTAGCGGGTGATATGCCGCTGCCCCGCAAGCTGGTGGAAGTCCAGAGCCGGATGGCAGCGGGCGACTCGCGCGCACAGAAGATCTACCAAAGCATCGGCGTCTACCTGGGTTACAACATCGCGCACTACGCGGATTTTTACGAGATCCGCAATCTTCTGGTGCTGGGCCGCGTGCTGAGCGGAGCGGGCGGCGATTTGATTCTGGCCACGGCCGGGCGGGTTTTGCAGGAGGATTTTCCCGAATTGGCCGGGCAGATCCGTTTCCACATTCCCGATGAGAAAGAGAAGCGGCACGGACAAGCCGTGGCCGCGGCCAGCCTACCCTCCATCGAAGAACAAGAGACCAGACATGCAATTTCATAATTCCAACACGGACCTTTTTGTGCCCGATGGCGCGGCGCCGGACGCGGCGCTCGGGCGCACGACGCACTTGTGCATCGCGGCGCATCAGGACGACATCGAGATCATGGCGTATCACGGGATCGCCGAATGCTTCGGCAACGCCGGCAAGTGGTTCAGCGGCGTGGTGGCAACCAGCGGCGCGGGCAGTCCGCGGAGTGGGATTTATGGCGGCTACACCGATGCGGAAATGCAAAAGGTGCGGCTCATGGAACAGCGCAAAGCTGCTTACGTGGGCGAGTATGCGTGCCAGATCCAACTTGGCTACTCAAGTTCGCAGGTGAAGAATGCGAGCGAGACGGGGTTGGTGGACGATCTGGCGAAGCTTCTGCGCGCCATGCAACCCGAGATTGTGTACCTGCACAATCCGGCGGACAAGCATGACACGCACATCGGCGTACTGCTGCGTTCGATTGCCGCGCTTCGGGCCGCTCGGGACACAGTTCGTCCGAGAAAGGTTTACGGATGCGAAGTGTGGCGCAATCTGGACTGGCTATCGGATGACGAGAAACAGGTGCTGCCGAGTTCGGCGAAGCCCAACATAGCCGCCGCGCTAGTGGGTGTTTTCGATTCCCAAATCAGCGGCGGCAAGCGCTACGATCTGGCGACGGCGGGCCGCCGCACGGCCAACGCCACGTACTTCGCATCGCATGGGACCGATCAGGAGACGGCGCTGAGCTTCGCGATGGATTTGACGCCGCTGGTGGAAGATCCGAACTTGTCGATACGCGAATATGTTTTGGGTTTCATTGATCGCTTTCGCGGGGACGTGGAACGCCGGCTAAAGTCGCTCGGTTAGTTCAACTCGGGCGCGTTCAGTTCTCCGGTTCATCGGTTCTTCAGTTCTTCGGTTCTGTTACGGGGATATTCGACTGCAAGATAGCGAAGGAGTGCTGTTGCCGAACCGATAAACCGATGAACCGAAGAACGCAATCAGCCGGAACCCGGCTTATTGCCGGATTGGCTTCGGTGGCTTTGGTGTGTCCGGCGGGAGGGTTACTTCGTCGGCGCTGGCCTTGCGGACTGTCAGCGCGCCGCGGCCGGTCTCCAGGCGCAGTTGCGGACCGCCGGAACCGCCCGTAATGGTGGCGCCGTGATTGGTTTCGTCCACGCGCAACGGGGCGCCGAAATCGTTATGCACCTCGCCACGATCGGTGGATGCCTTCAGATCGAACTTGGAGCCTTCCGTGAGCGCTAGCTCCAGATCGCCAGAGCGCGTATGGACGTCGATTTTGGGGGTATTCTTGCCGGGCCGCAGGTCGATGTTGCCGCGCTCCAGCGTTAGATCCAAGGCCTGCGAGAAATCGGAAATCTGGATGTCGCGCGAGCGGGCATTCAACCGGATGGGTCCGATGAGGTTGTCGGCGGTGAATTCGCCCAGGCCCATGTGAATCTGCCCGGGGAGCTTCTCGCAGCTCACGCTGATTTGGGAATCCTCCCAGCGCAGCGGCTTGGCCAGATTGCTGAGCTGGATCTGGCCGGTGTAAGTTCCAGCCACGGTCACTTGTCCGTCGATGTTTTGCAGCTCCACGTCTTGGCCGTGGCCCTTCAGGTCGACGCTGCCTTTGACGCCGATGGCGCGAATGATATCGCTCTTGCGCAGATCGACACGGACGTCGCCGCCGATGCTTTCCAGGCGCACGCCGGCGTTATCGCTATTGATGTCAACGTTGCCGTTCAGAGTTTGAATGTCGAAATCGCCGGTGCGGCCATGGCCTTCAACGGAAGAGCCAATGGGCACGGTGATCTCGAGTTCGGCGGTGGCGCGCGTACGGTCGCTCACGCGATCCTGATTGGTGCGAACGATGATCTGATCGCCTTGCTGGATCAGCTCCAGCGGCATTTCCTTGTTGGCTTTGTCCGCGTCGGCCTGCTGGAAGGAGCGCACTGTTTCACGCCCGCTCGCATTCACCGTGGTGGCGTCCTTCGATCCGGTGATCTTGGCATTGCCGCGGAAGCTTTCGATCAGTACCTTGCAATTTTTGGCGCAAGGTTTTTCGACAGGCGCGAGGGTGTAGTCGTAGCTGTCGCCGAAGTCCATCACCATGCCATGAAAAGCCCGGCCGGTTGGAAACCAGGCGGTATAGTGACGCGCGGTATACATGGTGCCGCCGACGATGCAGATGAGAAACACCAGCATCCATTCGCTGCCCGAAATTCCATTGCGCGGGATGGGCTTCGACAGAGTGGCCCACAGCAGAATCTCGATCAAGCGCAATCCGCCCCAGGCGATCAGGACGAACGGCCAGTACTTGGCGATGATATCCACGAGTGGGATTTCAGGCCACACATTGCGCAGCAGAAAGAGTCCGCCGATTCCGATGAGAATCAGCGGTCCGATTACCGAACCCCGTCTCATATCGCACTCCCTCCGGCGGGCCCGGAATCCTGGACCACCGGCCGCGCCGTGACTTTTTCCAGAAGTTTAAGGACGCCGAACAGAATGATGAGAATCGGCCAGGTTCGTCCAAAGCCGTAGACTCCGAAATAATCCATGGCGACCAAAGATCCAAGCGCGATCAACATGATGGGTCCGCGAATGGCCTGGATCAAGTTGTAGCTAATGTCGTTCATGGGACGCCTCCCCCACTTCGGTTGGCCGCGAGCCGCCGCGCGCAGCCGAAGCCGACACGCGCTCGTAGAGCATGTAGACGCCCAGACCGATCAAGGCGATGGGCCAGTACCGGATGAATTGGCTGAACCGGATAATTTCCATATTGTTGAGCAGGAACACAAGACCGATGGCGATCAGAATGGCCGGCGCCACTGGAAAATGAGAACCGTGGCCGTGGAGCGAAACCAGACTCGAGAACTCATCCACTTGTTGTCCCGCCTGGCGTTTTTTGGCGGTGTGATACGCTTCAAACGCCATATAGAATACCCAGACGCCGATCATCATTCCAAAGAGCGGCTCCAACCCGCCCGCGGCGGCATCGCTGTTTACGATGCTGATCAGGACGCCGAGAACGATTACATGCACCAGGCCCTTGACGTATTGACCGTTGTAGATGGCGCCCACTCCGGGGATGAGCCCAAGCAAAAATGCGAGCCCCGGCGAGGCACCCAAATCCGGGATAGGCGGCGGCACTGGGGCGGTGTAGGGCGAGTAGCCGGTTGAAGGGGGCGGGCCCGCGGGAGCTGGAACCGGCAGATGTTCGTCGCAGTACATGGTTCCGTCAAACGTTCGGCGGCAACTCTCGCAAAGGGCCTTGCCGCAGGCTCTACAATAAGCCACAGCCGATATGTCCTGATGATTAAAACAATTCATGATAGCTACCTCTTTTTCTCACTGGTTCCAGCTTCCGGCTTCTGCCCGCTGCTTTCGACCTTCTGCTTACTGCCTTCCACCGGTTGCTTGGCGCCTTCGGCAGCTTGCGCCTGCTCCTGATCGGTCCATTCCTTCAATCGCGACTGGATTTCGATCACCAGCCGGAGATTATCGTAATACTTGACGCCCCGGTCCCACATGCGATGGGTGCGATCGTCGATACCGGCCCAGATCTTAACCGGATCGAGGTCTGAGGGACGCAACTGGCGCGGCTCGATATGGGCGAACTTGGCGATCATGGAGAAGGACAGCACCGTCATCGCCATGCCCATGACATAGCGGGGCTGCAAGATGCCCTGCACCCAGCCGCCAAATAATTTCTTCCACCAGGATCGTTTTTCCGTGGCTGGCCGCCCGGTGGGCAGCTCATGCAGGATTCGGGTCAGCAGCTCGGCCGGAGGCTTGGCCGGCGCCACTGTCTGGATGAAGGCCGTCACGCCGGCAACATCTTTGGCCAGCTCGGCACAAGAGCTGCATCCAGCCAGATGCTTTTCCAGGGCAGACCTCTGCTCAGCGCGGAGAGTTCCATCCACGTAGTCGCACAGCAGGATTTCCAGCTCAGCGCACGTCATATCCGAACCTTGTGGCGGCGCAGGACGCGAGCCAGTTCGGCCCGTCCCCGATTCAGCCGCGATTTCACCGTTCCTTCCGGAACGTTCAGTACTTGGGCGATCTCCCGATATTCTAATTCTTCCAGATCCCGAAGAATCACCGTCTCGCGCAATTCCGGCGACAATTTTTGCAAACCCGTCTGCAGAAGTTCACTGGCTTCCCGGCCTGCCAGCATGCCATCGGTTCGGGCCAGCACGGCGGTGGTTTCTTCCAGAACCTTCACTTGGTCTTCAATGGATTCGGTGGCGCGCTGCATGCGCGTCCGGCGGTAATGATCGATAAGCAGATTCCGTGTCAGCCGCGTCAACCATACCACGAACAATCCTTCACCAGACCGAAAGCTTTTCAGGTTTTTGAACACTCGCAGGAAAACGTCCTGCGTCAGGTCCTGCGCTTCGGCATCGCTATTTGTGAAGCGGTAGCAGATGGAGTAGACGCGCCGGGTGTGCAGCTTCACCAGGTCTTCCCAAGCGGCATCCTGCCCGGCCAGGCACCGTTCTACGAGTTGGGCATCCGCATCCAAATTGTTGGCCGTCCGAGCTTGCGGGTAAGGTGGCACCCAGTTCCATTTTGCTGCCGGAATTGCCACCGTGGCCATGACTTCTGAAAATCTCCTCTTCCAGTTAGGAAAACGAAGATCTATGATAAGAAGTTCACTTGAATCCAAGATTTACATTCTTGAAGGGCCACGTCCAGCGTACCAATTGGCGAGGCGGTACGGTATCGAAGGGTTCCGGCCTGCTTCCGGGGCCGGACGGTGGAAGCGACCGGGTGGGCCAAACGTGCTAGCCCGGCTCAAGGAATCTCCAAAATGGGTTAAGCCCCTGCTTTTGGTCTCGGTAGGGGCAATCATCCTGATCCCCATTTTAGTCTACCGCTGGCATGCGGCGCCGTTTGACTGGCCCCTTTTCCTTACCACTTTCTATCGTGTGAATTGGATGTGGCTGGCGGTCTCGGTCTGCCTGATGTTACTGACCTACGTGGGACGCGCTCTGCGCTGGGAGGTAATGCTGCGGCCGCTGGGCCGAAAACTGAGCCTCCGAACACTGATTTATGACACAGCCAT
>Ga0302324_100019148_pt1 | contig 13458 bp, 9 predicted proteins | sample Palsa_T0_1_FD_201949 | JGI IMG/M metagenome (GOLD analysis project Ga0302324, IMG submission 201949) | Peat permafrost microbial communities from Stordalen Mire near Abisko, Sweden - Palsa_T0_1 | ecosystem: Environmental > Terrestrial > Soil > Palsa > Peat permafrost | place: Sweden: Abisko...
TCGTCCGGCGGGCAAGCTAAAGCATGCCCCACCACTGCGAACATGAAGTCTTGTGGGATAAGCTTTAGCTTGTCCAGGCGAGCCACGCTCGCCCGGGGCACTCTGCAATTCAAGACAGTTTCGGCCGATCCCCCTCCGATAGGTGCTGTTTGTCACGTGGGGCACCAACTTGCAAACCTACATACGTCGAGAATGGAGAAAAAAATGGCGACCACAGCAAAAGACGTAGCGGATGCGGCCATGAACATGAGCCGGGATGTAAAAGATTCCGTGGTGGAGTTTAGTAAGTCCGCCGGAAGAAAAATTGACACGGCGAGGGAACAGACGGGTGACGCGCTGCGCGAAGCAGCGGCCACGGTCCGTCAAGGTTCGGCAAGAATCGACGTGCTGGCGGGCAGCGCCGCGAGCCATCTGGACGCGGCGGCGACCGCGGTAAAAGACGCGAATTTGAAGAGCGTTTCGACTGGCTTGCGCCGGTTCGGGCAGAACAATTTGCTGGCCACGGTGCTGGCGGCGGTGGCCGTCGGCTACCTGGTAGGTTCGGCGCTAAACCGACCCAGCGCTAACGAATGAGGATGACCAATGAGAATCCGTATTGCGATGTTAGGAGCTTTCTTGTGCCTCGGTGCTTTAGCTCAGGGGCAAGCCAACGATCAGAATAAGAGTACGCAACAGCAGACCGCTAACCGCGCGAAGCGGCCCGCGGAAGGCACGGCGCAGTCCGTGACCGGCTGTGTGGATGAGCAGGATGGGCATTACGTGCTGCGAGACATGCAGACGTCGCAACTCATCCGGCTGCAGGCGACAGGCGCAAATGCCGACAACGATTTCGCCAGGTTTGTGGGCCATCAGGCACAGGCGAGCGGGACGCTGTCCTCAAGCACGATGACGGTAGCGCATATTGGGCAGGTGGCCGATATGTGTCCGGTAGTTAAGTAACTTCGTTTTTGCGACGGCCCCACCGGCTGCCTGCGCTGGCGGGGCCGAACTGTTTCTGCAGGACGACCGCTCACGGTCGCCGCCCGGCGAGAGGGCCACGTTTTGATATGCTGTTCGGATATGAAAAAGCTGGTTCTCCCCCTTGCGGTGGTGGCCTGCGTTTTGTTCGCGGCGGAGAAGGTAGATGTTACTACCGTCGCTAAGATTCGCAGCGAGGAGATGGAACATTCCCAGGTAATGTACATCGAGCACATGCTCACCGACCGGTACGGTCCGCGTGTGACCGGCACGCCGAATCACGAGGCTGCAGCGAAGTGGGCCGTGGCGGAAATGACGAAATGGGGAATGAAGAACGGCCACTTGGAGAAGTGGGATTACGGCCGCGACGGCTGGCTGAACGAGCGGGCTTACGGATTCGTCACCGCTCCAGTGAAAGAAAACCTGAAATTCGAAGTGTTGGCGTGGACTCCGTCGACGAATGGCACGGTGACCGGCTCGGCGATTGAGCTCGTACCCCCACGCGGGCCGGAAATTTCACAGGATCCGAACGCTAGAGGCGGACGCGGCGGCGGGCGCGGTCCGCAATACCTGCCGCCAACTAAAGAAGAGTTCGCGCAGTGGCTTACCGCCAACAAGGGCAGGGTACGCGGCAGGATGGTCCTGATGGGAAAGGCCGCCGTGATCCCAGTGGATTTCGACGCTCCTCAGAAACGAACCCCCGACGATCGAATCAAAGAGCAGTACGACCCCGAGCATCCCACAGGACGTGGATTCGGCGGCGGCCGCGGTAGGGGTCCCGAAGACCCCACGCGCATGGACACTCGCGAGATGGCCAAGCAACTCGATCAGATGTTGATTGACGGCGGCGCGGTGATGCGTTTGAACGATGCTGCGCGCGGCAACGGTATCATCGTGGCGCAGGCCAACGCGGCTTATGACGTTACCAAAGCGGTTCCCAGTGTGATAGTGCGCAACGACGATTACGGGCGCATCGAGCGGCTGCTGGCCGATGGCGACGACGTGAAGTTGGAATTCAACATCGTCAACCATACTTATCCCGAGGGCAAGACGAGCTACAACGCGATTGCGGAAATTCCCGGGTCGGATAAAGCGGACGAGGTGGTGATGCTCGGCGGCCATCTGGATTCGTGGCACTCGGCGACGGGGGCGACGGACAACGGCATCGGGTCGGCGATCATGATTGAGGCGATCCGGGTGATTCAGTCGATGGGATTGAAGCCGCGGCGAACGATTCGGGTGGCGCTGTGGTCGGGCGAAGAAGAGGGGCTGCTGGGTTCGCTGGCGTATGTGAAGGAGCATTTCGGCACGGCGGAGAATCCCAAGCCGGAGTGGTACAAACTGGACTGCTATTTCAATGTCGACACGGGTACGGGGCGGATTCGCGGGGCGAGCATTTTCGGACCGCCGGAAGCGGCGGCGGCTTTGCGGCCGGCGTTTCTACAGTTCGAGGATTTCGGCGTGGGCGGCATCAACATCACGAACAGCCGGCAGACGGGTGGGACAGACAGCACGTCGTTCAACAATGCCGGGCTGCCGGGGGTGGGCGCGCAGCAGGACCCGATCGAATATAACAGCCTGACACACCACACGAATCTGGATACGTACGAGCGGATCATTCCCGACGATGTAAAGAAGGACGCGGCGATTATCGCGGCGGCGGTGTGGCATGCGGCCAATCGCGAAGAGATGATTCCGCGGTTCACGAAAGAGACGATGCCGGCCGCCGTGGAGCCGCGATAAAACCGGGTATAAAATTCGCATAGAGGGAACTTGCCGGCACCCCTACTCAACACATATCAAAAGTCGGCGCTGAGGCGGCAGAGAGCGCGGAGAGGTGAGGTTGTCCGGGTCTCACCGTGCTAAGCTCGCATGGACAAGCTGAAGCTTATCCGACGTGGGACATGCTTTAGCTTGTCCATGCCGCGTCGCATTGCAATGGTAGATATTCTACGGTAAACAATCTTCTATAGGTTCACTCGTAGCGCAGGGCTATCATCGGGTCGACCCGTGTGGCCCTTCGGGCGGGGATGTAGCTGGCGAGCAGGGCAGCGGCGATCAGCGCGGCGGCCATCAGGGCGAATGTTAGCGGGTCTACGGCGCTGACGTGGAAGAGCTCGCCACGGAGGAAGCGGCTCATGGCTAACGACACCAGGAGTCCGGCAGCAGCGCCGATGCCGGCGAGCTTCATTCCCTGCCCCAGGACGAGACGGAGAATTTCGGACGGCTGCGCGCCGAGGGCCATGCGCACTCCCAGTTCCTGCGTGCGCTGCGTGACGGCGTAGCTGATGACCCCGTAGAGTCCGATTAACGCCATTGCGAGCGCCATGCTGGCGAAGACTCCGAGCACAGTCACTACGAAGCGGCGCGGGGCAAGCGAATTATTTACCATGTCGGTCATGAGGCGGATCTGTGAGAGGGGCTGCGTGGGGTCGACCGCGCGGACGGCGTCGCGCATGGCGGTGGCGAGACGACCGGGGTCGGAGGGTGCGCGCATGACGAAGCTCATAAACGGCAAGGGCATCTGGAAGAGCGGGAAATAATATTTGCCTTTGATGTCTTCTCCGGCGAGGTCGGAGTGCTTGACGTGCCCGACGACGCCAACAATGGTCGCCCAGGGTGCCGAACCGGCACGGCGAATGTGTTGGCCCACGGGATTCTGACCGGGCCAGTACTGGCGGGCGAGGACGTCGTCGATTATGGCGACGGGTTGCGTGCCGGCACGGTCGAGCGCGCTGAAGACGCGGCCCTGGCGGATGGGAATTTTGAGGGCATTGAAGTAGTCGGCGCTCACCGCTCCGATATCGCCGTGCGGGCCGGGATCTCCGGGAGGCGATGGGCGGCCGTCAATCTGAAAAGAGGCTGAGCCGGCGTTACCGCTGAAGGGAAGCGGGACACCGGCGGCTACGGCGCTCACGCCGGGAGTGGTCGAGAGGTTGTCGAGCACAGCTTGATAGAAGGCGAGCTGTTTGGCATCGGTATGGTAGCGCTGCGCGGGAAGTGAGAGGCCGGCGGTGATGACACCGGCGGTTTGAAATCCGGGATTGACGTCTTCGAGGGCGGCAAGACTGCGGAGGAACAAACCCGCGCCGACCAGGAGCACCAGGGCGAGAGCGACTTCGGCAATTACCAGCGAAGAGCGCAGGCGCTGGCGGCCGCGGCCGGCGGAGTTGGCGCGGCCACCCTCCTTTAACTGTTCGAACTGATTCAGACGCGAAGCCTGCCAAGCAGGAGCGACTCCGAAAATCAGGCCGGCAACGGCGGCTGTGAGGATTGCGAAGGCGAGGACCGGGCCGTCGAGCCGTACGCCCACGGCGACGGGCAGGCCTTCGGGCGCGAGGGCGAGCAGGCCGCGCACTCCGGCGAAGGCCACGCCCAATCCGGCCACCGCGCCTCCGGCGGCGAGTGTCATGCTTTCGAAAAACGAGAGGCGGATGAGGTCCCAGCGGCCGGCTCCCAGGGCGGCGCGGACGGCGATCTCGCGGGTGCGTCCGGAGGCGCGCGCCAACATCAGTCCGGCGATATTGGCGCAAGCGATGAGCAGGACGAACCCGACGGCGGCCAGCAGGACGAGCATGGGGGTGCGGGTGTCGCCGGCGATGAAATCGGTGAACGGCAGGAGGAACATGCCCCAGGCGGCGTCTTTTGCGTAGGCCCCGCCGCGATCGCCGGCCGATTTGACGCGGTCGCTGAGCACGCCAACGAAGGAGTTGGCGGAAGCGAAGGGTATACCGGGCTTGAGGCGCGCGACCGCTTGGTAGTTCTCGTTAAACCGGTTGTTGGGGGAGTACGCGCTATCCGCAAGGCCCAGAGGCGTCCAGAGGTCGATGTCGGCCGGCCAGCGGAAATCCGCGCTCATCACGCCGATGATGCGGTAGGGAGTTTGATTGAGCTCGATGGTGCGTCCGACGGCGCCGCGGTTCTCGCCGAACAGGCGCTTCCAGGCGGCGAAGGAGAGCACCACTTCGCGATTGGCGTTGGGGCGATCTTCTTCAGATTGGAAGACACGGCCGAGCGCGGGCCGAGCGCCAAAGACGTCGAACCAGCGGTAGGTGACGCTGGCGCCATTGAGACGCTCGGGAATGCCGGAGCCGGTGTAATTGAAATCGCCGGTGTCGATGAGAGCGGCGGTTTCGAACTGGTCGGTGCTTCGCAGTACATCGGCGAAATCGGGGATGGAGACTCCGATATTGCGGAGCGCCAGCTTGTCGTACTTCACTCGGACGGCGACCACGCGGGCGGGGTCGGAGACGCCCACGGGATTGAGCAACACCTGGTTTACGACGCTGAAAATCGCCGTGTTGGCGCCGATTCCGAGCGCCAGGGTCAGCAGGGCGACGACGGTATAGGCGGGAGTTTTCAGCAGTGCACGGACAGCGTAGCGCATACCAGTAATACGCTGCGTGCGGGGTTAAGTGACAGGAAAATTTTTTGGGGTCTCTTAGACAATGGTTGAGAGACGAAAGCGGCTTCGGTTGGCGGCGAAAATCCGGGGTCTTGAGTAATGGTTGGCAGGAGCGCCGGCGCCTGGCGCCCATCCAGCATCGCGCTGGCGATTTCTCCAACTCTTACGGCGCCACAAAATAATGCAACCAGACGATATCAATGTTCGTACGTCAAAGCGAGATGGAGAACTTCATGAGACTGTTGGCGCTTTTCGCGATTGCGGTGGGCCTCTGTTACGCGCAGCGTACGGATGGTTCGTTCGAGCGGACCCTCAACGTCACCGGATTCGCAGATCTTGAGCTGACCACCGATGCGGGCGGCATAGACGTGGTTCCCGGTCCCCCGGGCACAATTCGCATTCGAGGGATTCTCAAGGCGGAAGACAACTGGTTCCGGCGCCGGGAGGACGTGGAGAGCCGGATCCGTGAACTGGAGGCGCATCCGCCCATCGTGCAGAACGGGAACAGCATCCGGGTGGAGGTGCGCGACCGGTCGCTGCTTCGGGGCATTTCCATGCGCCTGGAAGTCGAAGCTCCGCGCGATAGCCGCTTGCGTGCGCGCGCCGATTCCGGCGGCATCGACGTCCGCGGCATCAAAGGCCCGGTCGACTGCCATACCGATTCCGGAGGTATCCACGCCAGCGAGATCGATAGCGAAGTCCGGGCAACCGCCGATTCGGGTGGCATCCACATCCGCCGCGTGAACGGTCCGGTCTACGCGCGTGCCGATTCCGGCGGCATCGAGGCTGTGGAGGTATCCGGCCGCGTCGACGCCGGGGCCGATTCCGGTGGCATCCGGGTCTCGCAGACCGCGACGGCCCCCATTAAAGCGCGGTCAGACTCCGGCGGGGCCGACATCACCCTGGCCAGGACGGGTGGCTACGATATCCAAGCTCATGCCGGCAGCGGCCGGGTCACGGTACCGGATGTCACGGTGAGCGGAAGGTTTTCCCGGCACGACGTGAATGGTAAGCTTCGCGGCGGTGGCGTGCTGGTGGATGTAAGAACGGATTCCGGCCCCATCGACATTCGCTGACCATTTGACCGAGGCGGCGGAGGGTCTCCCGGACGTTTCCCGCCATCTGCGGCGCCGACGTGAGCAAGCGCATAGCGCCAATGGGGGCCGCAATCTTGCGTGCGATCGTAGACGGCGGCAGCCGCCCTCCTGACGTCGATGGGGATCCAACGGTAGCGAAGGTACGTAGCGCCTCCTCGATCGAACAAGCAACCACAGGTACGGATGAGGTCGGAAGAGTACTGCTGGCTGGCGCAGGCAAGGATGATCGAAATGCGCCAGGGCAAGCCACGGGACGAGAAGCGCGGGGAATTTCAAAATCGTGATCGTCGCAGAGGCGTGGGGCAGCGGCGCGATGGTTCCAATCCCGGTTGGCGATGCGGCGGCATTTTTACGAAAAACAGTCGCCGGTCCGACTAGCGTCGTTCTCGGCGCGGAAACCAGTTCGGGCGACCTAGGATCGAACCATCGCGACATCACGAGATGCGTGACTTCCGCGGGACGTCGTATGCGTCAGAGGCGACCAACAAGACACCGCCGAACATGAGCGTGTCCGCAAAATAGTTCAAGCCTTCGATATTGGCCTGCGAAATCATAATGGCGAGGTACAGAGATAGGACGAGCAGCACGACCCATGCGCCGAGCGCGGCCGCCGATTGTCGCGAGACCTGTCTCACAAACATTGCTCCCCCGCCGATGACCAGCGCGATTCCCGTCAGAACAGTCCAGAAGTGCGCGGCGGGAATCCAGAGGGGCGTCACTTTTTCAAGCGGAACGGCAGGTACGCACTCGGGGTGAAGAAAATGCTCAATGCCGTAGAATATCGAGACAAAGGCAATCAAATAGAGCGCGCCGATGGCGACGCGATTCTCACCGGGCGTTCGTTTCCGTGCGCCGCTCGTGATCGCCAGGAGTATCGCGCCTGCGCCAAATACCGACTCCCTCGCGGCGAGTGTCCAGGCGATCCGATTGTGCGGCGCGGCGATGCTAGCCGGGAGGTCCATCATCGCCACGAAGCAGAAGAACATGATTCCGAGAAGCGTCGCCGATAGACGAATCCAAACTCGGAAAATAAAGCTGAGGGCCGCGGCGATCAGGGCTACACCAACGAAATAGGTCCAGAAGAGTTTGCCGGGCATCCATGACGGGACAGCTTGCATGATCGATCGAGCCGAAGTCAGGTGTTCCGAGCCAAAAACGGCGATCGGAACGGCCAGAGCAACGCGGCCGAGCGGATAGGCTTTGTCGAGTCCGCGCGCCATCCAGAATTCTCGGCCCACCGCAGCGAAGGCGGCAATCAGGAATACCACCAGTGTGAAATAGGGTCCAAACACCTGCGGCGAACTCATGGGCGATTCGGTCATCGTCACACGAGCGCCCGCGGGAATCAATAACCACTTGCCGTCAATTAGGCAAGGCCACTTACGCGAGTGGGGCGATGGCGCGAGATTCAGCCGCTGCCGCACCATGGGACGACATTTACGCGCCCATTGCCGCGAGGGCGGGCCGTTCCGAAGGAACTGACTGGAAGCGCAGGGCGGAGCCGTAGGGCTGGAAGCGATGGCCGACGCCGAAGACGGTCTCGATGTAGACGTCCGCGTAGACTCCCAACTTCTTGCGGAGGTGGCGGATGTGGACGTCGAGGGTGCGGGTGCGAATACCGGTGCCGTAGCCCCAGACGCGCATGAGCACTTCGGAGCGCGGGATGATCATGCCGGCGTAGGAGACGAGCAGGGCCAGCAGATCGTACTCTTTCCGTGTTAAAGACAGCGGCTGCGAATCGAGGGTGGCTGATTTGCGCTCGAAGTCCAAGGTGAGATGGGCGTCATGGTAGTGGGTTCGCTGTTCCATGAGATCATCCTACGTTTTTGTGGTTCGGGGATCGTCGCGGTGGTGTAAAGAGGTTGTAAAAGCGCGGGGTTGACATGTAAGTAAGTACTGACTTACAATAAGCCATGCATGAAGCTTTCCACGCTGCGGGCCGGATGCCTGCCGGAGACCGCCGGCGCCAACTGCTGGACGCAGCTCTGGAACTTTTCTCGCGCAAGGGATTCGGAGGAACGACCACCAAGGAAATCGCGGCAGCTGCGGGGGTGACGGAGGCGATTATTTTCCGGCATTTTCCGAGCAAGCAGGCGCTCTATACGGCCGTGCTCGATTCCAAAACCGAGTGCTCCGAGCACGAGGAATGGTTTGCGGAGATTCAGAAGCACATGGACCGCAACGACGATGCGGGCGTGTTGCACACCTTCGCCGCGGCGATTCTCACGTCGTATCGCGAAGACGCGAGATTTGAACGGATTTTGCTGTTTGCCGCGCTCGAAGGGCATGAGCACGGGCTGGCGCATCATCGCAAGTTCGCCACGCCGATTTTCGAGCTATTTCGCGGCTACATCGCGCGCCGGCAGGGTGAGGGGGCGCTGCGCGATTACGATCCCGGGGTAGTGATCGTGGCGATTGCGGGAATGGCGCAAACCTACGGCATTTACACGGAATTATTCGGGTACAAGACAATCCAGGCTAACGATGACGAAGTGATCGACAGCTTCACCAATATCATGATGCGCGGCATTCGGCAGAACAAAGCCGCGAGCAAGGCAAGGAATCGAAAATGAATCGTCTTATTCTTACCGCACCTTTATCGATCGTCATGTTGCTGACCGGTTGCGGCGGCAATCGCCCTACCGCCGCGGCGGCGACCGCTCCGCAGAAGATTACCATCGGGACGGCGGCAGCTACGTCGAAGATGGTGCCCGCGTCCTTCGAAGAGACCGGCACTTTCGCGGCGGACGAAACATCGGATATCGCTCCGCTGGTGGCTGGACGCGTTCTTGCGACGCCGGTGAACGTGGGCGATTTCGTGAAGCAGGGGCAAGTAGTCTGCGAACTCGATCATCGCGACGCGGAATTGCGGCTGGAACAGGCGCGGGCGCAGTTGAACGAAGCTACGTCGGCGATGCACCAGGCGGAATCGCGCATCGGATTGCAGGGCGAGGCGAAGTTCGACGCGAACAGCGTGCCGGAAGTAGCGGCGGCGAAGGCGAATTACGAATCGGCGCAGGCCATGGCGCGGCTGGCGGCGGCGGACGCGAAACGGTACGAGAATCTGGTGGCCAGCGGCGACGTGTCGCGCAGCGCGTACGATAAAGCGCACACGCAGCAGGAAACCGCCGACGCCCAGGCGAACGCGGCGCGCCAGCAATACGAGGCGGCGCTGAACGGAGCGCGACAGGGATTCGGAGCGGTGGAATCCGGGCAGGCCGGCCTGGCGGCGGCGCGCGCTCAACTGGCGCAGGCCGAAAAAGGGCTCGCGGACACGACCATTCGCGCGCCCTTCGACGGCAACATCACGGCGCGTCCGGTGGCGGCAGGCGAGTACGTGGGGTTCAACAACAAGATCGCCACCATCGTCCGCATGGGCAGTTTGAAATTGCAGTTGCAGACGCCGGAACAGCGGGCGTCGCAGGCCAAGATGGGGATGCCGGTGGTGGCGAGCGTCTCGGCCTATCCGAACCGGGAATTTCGCGGTAAAGTGACGGCGATCGACGCGTCGGTGGATCCCACGTCGCGCGTGTTCATCGTGGAAGCGCGATTCGATAATGGAGGCTCGGACCTTAGGCCGGGGATGTTCGCCAAAGCGCGCGTGTTGCTGCCCGGCGGCGAGAATGCCGTCTTCGTTCCGCGGAGCGCCGTGATGCGCGATAAGACGACCGACTCCAACCAGGTGTTCGTGGTGGAGAACGGGAAGGCGCGCCTGCACGTGGTGGTGGTTGGGGATGCCGATGGCGACGTGGTGCGGATTGCCTCGGGCCTGACTGGAAATGAGACCGTCGCGGTGAATCGCCTGAGCGAACTGTACGACGGCGCGGCCGTGGAGAGCCACAACTAACATGCATGCATTAGCTCAATTGTGCGTTCGGCGGCCGGTGTTCGCCACCATGTTGATTCTGGCGCTGGTGGTGGTGGGAATCTTCTCGTACTTCAGCCTTGGCGTCGATCTCTTCCCCAAGGTGGACATCCCCACGGTGCTGGTGACGGTGATCAATCCGGGCGCGTCCCCGGAAGAGGTGGAAACCGAGATCAGCAAGAAGATCGAGGACGCGGTCAACACCATCAGCCAGGTGGACGAAGTCCGCTCCATATCTTCCGAAGGCCAGGCGCAGGTGATCATCACGTTCCTGCTTTCCAAGAACGGCGATGTGGCAGCTCAGGAAGTGCAGAATAAGGTAAACCTGATTCTCAACGATCTGCCGCAGACTGCAAAGCAGCCGGTGGTTCAGAAGTTCGACCCCGACGCGGCGCCCATTCTGCAAGTGGTGGTGTCGGCGCCGCGCTCGCTGCGCGACGTCACACTGATCGCCGATAAGCAAATCAAGCGCACGCTGGAAAACGCCAAGGGCGTGGGCGACGTGAGCATCGTGGGCGGCGCGAAGCGGGAGATTCACGTGCTGGTGGACCCTGGCAAACTGCGCTCGTACGAACTGACGGTGACGGACGTGTTCAATGCGCTGCGCACGCAGAATCTGGAACTGCCGGGCGGCAGCCTGAACGCAGGGGCGCAGGAGTTCACGGTGCGCACCACGGGGCGAGTGGCGGAAGCTGCGCAGTTCAACCAGATAGCCATCGCCAGTCGCAGCGGATATGTGGTGAAGGTAAGCGACATCGGCTACGCGGAGGACAGCTACGAGGAGCCCGCGAGTTCATCGCGGCTCGATGGCGTTCCGGCGGTGACGCTGGTGGTATCGAAACAATCGGGCGAGAACACGGTGGCCACGGCCGACGAAGTGCGCGCGCGACTGGATGTGATCCGTCAGGGCTTGCCGAAAGATGTGAAAGCCGAGATCATCGCCGATCAATCGGTGTTCATCAAGGCATCGGTGGATTCGATCAAGAGACACCTGATCGAAGGCAGCATCTTCGCGGCGATCATCATCTTCATCTTCCTGGCGAACATACGGACCACACTGATCGCGGCCATCGCCATTCCGACATCGATCATTTCGACATTCGCGCTGATGGCGGCGATGGGGTTCACGCTCAACAACATCACTATGCTGGCGCTGACGCTGATGGTGGGAATCGTGATCGACGACGCCATTATCGTGCTGGAGAATATTTACCGGTACATCGAAGAGAAGAATATGCCGCCGTTTGAGGCGGCGATCAAGGGCACCAAGGAAATCGGCCTGGCGGTGATGGCGACGACGATGTCGCTGCTGGCGGTGTTTCTGCCGGTGGGATTCATGGGCGGAATCGTGGGCCGCTTCATGAGCTCGTTCGGCTTCACGTCGGCTTTCGCCATCGCGGTTTCGCTGCTGGTGTCGTTCACGCTCACGCCGATGCTGTGCTCGCGCTTCCTGAAGGCGCCGGCGCCGAAGGCTGCGGGCGGACATTCTTCCAAGGAGTCGTTCTTCTTCCGCCACTTGGACCGGTGGTATACGAGCATGCTGACGTGGTCAATGGCGCATCGCAAGACGGTGGTGATGGCGAGCGTGCTGGTAGTGCTCTCAAGCGTGCCCCTATTTGCGTTCGTCGGCAAAAACTTTCTGCCGGATGACGACGCTTCGCAGTACAACGTGATTGTTCGCATGCCGGAAGGCACTTCGCTGGCCGCCACCAGTAACGTTGCGGAGCGCGTCGCGCAAGACATCCGCGAGTTCGCGGGGGTCGATCATACTCTGATGACGGCCGGCGGAACGGCCGATCGCTCGGTGAACAACGCGCAGATCTATGTGGCGCTGAAAGATCTTGACAAGCGCAATACTTCGCAGTCGCAGCTGATGCAGCGCACGCGCGAGCTGCTGCAGAAATATCCGGGCGACATTCATACCAGCGTCGACCTGGTGAGCACAGTGGGCGGCAATCAGAGCAACGCGGATGTGCAGTACTTCATCCAAGGGCCGGATCTCGACAAGCTGGCGCAGTACTCGGAAAAGATGCTGGGGCAGATGAAGTCGATTCCCAACCTGGTGGATACCGATACTACTTTGCGCAGCGGTAAGCCGGAAGTGCGGCTGGAGATTGACCGTCCGAGGGCCGCGGACCTGGGCGTCTCGGTGATGGATATCGAAATGGCGCTGAATACGCTGGTAGCCGGACAGGTGGCCTCGTCGTTTAAGGCCGGCGAGGACGAGTACGACGTCCGCGTGCGCGCGGCGGAGGAATTCCGGGTGAGCGCGGAGGAACTGGCGCGCATGACCGTGCCTTCGAACAAGGGGCGCGGCGTAGGGCTCGATGAAGTGGTGCGCATCGTGCCGGGAACGGGACCGTCGTCAATCAATCGCATCAACCGGCAGCGGCAGGTGACGCTCTCGGGCAACGTGAAGCACGGTGGATCGCAGGCGGCCATTCTGGGGGCGATGGACAAACTCACGGAAGGGCTACACATGGATCCCGATTACACCGCGGGGAAGACAGGAACGTCGAAGGAACTGGGGCGCACGGGATATTACTTCATGCTGGCCTTCTCGCTGACGTTTATCTTCATGTACATCGTGCTGGCGGCGCAGTTCGAGAGCTTCATCCACCCGGTGACGATTCTGCTGACGCTGCCGCTGGCGGTGCCGTTCGGCATTCTTTCGCTGCTGATCGCGGGACAGACGGTGAACATCATGTCCGGCCTGGGTCTGCTGCTGCTCTTCGGGATCGTGAAGAAGAACGCGATTCTGCAGATCGATCACACCAACGGCCTGCGCGAGAGCGGCATGGAACGGTATGACGCGATCATTCTGGCCAATCGCGATCGGTTACGGCCGATCCTGATGACGACCATCGCACTGGTGGCGGGCATGGCGCCGTTAGTGATCGCCAACGGCACGGGTGCGGCGACGAATCGCTCCATCGGCGTGCTGGTGGTGGGCGGCCAATCGTTGTGCCTGGTGCTGACGTTGCTAGTGGTGCCGGTGTTCTATTCGCTGTTCGAAGATTTGGGGCAATCTTTCTCGTCGGGGCGAATCGCGCGCGTGATGGAGGCGCTGCGATTGCGCAGTAAGAAGGTGGAAGCGGTGACGGTAACAACGATCGTGTCCATCACTTCACTTT
>Ga0302324_100019149_pt1 | contig 13457 bp, 8 predicted proteins | sample Palsa_T0_1_FD_201949 | JGI IMG/M metagenome (GOLD analysis project Ga0302324, IMG submission 201949) | Peat permafrost microbial communities from Stordalen Mire near Abisko, Sweden - Palsa_T0_1 | ecosystem: Environmental > Terrestrial > Soil > Palsa > Peat permafrost | place: Sweden: Abisko...
TCCATCCCCGGGGATGGACGCCGCGCGATTATGCATGTCGTGCGGTTGTGCGAAGCCACGACGGCTCGGGTCGCGCGATAGTGTCGCAACCGACCCGAGCGCGATCGTTCTGTGCCTTACGTTTTAACCGACGAGACCTGCGCTGTTGAGGCGGCCGGCGACCACGTGCGCCGCGGTCTTGCCCGCGACGGCGCGAGGTGGCGGGACACCCGATGGGCTGCGAAACCCGCCCCAAATGCAAACCTCAGCAGCGGACCGAAACTCGACGCCGCGGCTGGGCCGACGATATAGAGACCCGGAACGGAACTCTCGAAATTCGCCGATAGCGCGGGCTTGAAGTTTTCCATCCGCAGCTTTGACAGTAGTTTGGGCGACAAAAAGGCCAGTTTGCGGGCGTCGATATCGAAGCCGGTGGCCGCGACGACGTGATCGGCCTCAACGACCAGGCGTTCGCCGTCCTGGCGCGTCGCATGCAACACCGCACGATCTCCGCGCATTTCCGCGCGCGAAAGTGTTACCCCGGTTTGAAACTCGATTGGGCCGACTACCTGCTCGCGGACGAACCAACCCGGTGCCGGTCCCAAATGGTTGCGAACGAAGTCGTGGCGGATCGTTACGGGCAGCCGTCTGATCAGCGAAGGCGCCTCGCAGCTCAGAACGGAGCGCCAGCCCATCCCGAGACCGGTCTGCGGCCAACGGATCCGCTCTCTCAACGACCGCGGATTCGGATCGGGCGGCGATTGAAAATCTATCGTTTTCCGCCGCGCCAGCAACGAAACCGAGGCCTTGCCGTGCAGCAATGCCGCGGCGCAATTCAGCGCCGACGCGCCGGCACCTATGACAGCCACGTGACGGTCCGCGAAATCCCCGAGACCAGAGCAATTCCAGCTATGCGAAAGCACACTGTCCGACAGGCCCGCCAACACCTTGGGTATGCTGGAGTAGTAGTGAAGCCCAGTACCGACCACGACGGCACGCGCTTCCACGCACTCACCGCTATCCAGCCAAAGCCGGAAGATTTCCCCGGCTTGCTCCAATCGGGTAACCTGCCGCTCCTCCAGTTCCGGAACGTAACGCCGTTGAAACTCCAACCCGTACTTAACGAATGTGTCGGCACTTATGGGCACGCCGACATCGGCATAGGGGATCCCATGTTCGGCACAGTATTGTGACAACGGAAAGGCTCCGCCGGGGGCGTGCAGATCCGAGGCGAAGCCTTCGGACTTGAGCCGCATCCCTTTCGGACAATGCTCATACCAGCTACGCATCGGGGTACCAAAAATGCGATAGTCGACGCGTTTCGCTTTCAAATGTGCGGCCATCGAGAGGCCGTAGGGGCCGGCACCCACGATGACAACGTCTGATAAAGAGTTCATATATCACACTCGCTTTGATCGATCCGCCAACCCGTACCCAAAACCGATGATGCGCGACACCCGGGGGAAGTTCGGCCCCCGGACCAATCCGAAGCCTTACGACAAAGGCGGACGCGACGCACAGTCTGACGATTGTGGATACCAGATCCGCGCTGTGCCAAAGTTACAGATAAAGCCGATCGCGACCAATAGCCCTTTTGGGTGTGCCACATTCGCCCTGTTGTACCGGAATTTCCTGAGCTACTGATGGTGTCCGGGGTTACAAACATGCATCGTCCAGGTCAGCCAGCGGTTAGAAAGGTGATATGATTTCTATGGTGCCTCCAGCCATCTTGCTCGCCAGCACATGCTGGTGGCACTCGGTTCCCCGACTGGCTCTCGCGCTGGCGGATGCCGGCTGTGATGTGTCGGCGATTTATCCGTCCCGTGGCCATCCGTTGGATTCAGTACCGTCGGTCACGAAACGGTTCATATATTGTCACAAGGATCCTCTTCAGGCTCTACGGGATGCCATCCGCGCCGCGAAGCCGGACCTGATCGTGCCCTGTGACGACCGGGCAATCCTGCACCTTCAGAAATTGCACGCGCTGGAGACCTATGGCGGGCCGCGCGACGACGAGGCGCCAGGCTACATCGCCCGCCTCATAGAGCGTTCGCTTGGGAGCCCAGAGGGGTTCGCCACCGCGCGGGCGCGCTATCCGCTCATTTCCATGGCAAGAGCCGCGGGACTGCCGGCACCGGAAACCGGCAAGCTGCGTACCCCGGAAGACCTGGATCAGTGGCTGTCCCGACACGGTCTGCCGACTGTGCTCAAAGTCGACGGCAGTTGGGGCGGCAACGGCGTGTTCGTGGTGCGGTCCAGCGAGGAAGCGCACAGGGTGTTCCGGAAGCTATCGCGACCGTGCTCCTATCTGCTCGCCCTGAAGCGCCGCGTCGTCAACCGTGACCCCTACTGGTTGCTCGAGTCGCGTCGACGCACCCCTGGCGTCGTCAGTGCCCAGACCTACATCGAAGGATCGCCCGCCAACTGCGCGATGTTTTGCTGGGAAGGTAGCGTCCTGGCGGGCATCGCGGTCGAGGTCCTGCAGGCTCGAAACCCCAAGGCACCCGCGACCATCGTCAAGGTGGTAGACAACCCTGAGATGATGGCTGCCGCCCGTGTCCTGGCGTCACGGCTGGAGTTGTCGGGCTTCTTCGGTTTGGATTTCATGATCGATTCGAAAACCAGAATTCCCCAGTTGATCGAATTGAATGCTCGGCCGACGCCGCTGTGTCACCTCCGGCTTGGACAGGGCCGCGATCTGGTGGGTGCTCTGGCGGCGACGTTGTTCGGCCGTTCGCTGCCGCCTAAACTCATTACGCCATCCAATGTTATCGCCTATTTCCCTGATGCGGCGCGAGTGAATGCGGCTGAAATTCCCCCCGGCGCCTACCATGACATCCCGATCGACGCGCCTGCTCTTGTTACGGAGCTGCTGCGACGTCCCTGGCCCAACCGGAGCCTGTTGGCCCGGACGTTCGATTGGTGGGTTGGCGTGGTCGCCTCAGGTATTGAGTTAGCCAGAAGGCGACCCACTCGCGCGCAGCCGAAGCCGTTGGTCAGCGACCGGATATCTTCAGTCGTCGACCGGAAACCGTCAGTCGGCGAATTGCCGGAACGGGCCACCGCTGGGCCCGTGATGGCACATGTCAAAATGGATTAAGTCTTATTGTGGGATAGTCTTAGTAAATCGACGTTCCTCGATTGTCCCGTCAGGGTTCGCCGCCCGCATCACCGTCCTGAACTGGCCTCGTCGGGATGGCGGCACGCGCATAACGATGCTGCTCGATTACCCCTGCCAGTTTTCGCCCACCACATCACCGCCCTGAACCAGGCTCTACGGGATGGCGGCACGCGCATAACGATGCTGTTCGATTACCCCTGCCGGGGTTCGCCCTCCGCATCATCGTCCTGAACTGGCATCTTCGGGCTGCACCGGCATGATCTGGTGAGCAGATGGACCCTCAATCAGGTCGGGGTAGCCCACAACCACAACCGGTTATCGCCGCGAACAGGGAACCTGACAGAACTGAGTTCGGATGGCGACGCCCCGCATCTCAGCCTTTGCGGGACGGCCTTTCCCATGCGTGTGAGCCCGTGAGGGACACCGCATCCTGCTTCAGGAACCCGATCATATGTTCAAACACAACGCCGCGTGTCTCGCAGCTGGTGAGTGCATGATCCTGTCCGGGGACAATCCGTACCGCGGCACCTGGTGGACACCGTTTCTGGCCGAATTCGTGGGACAGCGCCGCAACGCCCGCGTCGCCCTCGGAGAAAAGAAACAGCGTCCGCGCGCGTTGCGCCAGACGGTTGATGCTGTCCTGAGCGAAGGTCGGCGGGGGCCCGAACCCGAGAAACCGCGCATGCCGCCGACCGATTGCCTTGATCTTCTCGTAGAACCAGACGCGCAGCATGGCGAGCCGGGTGCGAAGGCCAAGCGGCCCTTGTTGCAGGAGCCGCTTCCAAACATCCATCTGTCGGAGTTGCAGCAAAAGGCTCACGGGGTTTCCCTGGACGTGGCTCAGGAATTCGATCGCATCGCCGACTCGCCATTGAAACAACGGCAGGTTAACCAGCAGCAGCACACTGATGCGCTGGTCGGCGAGTGCCGCGTGAAAGGCATGGTAGGCACCGGAACACAGGCCCTGGGCGGCGAACCGCCGGTAACCGAGTTCCTCCATGACATCGATCGCGGCGGCGACGTCTGCCCGCCGGTCGACTTCCAACACATGTGTCTCCGCGTCGCCCGGTGCGATGCTGTCGCCCAGTCCGGCGAAGTCCATCCGTAGGGAGGCGAAGCCTTCGGCGGCCAACCGCCGGGCCAGATCGACGTTGACGCGGGCAAGCCCCTGATGCGGATTGCCCCCGCTGTTGACGATAACGACAGCCATGCTCGAGTCGTCCCGCGCCGATGGGCGGCAGAGTACGCCGAACAGGTTGCCCGTCGGGCCAAAGCGCAGGGGGGTCTCGATGCACGAGCCGTGTCTGATCTCCGCACGTTCGGGTACGCGCGCATGTTGCAGTGGAGGCGGACCAGTAGGGATCGACTCACGCAACCATCCCAGAATTCGCGTTACGTCGGCCGAGGGCTCATGGCTCATGTGAGCCGGCCGCAGCATGGGATCCAACCCGGTGAAGTCCTCGCACGTCACGTCCGCGCCGCGTCTGGCCCAGGTTGAAACGCATTCGGACAGAACCGGGGATGGCGACTGCGCATACACCACGACCCGGCAACCGCGTGCCAGTGCGACCTTGCGCAGCTCCACCTGGTTGATCAACTGAACCGTCTCGCCGGAGAAGCGAAGCTCGTTCACGGCGAGCCCATCTTCAGGATGCCGTGAGGTACCCCGTGCGCCCATCGCCGTTTCGGTGATCAGTTCGCGAATATAGGACCGGCCGCGCAGCACAGGCGCGATCAGTACGAGCCCGGCGACGTCTGTTCGCTGCTCAGCGACCACCGCCGCGAGCGTCGCGCCGATTCGCAGTCCGCACAGTATGATGCGTCCCGCCCCGCTGTGGTCGCGCAGCCAATCGGCGGCGGTATGGATACTCTGCTGCCACTCCGCCCAGTGTTCCGCCGTTCCAATATCACGGGAATTGCCGGTTCCGGGATAGTCGAAGCGCAACGTGGGATAGCCTGCGTCGGCAAGTGCGTCGGCGAGTAGGCGAAACGACCGGTAGGCGGTCATCCCGTCGTGCCTCAGACCTGAGCAAAGCACGACCGCGGTGCTTGACGACTCGTCGCCGAGTGGCGCGTGCAGCCAGCCAAAGCATTGATCGAAGCTGACCGGCTGACGGCGAAATCCCCGCACCACGCCAACCTGATCCGTGTCGTTTGGCGTGATGGTCAGCACCGGTGATTTGCTCCTGCCAATGGGGGCCGGGGCTCCCGGTCCGATCAAATTCATGATGGCGGATCGTAGAAAGATGACCGCACTGTGTCAAATGTTCACACTAATACCCCATTATGAACCAATGCACCATTATGAACTAATACCCCGTGCGTGGAGACCGTATTTGTCTGCTCGTACGACGCGTATCCCAGAGATTGGGACGCGGATGGCACGCCCGCCCACGGGGCACACATCATGTTGACGCAGATGCCATGGTCAAACCGCGACAGATGCGGTCACTTTGGTTCTGGATCGAACCGTCGGTCCCGGTAAGACGGCCCCGTGACGATCTCCCGGGGGAACGGCGAGGCAATCATGGCATGCTCTGGCATGGGTTGCTCTGGCATGTGAGGCTCCGGGCCTGAGTTTTTCCGGAATTGTGGTCCCTGCGCAACCGTCTGACGAGCCTGTGTTAGCCAAAAATAGCAATGTCCCCTCCGACCAGGTCCAATGCCCCTTTGTTCGGGTTTCCGGGCGGAGGACTGATGGTCGAAGGGGTTCTGTCCAGGACTGTCGAAAAATCTGGCCGATAGCACCTGGTCCGCGCGTATCTGGAGCGCTGTCTTTGTCAGCGTGACGGGTCGGAGCGGCTCGGCATTCGCCAGTTCAATCGCGGTGTTCGTTCCTGGAAACCAGAAGGTGACGGGGGTCTGATGTCCCGTCCGCGCGGCCGCCCTTCGGATCGGTGTTTGAGCGGCGACCAGCCGGCCGGTGTCGTCGAGTGCCTGAAAGACAAGTGCTCCGGCTTTGGCGCGACGTTGGCTTGAGAAGCCGCCGGAGTTGGACGGGATCAAGGTATCCGCGGCGGCGGTCCGGCGACGTTCCCGAGGTCCCGCGGCTCGGCTGACTGACGCTATGCCATTGGTAGTATAGACAAGTAACCACTCCAACACGGAGAATGGCGCATTGCTGTTGCCAGATTCGAGCGGCGTTCTGTCGAGGGAAGTACCATGGGTATTAGCTATTACAGGCCAACCCTGCTCAAAACATGCGCTTTGATCGTATTTTCAATATTCATCCCGGCGGTCGCGATTGTCGCGATGGTGAGCGGTCGATCGGAGCCGGTTGGCATGACCGGCATGAACTCGTCAGTTACCCCGATCGCCGAAAGGATCGCGCACGCCTTTTATGTATCGCCAAAGGGTGATGACAAGAATAACGGAACGTCTCCCGCCACGTCATTCAGGACGCTCGAAAGAGCGCAGGCCGCCATGCGGCAATTCGGGACGGCGCCCTACACGACCTATCTGGAGGGCGGCGTCTACCAGCGCACCGAAGCGCTCGATCTGGTGAATAATGATGATCAAAACAAATCGTGGGTCGCCTATCCAGGGCAATCGCCAACACTGGATGGAGGAGGGCGCACCGCGAGGGGGATCCACATTGTCGCGTCAGGCGTCGTCATCAAAGGAATCACCGTCCGGAACTTCGCTGAGAGCGGCCTGTTCGCGACCTATTGCGATCATCTGCTGATAGCCGGCAACAACGTGCTTGATATAATGACGCCCGACTGGCGGACCAATGTCCTGGGGTCGAGCATATTCCTTCTGCGGGTCAGGAACTCGATTATCGCCAACAATTACGTAAATGGAAACACGGCGACCGGCATCCAGGTAAATGGCGGAGGTACCGGGGACGACAATAGCGGCGACGAGGTTTCCAACAACCGCGTCTATAACACGTGTCGAGCGGTGAATGACTGCGGTGCGATCTATTTTCGCGATCTCGGTCACGTGAGTACTGGACAAAAGATAATAAACAATATCGTCGGCGATTATGGCGCCAAAGAGGTTGAGCACGTCGCCATATACCTCGATGATGAAACGTCCCACGTCGTCGTTGCCGGAAATATAGTTTACGGAACGGGAACCTATGGAATTTTGATACATGGGGGCGACCATAATATCGTACGCAACAACATTTTCGACATATCTCAGGCGGTAAGGCTCGGGCTATATCAGGATGATGTCGGATCGGGCGGCGACAACTATGGAATGGCCGGCAACCAGTTTCTGAACAACATTATATATTCGGCATCGGTTCAACCCGGCCAGCTTTGGGATTTTATCGACCAGAGCGGTCAGGATGTCGCTCGTCTCGCGGTGTCGAACAATATTTATTATGACCCCCGCCTGGTGCTGCCAAATATTGGCACCATCGTCGACCGGTCGCCGATTTATGCCAATCCGCTGTTCGTCGACCCGTCAAGGCACAACTACAAAGTTCCCACACGATCGCCGGCGGCCGAACTTGGTTTTGAGCCTGATTCATAACGGAGACCATACCAACCACCCAGACGCCTGACTCTTTGGCGGAAGCGTCGATTGTCTCATGATCGACAATCGAGCCAGCCATCTATCGGGGTGCAGTGCGGGGAGATCGTGCCGGTAGGTCGATCAATTCGGCGAATGATTTTACTTAATCTCTTTAAGGCATCGCGGCATTCTTTCGCCTTTAACGGCTTTGGTTTTTCCGGTTGCTTCCAAATGAATTCTTTTGTCGTTCCAAATGCCTCGGACGGGCGCATTGCCGCCTGCTTCAGACCCTGCATCTCCATTGATACCGCAATTGGAAGTGCGCTCCTTATCGCTACGCCACCGTGTGACTGCCGCGCGGATCCCACATTTGGCAACTGGTCCGCCGGCGCGCGCGGCCCAGGGTGAGGCTTCACAAAGCGCGCGATCTCGGATTCATCGATTGTTCAGAAAGGCGTGTCATGGTCGGTGCGCAATGCTTCACCGACGCGCGACCGATTGATGCCCCAACACGCGATCGCACGCGAGGTAAACGCAATGCGCGGACATCGCAAACACGGCCGCGCGACAGCTCCGGCCGAACGACCATCGCTTAACGCGTCAGAGGATTAGCCAATGCAGGCATTTCGGCTCAATCGCTTCCGGGTCACCTCCCGCGTCTACGGCGGCTTTGGCTGTCTGATCGTGCTCGGGTTGGCGATCGCGGCAAACGGCCTGGCGCAGCTCGCCCGGGTTGAAGACGACGCCAATCGGCTCGCCGTGAGCAATGAGCGGATGGGTAACAACTTCAATAGCATGCTCGATCTGCAGACGATGCGCCGCGCTGCCATGGAGTACAAGGCTCTGAACGACAAAACGGTGAGCGGGCAGTTCAACGATGCCTATGAAAAATCGTCCGCGCTGCTAAAAACGGCGCAGCGGGACACGCCGTCCGAGGAGCGTCGGCGCGCCTATACCTCAATGTTACAGACGCTCGGTTCGGTCAAACAGGGGTTCGATCGGCTTATCCCGCTTATCGACTCGGTCGATTCATCCGCTCGCGCACAGGTGAAAATCGGGGGCGAGCTCATGGCCGCCGCCGGTGCGGCGAGGCAGACCGCGCAGCGCGACAACGACGTCGAGGCCATCGACGCGGCCCGCGATATCGAGGCTTCACTTCTGACGATGCGCATGATGGCTACACGCTATGGCCTGTTCAAGGATGCTACGTCGGCGGACAGCTTTCACAGCGCCTATAACGGTGCGGAAAAGCTGGTGGACGCAGTGCCGCCGCGGCTGCGAGATCCGGCATTGCGGGCATCGCTCGTTGCGTATCGCAAGGTCTTTGACGATCAGACCGCGGCCATCGTTGGAACCGAGAAGGAGTTCGGCGCGATAACCGCGCAGCTCTCCGGACTATCCGAACTGTACGCGCGATCGACCGAATCTCTGAGCAGGGAGGTCACGAATTCGCGCGAAGCCAACGCCGCGGCCCTTGTCGCGACACGGCGGCTGCAAGAGATTTTCGCCGCGGTCGCACTGTTGCTCGGTGTCGGTCTGGCGGCGGTCATCGGCCGGGGCATTTCCGGACCACTGCGCGCCTTGGCACGTGCGATGCGTGCTCTGGCCGAGGGCGACACGGCGGTCACGGTCCCGGCGCGCGACGGCAGGAATGAGATCGCGGCGATGGCGGAGGCCGTTGAAGTGTTCCGCGCCAACGCGATCGAGACCGCGCGTTTGACCGAGGAGCGTGAAGCCTCGCGTGCCGCGAAGGATCGCCGTCAGGCGGCGATGGATCGCCAGACTCAGGATTTTGGTTCGATGATCACCAGAGTGATGACCAGCCTGACGGAATCCGCGGAGCACATGCGCAATGCCGCGACGGCCATGTCGGAGGGGGCCAGGCAAACCCGCGTCGGCGCCTCGCAAACCGCGGAGGGGGCAAGCGCATCGTCGCGCGATCTTGGCGCGATCGCATCGGCATCCGAGGAGATGACGAGCAGTATCGGGGAGATCAGCCGCCAGGTCGGCGGTGTGACCGCGGCCGTGCAACAGGCGGTGGCTCGAGCGACCGTCACCGATCAAAAGGTCTCTGGGCTGGCGGAGGCGGCGGACAAAATTGGCGAAGTGGTCCGTCTGATAACGGACATCGCGGGCCGGACCAATTTGCTGGCCTTGAATGCGACGATCGAAGCAGCCCGCGCCGGCGAGGCCGGTAAGGGCTTCGCGGTGGTCGCCAGCGAGGTGAAGGCCCTGGCGACCCAAACCGGCAAAGCGACTGAGGAAATCAGCGCCCAGATCGTTGCCATCCGCGGCGCGACCGGTGAGGCGGTCGGCGCTGTGCGGGAGGTGACCGAAGCGATTGGTCAGGTGGATACCGTGGCGGCCGCGATCGGCGCGGCTGTCGAGCAACAGGCATCTGCCACGCGAGAGATCGCGAGCGGAGTGAACAAGGTGATGCGGTCGGCCGGCCAGGCCACCGACGCAATGCGAAAGGTGTCGGCGGTCGCGGAAGGGTCCGAGGCCAGCAGCCGGGACGTGCTCTCAGCCGCCGACGAGGTCGGCCGCACCGCGGACACGCTGCGCGGGGAGGTCGGCCGGTTCCTCGCCGCGATGGCGGATGGCGGCGAGACGGAGCGGCGGTCGAAGGCCGCGTGAACTGCCGGCGTGGCGGCTCGCCCATCTGTCGCCGCGCCGAGAGGACGGCAATGATCCGTCAGAACTTCATTTCGCGGATATCAAATCATGACTGGCGGTCAGCGGTGGCTCACTGAGATAGCTGTCCGCGAGCTGTCGCCCGGTCTCGCGCAGCTTCTGGCTGTCCTCGGTATCGTCCAGCGCCGCCGGCATGTGCACAACCGTGTCGTTGCAGTAGGTCGGAATGATCGCCCCGCTGTCCCGGCAGAGGCCGGCAGGATCATCGCCTGCCTGGACCGCCCGCGCGCCGCGCCGGAACAGGTTGCGGAACATGATGACCCCTCGATCCGTGGCGCTGAGATGCTCCAGCCCATGGATGGCGATCGGCCGCTGCGAGACCTGTGCCTCAAAGTCTCCGGGACGCCGCTGGCTTTCCTCGTATGAGTCCGCGCCGAGCTGGCCCGCCAGCATGATCGAGCGGTCGGCCCACCACTCGGGGGTGATATCTTCCGTTTCGCACACGTGCCTGAACTCGATGAGCATCGTATTTGTGTCGTCCAGCGGTACAATCCATCTGGTCATCATCGGGCCGCTGAATTCGTGCTCCCGCCGGCCATCTTCCCAGACCGGAGCGACTTGTTGCAGGTTCGGCATGATGGCTTCCACCATCCTGGCCCAGACGTTGTGGCCGACCCGCCGCGTGGCGACGTAGATCATTCCTATTGGAGTTTCGACGAACTCCAGTTCCGGTAGCACACCGAACTCATTGGTGAACTGCGACCCGCTGACGATCGTGTGAAGAAACGCCGTGTGGGCCGGATCCATGGCGTTTTCCATGATCTGCAGCCAGTTGCACGGATAAAAATATTTCCGGCCCGGAATGAGCCGATAGCCCGGCCGATTATAGCTGTCGTACACGGGGACCGGCGGACGCTGCTCGGGCGGGCCCATATAGGTGAAGACGATGCCGTTGGCCTCATGGATGGGATAGGACCCGTGACATAGCCGGTCCTTCAGGGTGCTGTCCGCCGGCTCGCCCGGGGTCTCGAGGATGGTCCCGTCGGGTGCGAACAGCCAGCCGTGGTAGCAGCAGCGTATTCCCTTGGTATCGATCAGGCCGAACTCCAGGGAGGTGCCCCGATGCGGGCAATGCAACTCCAGCAGGCCGGCGGCGCCGCTACGGTCGCGGAACACCACGAGGTCTTCACCAAGGATTTTCACCCGGATCGGCAGATCCTTCAGATCATCGGAGAAACAAACCGGCTGCCAATAGCGTCGCAAGTATTCGCCTCCAGCCGTTCCCGGACCGACATGAGTTATATCCGCGTCCTCGTCCGGGACTTCGCGATGGAAGTAGCCGCCATATCGTGTCTTCAGGAAGGGGGCTCGTGTGGCCATGACAGTCCTCCTCGCGAAAGTCGGGTTAACTCGTCGCCGGTGCGCTCCTCGATGCGCTCAGGGTGCCAACCGGAGATTGCGCTGGCTCTGATGTCGCGGTTCTTCGCGATTCAGTAACACTACATCTTCCCGGCCCGCAAGCGGCTCCCGGTCACCGGCGGTTTTGACGATGTGCCGATGGGCGGCTCATACTCGAACCAACACATCAACCGGCCGAACGACGGCCCGAACCGGAGACGTGACATGACGACGCATGTGCGATGCGGCACGCTGTTCGCCGGCGATGAGACAGCACCCCGCGGCGATGCCACGCTCGGCTTCGGCGAGGACGGCAAGATCGCCTTCGTCAGCGATACCGCCGACGCTCCGCCCGTCGGCGTGCATGACACGGTGCTGGATTATTCCGGTCTGTTCGTCATGCCGGGCCTGCTCGATGTGCACACGCATCTCGCTTATGGCAACGCCAAGAGCGAGGAGGACATCGACCTCTACCAACCGATGGAGTTCCGCGCGCTGCGTGCGCTGTTCTTCGCGCAGAAGGTGGTCGCCGCCGGCTATACCTCGATCTGCGCACCGGGCGATGCCGGCCAGATCAGCCTGTCGGTTCGCAACGCGATTAACTTCGGCCTGTTCGAGGGGCCGCGCGTCACGGCCGCGGGACGTTATCTGACGACGCGGCAAGGGCTGACGGACTGGTATCCGACCTGGATCGGCGTTCCCGACACCTCGATTGGGCGGCTGGTCACCAACAAGGATGAGGCGATCGAGGAAATCCGCGTCCAGGTCAAGAACGGCGTGGACTGCATCAAGATCGCGATGGACGGTGTGCAGACGCGGGACGATGGAACATTGGTCGCTGCGTTCAATCAGGACGAGACCACCATCATGGTCACCGAAGCGCATCGCCTCGGCAAACGTGTCGTGGTGCACGCGATGGGCCGGGAAGCGATCCTGTATTCCGCCCGCGCCGGCGTGGACCTGATCTTCCACGCCACCCGCCTCGATGACGAATGCATCGACGCCATGCTGGAAAACGGCTGCGCGATCGGCCCGACCCTGACGTTCCAGCGCAACATCATCGACTTCACCCAGCCGCACGAGCCTGCCGCGATCAGGGGCCGCCCGTCCCACGTCGAGCGCGAATACGCGGTCGCCTGCGAAAACATGCGGAAGGCGCGCGCGGCCGGCATTCCGATGATGACCGGAACCGATACCGGGTTCGCCGTCACGCCATACGGCGAGTGGCACGCGATGGAACTCGAGATTTTCGTGCGCGACCTCGGCTTTACGCCGGCTGAGGCGCTGCGCTGCGCGACCTCGGTCACCTCTCGCTTCATGGCCAATGGCAGCCGGATTGGCGTGCTGGAGGGCGGCCGGTTCGGCGACTTCATCGCGGTCGACGGCTCGCCGCTGGAGAATATCACGATATTGCAGGACAAGACCCGGATCAGGCACGTGCATATCGGCGGCAAGCGGATGCAGATCCCCGAGCGCGGCTACGATCCGCGGCAGGTCACCGACCGCAGCATGGTCAACTGGTCCGATATCTATACGCAGGAGAGGGTGCGCACGCTGTATCCCGCGCGTCAGCGCCTCGCTGCCGCGGAGTAGGGCCGGCCAGACGCCGAGGACCGGGCTTATGTTCCGCCTGGCATGGCTCATTTTGCTGATTGGATTTTCGATGCCGCCGGCCCGAGCCGACGGGGTCGGATTTTCTATCGTGAGCGTTCCAAACCCGCCCGCTGACGCTTTGCAGGTCGGTATCTGGTACCCTACCAAAGCGCCGGCGTCCGAGCACGACGTTGGCCTGTTCACCCAGGTCGTCGCGCCGGACGCAGCCATTAGCCGCGGTCCGCATCCGGTGATCGTGATGTCA
>Ga0302324_100019152_pt1 | contig 13454 bp, 20 predicted proteins | sample Palsa_T0_1_FD_201949 | JGI IMG/M metagenome (GOLD analysis project Ga0302324, IMG submission 201949) | Peat permafrost microbial communities from Stordalen Mire near Abisko, Sweden - Palsa_T0_1 | ecosystem: Environmental > Terrestrial > Soil > Palsa > Peat permafrost | place: Sweden: Abisko...
GCCTGACTAATTACTGGTTACTACCCACTGCTTCTCACCAACTCGACTTGGCAACCCCGGGAATCTCTCCCCGCAGCGCCAGATCGCGGAAGTGCAGCCGGCAAAGGCCGAACTTGCGCAGATAGGCGCGCGACCGTCCGCAAATCTTGCAGCGGTTGTGCTGCCGCGTCGAAAACTTTGGTTTCTTCTTCGTCTTCGCTATTTGTGATGTTCTGGCCATTGTTTCCTTTTCGCTTTTCGCTCTTGGCTATAAACCCTTAGCCTGCCTGCAATCTTGTCCTACTTGAAACCCGAAACTGGAAACTCGAAACTACCAGCCCCTGGTCCCCAATCCCTAGTCCCGTCCTACTGTTTGAACGGCATTCCCATATGCTTCAGCAGCGCCCGCGCCTGGTCGTCCGTACCCGCCGAGGTCACGATGGTAATGTTCATGCCCTTCATTTTCTCGACCTTGGCGTAGTCGATTTCCGGGAAGATCAGCTGATCGCGCACCCCCAGCGTGAAGTTACCGCGTCCATCGAACGACTTGGTCGGCACCCCGCGGAAATCGCGCACTCGCGGCAGCGCCACATTCACCAGCCGGTCGAAGAACTCGTACATGCGGTCGCCGCGCAACGTCACCATCACTCCGATAGGCATTCCCTCGCGGACCTTGAACTGCGCAATCGACTTCTTGGCCTTGGTAACCACCGGCTTCTGGCCTGTGATCTGGGTGACTTCGGTTACCGCCGGGTCGATGAGCTTCGCATTCTGCGTCGCCTCGCCCACGCCCATGTTCAAAATGATCTTGTCCAGCTTGGGAACCGCCATCGGGTTCTTCAGGCTGAACTCTTTCATCAGCGCCGGCAAAACTTCCTTGACGTAGCGCTCGCGCAAGCGCGCGGTCGCGCGATTCGTCGCCTTGGGCCGCGCCGGCTTTCCCCCGGGCTGATCGCCTGCCGCGTCTACCTGCTCCGGCTTCGCCTTCTTGCCTTGCGGCTTGGCCTGCCCACCCGCTGGCTGCGCCTTTTGCTTCTTCTCTTTCTCTTCTGCCATTCTCTTCTTTCTACCTTTCTCACGGTTTCGGCGTTAGTTGCGGCCGGTTCGTGAGGAAATCAATTTAGCTGCGAGCCACGAGCTTCGAGCAACAGTTCAGTTTCGTCGTTTCGGCTCTTAGCTCGTAGCTAGTGGCTCGTGGCTAATTGCTGCCTTATTTCTCCAGCGCATTCCGGCAGCTCTGGCACACCCGCACATGGCGGTCGCCGTGATACTCATGTCCTACGCGTACCGGCCGGTTGCAGGAGCTGCACATCAGCATCACGTTGCTGATGGCGATGGCGCTTTCCTGCTCGGCGATGCCGCCCTTAATGTTCTTCTGCGGGTTCGGCCGCACGTTCTTCTTCACCATCATCACGTGCTCTACCAGGACCTTGCCCCGGTCAGGCATCACGCGGAGTACCCGGCCCTGCTTGCCCTTGTCTCGTCCGGTAATCACCCGCACCTGATCGTTGCGGCGAATGTCGACTGTCTTCTGCATATTTTTCAATCCCTCTTAATCGTCGCCGCCTCGTCCGCCCGGCTCTTAGCTCTTAGCAGACTGGCAACCGATCACTGGCCACTGCCTTACAGTACTTCCGGCGCCAGCGAAGCGATCTTCAGAAACTTCTTCTCGCGCAACTCACGCGCCACCGGTCCGAAGACGCGGGTGCCAACCGGCTCGTGCACATCGTTGATCAGCACGGCCGCATTCTGGTCGAAGCGAATGTAAGTACCATCGCGACGCCGATGCTCCTTGCGGGTGCGCACAATTACGGCCTTCACCACCGTGCCCTTCTTGGCCGTACCGTCCGGCGAAGCTTCCTTCACCGCTGCGGTAATCACGTCTCCCAATCCCGCCACCAGGCCGGTCGAGCCGCCCAGCGGCAGAATCATCTGTAGCTTGCGGGCGCCGGAATTGTCGGCGACATCGAGCATGGACCTCATCATCACTGCCATAATCTTGTCTCCCTCGTCCCGTCTCTCGCGGGGCGCCCCGTGCTAGGCCTCTTTTTTGGCTGCGGCGGGTACTTCTTCCACCGGAGCTACCTGGGCCGCGCGCTGCACAATTTCCTTCAACTGCCAGCGCTTAAGCTTCGACAGCGGACGTGTCTCCTCAATCTTCACGAAGTCGCCGAGATGCGCCGTGCCCTGCTCGTCATGCGCGTAGAACTTCTTGCTCCGCGTTACCACCCGCTTGTACAACGGGTGCGCCCTTTGCCGCCGCACTTCGATCACGATGGTCTTGGCCATCTTGGTGGAGACCACCTTGCCAATCAGGATCTTGCGCCGGCCGGCAGCCTTTGCGTTACTGGTTGTGGTTTCGGCCATGGATTACTTTTTCTCCGTCGCAGCCGTCTTCTTGGCCGCCTTCTTCGCCGTCTTCTCCGCCGGTGCTGGTGCGCTGGCTACTGCCGCCTTCGGAGCCGCTGCCCCGTTGCCGCCGGTAATCTGCTTCTCACGCGTCACCGTCTTCACCCGCGCAATGTCCTTCTTCAGCTCGCGGATCTTCTTCAGGCTCTCGGTCTGCCCCATTTTGAGCTGAAACTTCATCTTGAAAAGCTGGTCCGACAGCTCGCGCTGCTGATGCTCCAGCTCAATCCCGGTCAAGTTACGAATCTTGTCAACGTTCATTGCTAATCCTTGAGCGAGGGATCAGGGGCTTGGGGTCAGCGACTAGAATCTCCCTGGCCTGTTCCATCACCTGCTAATCCCTAACCTCTAGTCCCTAGTCCCTGGTTTAGTGCACGCCTTCGCGCTGCACGAACTTGGTCCGCAGCGGCAGCTTGTGCGAGGCCAGCCGCATTGCTTCCGCCGCATCCGCCACCGGCACCCCTTCCATCTCGAAGAGGATCTTGCCCGGCCTTACTACCGCGACCCAGTGGTCCGGCGCGCCTTTGCCTTTGCCCATACGGGTTTCAGCCGGCTTCTTGGTGACGGGCTTGTCGGGAAACAACCGAATCCAGATCTTGCCGCCACGCTTGATAAAGCGCGTCATGGCCACACGGCTGGCTTCAATCTGGCGGTCCGTGATCCATCCCGGCTCCAGGACCTTTAATCCATAGTCGCCGAACGAGAGCTCGCCGCCGCGCCACGCCTTGCCGCACATGCGGCCGCGCTGTTGCTTGCGATACTTCACTTTCTTTGGCATCAACATAGAATTCAATGGCTGGCGGTCAGTGGCCAGTGGTCAGAAAACTGAATTCCAACGTCACCGCGCCTGCTACCGCCCAGCATCTCCCCATACCGCGTTGCAAGGTTCCCAAATACTTCCGCTCGGCTACTTCCAGTCGTCAGCCACCTGGTTACTAGCCACTGACCACTAGCCACTAGCCACTATTCTTAAAACGCTCCCGCCTGCACACCCTGGGGCTCGCGTTTCTTTTCGCGATAAATCTCGCCCTTGTAGACCCAGCACTTCACCCCAATCACGCCATACGTTGTCCTGGCTTCGGTGAAGCCGTAGTCAATATCGGCGCGCAGCGTATGCAGCGGCAGCCGCCCCTGCAAGTACCACTCTGAACGTGCGATCTCGTTGCCGTTCAGGCGGCCGCTGACCCGCACCTTGATTCCCTTGCAGCCAAAGCGCAGCGCCGAATCCACCGCCTTGCGCATGGCGCGACGGAAGCCCACACGCTTTTCCAGCTGCAGCGCGATGTTCTCCGACACCAGTTGCGCATCCAGTTCCGGCTTGTGCACTTCCTGGATATCGACGTACACCTCGCGCTTGGTGCGGTTCTGGATCTCCTGCTTCAGCTTGTCGATCTCCGTACCCTTGCGCCCGATGATGATGCCCGGACGCGCGGTGCGGATGATGATGCGCAGCTTGTTGCCTGGCCGCTCAATATCGATGGAGCTGACGCCTGCCGACTTGAGCTTGTCCTTCAGCTCGGCCCTCAGCTTGACGTCTTCCAGCAGCAGTTTGTCGTAGTCGCGCTCCACGAACCAGCGCGACTTCCACGGCTTGGTAATGCCCAGACGGAACCCGTATGGATGGACTTTCTGTCCCATAGATCTCCTACTTTTTCTTGGCGGGCTTCTTGCCCGCAAACTTTTTCGCCGGTGCCTTCTTCGCGGCTTTCTTAGCGGCCGGCTTCTTCGCCGGCGCCTTCTTGGCAGCTTTCTTCGCCGTGGCCGGTGCGCCCTCTTCGACCTTCTGCACCAGGTCGCCCTTACCGTTGCCTGAAACTTTTTCCGCCAGCGCAATCTCAATGTGCGAGATGCGCCGCTGATAGCGGTAGGCGCGTCCCATCGGCGCGGGACGAATGCGCTTCATGCGCGGCCCGTCATTGGCAATCGCCCGCGTCACCACCAGGCGATCCACATCCACGTCAAGGCCTTTTTCCGCGCTGACGTAGTTGGCATTCTCCACCGCCGAGCGCAGCAGCTTGTACAGCGCCGGGGCAATGCCCTTCTTGGTGAAGTTCAGCGTGTCCAGCGCGACTTCCACCCGGCGTCCCTTGATCAGGTCCAGCACCAGGCGCGCTTTCTGCGGCGAGACCCGCACGTAATTCAGTTTGGCTGTGAACTCCATGTCGTTTCCTTATCTCGCCGGCGCGGGCTTGGCCGCGGTTTCCGTCGCCGCCCGCACGGAATGGCCCTTGAAGGTGCGCGTCATGCTGAATTCGCCCAGCTTGTGGCCCACCATGTTTTCCGTGATGTACACCGGAATGAACTTCTTTCCGTTATGCACTGCCAGGGTGTGTCCCACCATCTCCGGAATCACCGTCGAGCGGCGTGACCAGGTGCGCACCACCTTCTTCTCGTTGCGCGCATTCATGCCGTCGACCTTGGCCTGCAGGTGCGAATCGATAAACGGACCCTTCTTGGTTGAACGTGCCATAGTCTCTCAGTCCTACTTCTGTCTGCGGGTCACGATGAACTTATCGGTCCGCTTATTGTTGCGTGTCTTGTAGCCGCGTGTTGGCTGGCCCCACGGGGTCACCGGATGACGTCCGCCGCTGGTCTTGCCTTCACCGCCGCCGTGCGGATGGTCTACCGGGTTCATCACCACGCCGCGGTTGGTCGGACGAATGCCCATCCAGCGGGTACGGCCCGCCTTGCCGATGGAAATGTTTTCGTGATCGACGTTGCCCACCTGGCCCACTGTCGCCATGCAATCCACCAGCACCTTGCGGGTTTCGCCGGAGGGCAGCTTCAGCAGCGCGTAATCGTTTTCTTTCGCGACCAGTTGCGCCTGCGCTCCTGCCGAGCGCGCCATCTGCGCACCCTTGCCCGGCTTCAGCTCGATGTTGTGTACCGTCGTGCCGGGAGGAATATTGCGCAGCGGCAGAGCATTGCCCACCAGGATGTCGGCATCGGGGCCGCTCACTATCTTGGCCCCAACTTTCAGCCCCACCGGATAGACGATGTAACGCTTCTCGCCATCGGCATAATTCAGCAGCGCAATGCGCGCCGAGCGGTTGGGATCGTATTCGATCGAGGCAACGGTCGCCGGAATTCCCGCTTTGTCGCGTTTGAAATCGATGATGCGCAGCTTGCGCTTGTGTCCGCCGCCGCGATGCCAGATGGTCAGGTCGCCGGCGTTGCGGCGTCCGCCGGTGCGCTGCTTCGGCTCGGTCAACGGCTTGTACGGCCGGTTGGTCGTCAGGTCATCGTTGACCGTCGAAGTCGTAAACCGCCGCGTCGGAGTTGTCGGTCGATAAGTCTTAATTGCCATGATTCGCTCTTCGCTCTTTGCTACTGGCCCTTCGCTCAGCAGCCGCTACTAGCCACTGGCCACCAGGCACTAGATATTTTCTGCGTACTCCGGCATCTTCTGCCCCGTCTTCAACCGTACATACGCCTTTTTCCAGTCGGGACGATAACCGGTGAACTTGCCCCGGCGCCGCTCTTTCCCGGCAAATGTGGAAGTACGTACCGAATCCACTTTCACCTTGAAAATGCTTTGCACCGCCTGCTTGATCTCCGTCTTGGTGGCTTTCAGCGCGACCTCAAAGACCAGCGTCGCTTCCGTTTCCTTTACGCCCAAACCCTTTTCCGTGATCACCGGGCGGCGAATGATCTGATACGCCGACTTCATTTACGCCACCTCCGCGTGTCTGCGCCTGGGGGCCGAGGCCTTCAGCGCGTCCTGCAACTTCTCCAGCGCCGGCAGCGCGAAGATTGCGTTTTCATACCGCAGCAGATGATAGGGATGGACCTGGTTGCCGGCCACCAACTCCACGCCTTCCAGATTGCGCGAGCTCAGGTGCAGATTGTGGTTCTCGCTCGCCGCGCTTTCCACCAGCAGCGTTGTGCCTTTGGCGTTCAGCTTGTCCAGCGTCTTGCGGAACTCCTTGGTCTTGACTGCTTCCAGATCGAAGTTCGCCACCACCACCAGCTTGCCGTCAGCCAGCTTCGCCGCCAGCGCCGAACGCAACGCGCCCAGCACTTTCTTGCGCGGGAAGGCGTAATCGTAAGAGCGGGGTTGCGGTCCGTGCACCGTTCCGCCATGCCGCCACAGGGGCGAGCGAATGGAACCCACACGTGCGCGTCCGGTGCCCTTCTGCTTCCAGAGCTTCTTGCCGGCGCCGCTCACCAGCTTCTTGTTCTTGGTGGCGTGCGTGCCGGCCCGCTGTCCGGCGCGGTAGTGCTTCACCGCTTCCCACAGCAAGTCCTCGTTCACCGCGCCGAATACCTCATCGGCCAGCTCGAGGGAGCCAACTACCTCACCGCCCAGATTCACTACATCAATCGTCGCCATAAGCTTTTCTCAGTGACCAGTGGCCAGTGGCCAGTGGTCAGTCATTAAAATTTCTTCGCAGCAACCCTCAGGACAACTGGCCACTAGTCACCGGCCACTACTTCTTCTTCGCTACCGCGCGCTTGGAAGCCTTCAACGGATCGACCGTGCCCGCGCCGCTGAATCCACGGCGTTCTCTGGGCGGCTTCTTCGCCTTGGTGATAATCACGTAGGCGTCCCTGTGTCCCGGTACCGCGCCTTCCACCACCAGCAGGTTCTCGTCTTTGTCTACGCCCAGTACGCGCAGGTTGCGGACCGTGACCCGCTCCACGCCCATGTGGCCGGCCATGCGCATACCTTTGAACACGCGCGAGGGAAACGCCGACGATCCGATCGAGCCGGTAATCTGGAACATCGATCCGTGCGATGCCGCACCGCCGGCAAACTTGTGGCGCTTCACTACGCCCGCGAAGCCGCGGCCTTTGCTGGTCCCGGCAACATCGACAAACCTCTCACCCTCGAAAATATCCACCAGCACCTTGTCGCCGACCTTGGTGCCGTCCTGCGCCTCGGGATCGATCACCACCGGCACTTCGCGCAGAAAACGCAACGGCGGCAGATTGTTCTTCGCGAAGTGACCCTTCATGGCGCCGGTCAGGCGCGACTCCTTCACGAACTCCACCAGGCCGATCTGAGCGGCGTCATAGCCGTCCTTGTCGACGGTCTTGCGCTGGGTCACAACGCAGGGGCCGGCCTGCAGCACCGTGACTGGATGAACGTCACCCTTGTCATCGAAGAGCTGCGTCATACCGACTTTCTTACCGAGAATTCCACCCACTGCCATGTTTTTGTCCTCAACTCCGCTTCCTGATTTCCGGTGATTCATCTACCGGGGACTTACGTCGCGGAAGCCTTGTTTTTGTCACTTTTCGCGGTTCGCTATTCGCCAGAACCCTAGAACGGCCCGCTTCTGGCGAAGAGCGAAGAGCGGTTACTTATGTTCTTTCCCGAACGCCTTGATCTCTACGTCCACGCCCGCGGGAAGTTCCAGCTTCATCAGCGCGTCCACCGTCTGCTGCGTGGGTTCCAGAATGTCGAGCAGGCGCTTGTGCGTGCGAATCTCAAACTGTTCGCGCGACTTCTTGTCCACATGGGGAGAGCGCAGCACGCAGTACTTGTTCTTCACTGTGGGCAGCGGAATCGGTCCCGCGATGGTTGCCCCGGTGCGCGTCGCCGTACTCACGATCTCACTGGTGGACTGATCAAGAATGCGGTAGTCGTATGCTTTCAGTCGGATCCGGATTCGTTCTTTGCCAATCACGTTAGTTATCTCTCAAAGATCTCTTGTTAAGGCTGGTTCCGTCTCCGCAACTCGCCTTGCGGCTTTTGCCGCTGGTTATTCGGGTGCCCCACTCATTCCAGCTTCTTGGAATGAGTGGGAACAAAAACTACGCAATAATTTCCGCGATGGTGCCGGCGCCCACGGTGCGTCCGCCTTCGCGGATTGCGAACCGCAAGCCCTTTTCCATCGCCACCGGCGTGATCAGCTCAATCTCCAGGCTCACGTTGTCGCCCGGCATCACCATCTCCGTGCCCGCCGGCAGGGTCGCCACGCCCGTCACGTCCGTCGTGCGGAAGTAGAACTGCGGCCGGTAGCCCTTGAAGAACGGGGTGTGCCGTCCGCCTTCTTCTTTCGACAGCACGTACACTTCGCTCTTGAACTTGGTGTGCGGCGTAATCGAGCCCGGCTTCGCCAGCACCATGCCGCGCTCCACGTCTTCCTTCGCCGTGCCGCGCAGCAGCAGGCCGGCATTGTCGCCCGCCATGCCTTCGTCCAGCTGCTTCTTGAACATCTCCACGCCCGTCACCACCGTCTTGCGCGTCTCGCGGAAGCCGACAATCTCAACGTCCTCGCCGACCTTCACCTTGCCGCGCTCGATGCGGCCCGTAACCACCGTGCCGCGTCCCTGAATCGAGAAGATGTCTTCAATCGGCATCAGGAACGGCTTGTCGATATCGCGCGCCGGCAGCGGCACGTTCTTGTCGACCGCGTCCATCAGCTCGTCGATCTTCGCTTCCCACTGCGCTTCGCCGTTCAACGCACCGAGTGCGCTGCCGCGAATTACCGGCAGATCGTCGCCCGGGAAGTTGTACTTGGTCAGCAGCTCGCGTACTTCCATCTCTACCAGGTCGATCAGCTCGGGATCTTCCACCGCATCGCACTTGTTCAGGAATACGACGACGTAGGGCACGCCCACCTGGCGCGCCAGCAGCACGTGTTCTTTCGTCTGCGGCATCGGACCGTCGGTGGCGGCGACCACCAGGATCGCGCCGTCCATCTGCGCCGCGCCGGTAATCATGTTCTTGATGTAGTCGGCGTGGCCGGGACAATCCACGTGCGCGTAGTGCCGGTTGGCCGTCTCGTACTCCACGTGCGCCGTGGCAATGGTTATGCCGCGGGCCTTTTCTTCCGGCGCGTTGTCGATCGAGTCGAACGAGCGGAACACGATCTTGGGATTGTGCTTCTGCAAAACTTTCGTGATGGCCGCCGTCAACGTGGTCTTGCCATGATCGATGTGACCAATTGTCCCAACGTTTACGTGCGGCTTGCTGCGATCAAATTTCTCTTTCGCCATAGTCTTGTCCCTAGTAATACCGGTAAAGTTTCTTGTATTTCTCGCGCAGCGGCAGGTCCACCGCCTCCAGCGCGGTCAAATAAAACTCGCGTATCTGCGCCTGATTGGCCACGGCCAGCGCATCATAAACCTGTTGCGCCGTCTTGCCGCTTCCTGCCAGGTCCGCATCCGACTTCTCCAGCAACTGCTCACGCAGAACGCGATCAAAGTCGCGTACGGGAACGCCCTTGCGCTGCAGCAGCCGCAAAAAGCCCTCGACCGCATTCGCAGCAAAAACCCTTCCTAGCGCCGAACCAAGCTGCTGAAACTCCAACTGCTCTTCGATCGGAATTCCACCCTGCTGGAACGGCGTCCGCTCTACTGATTGCTGTTCCATCGGAGTGCTCACGGATCGAAAAGCCAATCTGCCCGCACTGGCGAGCCTCACTTCAAATTCTGGAGCTGATGATCGGGATTGAACCGATGACCTCTCCCTTACCAAGGGAGTGCTCTACCAACTGAGCTACATCAGCCTGCGCGTCTCAAAAACAGATCCCTCACTTACGTTCGGGATTTCGCCTGCGGGCTCCCGCTAACGCTCACGCCCGCAAAGCGGCCCAACTCTGGAGCGGGAGACGGGAATCGAACCCGCGACCAACAGCTTGGAAGGCTGTGACTCTACCACTGAGTTACTCCCGCCCTTCAAACCAATACGGCGTTTTGTGCCGCCGCTCCGCGGCTCCAACTTCTCAAATTGCCCATCCCCAGCGCTTCCGCGCTGGGCTAAATTCAGTTTCGCCCCTTCGGGGCTTTCAGCTCGCAGCTCAACCGCTAATCGCTCGCGGCCTTATTCATCGCGGTGTTCGCGCGCCTGCTTCTTGCTCCAGGTCCAGGTGCGAACCGCAAACATTGCCAGGATCGCCAGGGTCGCAAACTTAAACTTGGGATCGCTGAGCGTCGTCCAGGCCAAGGCTGCCAGCACCGCATACACACCGAACGCCACTAACAACCGATTCATCCCACACCAAACATTCCATCGGAAAGCTGGTGCACAGGGGAGGATTCGAACCTCCGTAGCTCGCAAGGAGCGGCAGATTTACAGTCTGCTGCCATTAACCACTCGGCCACCTGTGCACATTCGACCGAGCATGGGCTCTCTGCCAAACCGATGCTTGAGAGCCGGATTGCCGAGCCCGGAATTGCCAGTTCCTGCTGTCAAAGAACGCCACGCCAAACGCGTCGCTCACACCCGGCAAAACTCCGCAACAGCCGCACGATCATACTTCCGCGCGTCTAACGATTGGGAAGCTGCTGCTGGAATCAGTTCTCTAGGAGAGCTGCGCGTCTCGTTTGGCTTGCTCCTGGCACGCCTTGCGGCGCGCTCAAGGTTACGATTATGGAGCTGGCGAAGGGACTTGAACCCCCGACCCTCTGATTACAAATCAGATGCTCTACCAGCTGAGCTACGCCAGCCTGCGTGGTGCGACTTCCGCCGCAAGCGGAGCGAACCAGGCATAATTCTCCCTGCCAGCCGGGACAAACAATGAGCTTAACATAACGGTGATCGACGTGCAATCAGCCTCAGAAGAGAAGCAGATGCTTTTTCTTCTTTTTCTTGGACGAGCTTTCCGTACTGGAGTCAGCAGGAGCCGCTGGTTGTGCCGAACTGCTGGATGCCGCCGCCGGCGCACTGCCGCTGCCGTTTGAATTTGCCAAATCGTTTACCTGCGTCGGGGGCGGAGGCGAAGCTGGCGCACTGCCGGCGGCAGGAGCCAAATCGTTTTTCATGTCGCTGCCGGCAGGCGCGGTTGCCGTGCCGCCGCTGGCCGCGCCATTGGTGGCTCCGCCCGGGGCAGCCGCATCCGGTGCCGGCGCGGCTGTGCCCGGTGCGGCATCGGAACGAGGAACAGGCGCGTTCGCCGCCGGCGGTGCAGCGTCATTTACCCGCTCAACTGAGACGTGATTGCCTACACCCGCGCCAGCCAGGACATCGGCTAAGCTGGCATTGGCAGCACGAACCATGTCGGGCGCGCTGGCCTGCTGCGGATCCACCAGGGTTGGCTCGCCAACTTTGGCTGCCTCCGACACATCAGGTCCGTGGTGGAAGTTCTCCATGACTTTGCCAATGTGCCCCAGCGAACCGCGGCTGGCGATTTCCGCTTTGTCTTGAGCGACTTCCTGCGGTGTAGCCTTGGGAATCGACTGCTTCATTGCCTCCAGCCGCTTCCGGGCATCGCCGGCCCGTTCTTCCAGGGGGTAGCGGGTAAGAATGCGGTCGTAGGCGGCGACGGCTCCGTCGGTATATTGCTTGATGAGCTTGCCCTTCACGGTCTCAGGGAGCCTTGACCGGCGCATTAACTCTACTTCCTTCTCGTAGGCGCCGCCCAACTCAAACAGCGCTTCGTCGGCTCCGCTATACAACGGGTAGGTATCGGCTACCGACTTCAAGCGTGCAATCGCTGCCGGGTAGGATTCACGCATGTAATAGAAGTGGCCAATCAGATACTCTCTCTGGGCCAGCACCTCCTGCACTTCCAGCAGCCGTTGTTTGGCCTCCGGCACCAGTGGACTGTCGGGAAACTGGAGGATCATCTGACGATACTCGTCCTCGGCGCGGCGGGCGTGAGTGGGATCGCGATCGGCCTTCTCCATCTCTTTGTAATGGATGTTGGCGATCTTCATCTGCGCTTCGGCGGCTTCCGGCATGTTGGGGAAGAAGGTGATGAAATCCTTGTACTCGCTCTCCGCCTGGGTCATGGCCGCTGCGCCGCCTTCGTCGTACCAGGAGTCGCCGATGGCAAGCTTGGCGCGAGCGATGTATTCCGAATCCGGATAGGTGTTGATCAGGGTTTGCAGGCTGAGGCGGGCGACGTCGTACTTGCCGTGTTTTATCGCATCGGTTGCGCGATCAAAAAGCACTTTGTCCGGCTGCTTGGAGTCGACGTTGGCAATCGGATTCGGAGTGTTTTTGTTCTTCTTTTTCTTGCTGCTGGAGTGCTGGGGTTGGGCCGTGCTGGCGCTCTGGCTGCTGGTGCTCTGGCCGGCCGTACTCGGACTAGCGGCGCCCGCGCTGCTTGCGCTCGGAGCAGCCGGGCTCGCACTGCCTGAGGTCTGAGTTGGAGTGCCGCTGCTGGTCTGCGGCTGTGCGCCGGTGTTTTGGGCCAGGGAACACAGCGACGCTATTGATCCCAGCATGACCGTTATGAGTGCACGACGAAACATCCTAACCACCTTTTGGGAACCTACCCTAATAACCCGGCGTGCCGATGAATGGTGCTGGCCGGGAAAATTATTGCCGGCGCCAATCAGGCGCGCTGCAGCACGGCTTCCTGAGCGGCTCTCAGCAGAGCTTCCACGTGGCGCGCCGGATCGCCCTTGCCGAATACGTGGCTGCCGGCCACGAAAATCTCCGTTCCCGCGCGCGCGGCAGCGCCAATCGTCTCCAGATCGATACCCCCGTCTATTTCGATGCGAAAGTCCACGCCCTTGGCATTGCGCATGGTCGCCAACTTGCGGACTTTTTCCAGCGTGCTTGGAATAAATTTCTGGCCGCCGAAGCCGGGATTCACCGACATCACCAGCACATGGTCCACAATATCGAGCACTTCGCCCAGGGTCTGGACGGGAGTCGCCGGATTGATGGCAACGCCCGGCCGCATGCCGTGGCTGCGAATCAGCTCCAGGCTCCGATTCAAGTGAATGCAGGCTTCCTGATGGACCGTAACCCAATTCGCCCCGGCGTGAGCGAAGGCTGGGATGTACTCGTCGGGATTCTCGATCATCAGGTGGCAGTCCAGGGGAACGTCCACAGCCTTGCGCAGCGACGCGACCACTGGCGGCCCGATGGTGATGTTCGGCACAAAGTGACCATCCATGACATCCACATGGAGCAGGGTGGCGCCACCTCGCACCGCAGCGTTGGCATCCTCAGCCAGGCGGGCGAAATCGGCCGACAGAATGGAGGGCGCTATTTCGATCAAAACAGGCTTCTCTCGCGCAGGTCTTCCGAGTTGATTTTAACATGCTGCGCTGCCCGTCCGTGCGCCTCGTAAGTGGCAGACGAAACAGCTCTGAAGGGCCATTTTCCGCGAGCAGAGCGTGGTGCCGCCCCTCCGGTTGCAATGCTCTTATAGTACTGG
>Ga0302324_100019153_pt1 | contig 13454 bp, 11 predicted proteins | sample Palsa_T0_1_FD_201949 | JGI IMG/M metagenome (GOLD analysis project Ga0302324, IMG submission 201949) | Peat permafrost microbial communities from Stordalen Mire near Abisko, Sweden - Palsa_T0_1 | ecosystem: Environmental > Terrestrial > Soil > Palsa > Peat permafrost | place: Sweden: Abisko...
CGTCACTTGGACTTGCCGGCCACCAATCTGTTTTACAACCTCGAGGTGTCGGCGCGGCGTCACCCGAACAAGCCCTGTCTGGTGTTTTACGACACCACGATCAGCTTTGCCGAGGTCTTCGACGAAGCACAACGCATCGCAGGTTTCCTGCAGCAACGATGCGGCGTCGGCAAGGGCGATCGCGTGCTGCTGTTCATGCAGAACAGCCCGCAATTTGTGATCGCCTACTACGGAATCCTGCGCGCCGATGCCATCGTGGTGCCGCTCAATCCCATGAACCTCACGCAGGAGTTTCTGCGCTGCGCCCGGGACGCGGGCGCCACCACCGTCGTCGTATCGCAGGAGCTCTATCCACGCATCGAGCCCTTGATCGGTGGCGCTGATCTCGAGCATGTGATCGTCGCCGCCTATTCGGATTATCTAAAAGTTCCTACCGAGCTTCCCGTGCCGGATTTCATTTCCGTGCCACGGGTGAAGCTGTCGCGGCCCGGGGTGACGCTCTGGCGCGATGCGCTGCGGAGCGAGTTATCGCCGGGGGCGTTGACGATGGGGCCCGATGACCTGGCCGTCATGCCATACACGTCCGGTACCACAGGTGAGCCGAAAGGCTGCATGCACACCCACCGCAGCACCATGCACACCCTCGTCGCCAACGTGCATTGGTTCGCGGTTCCGCCGGAGATGACCCTGCTGGCCGTCGCGCCTTTTTTTCATGTGACCGGCATGCAGGGCGGCATGAACAGCCCGCTGTACAACGGCAACACGGTGGTGCTGTTGCCGCGCTGGGATCGAGTCGCCGCGGCGGAGTGCGTGCAACGCTACCGGGTCGGCAGCTGGACCGCCGTTCCGACCATGATTCAGGATTTTTTCATGAATCCGAATATCGAGCGCTACGACCTGAGCTCGATCCGAAAGCTGAGCGGAGGCGGTGCCGCCATGCCGGCGACCGTGGCGCAGCGGCTCAAGGATCGAGGCATCACTTTCTACGAGGGCTACGGCCTCACCGAGACCATGGCAGCCACGCATATCAATCCTCCGGGCCGCGCGAAACAGCAATGTCTGGGCATTCCCATTTACGGAGTGGACTCGCGCGTGATCGATCCCGGCACGTTGGCCGCGCTTCCCGAGGGCGAGGTCGGCGAGATCGTCACGCACGGCCCGCAGGTGTTCTTGGGCTACTGGAACAAGCCCGAGGCGAGCGCCCAGGCGTTTCTCGAGATCGACGGCAAGCGATTTCTGCGTACCGGTGACCTCGGCAGAGTGGATGAAGACGGCTATTTTTTCATGGTCGACCGGCTCAAACGAATGATCAATGCCTCCGGATTCAAGGTTTGGCCGAGCGAGGTCGAGTCCCTGATGTACGGGCATCCCGCCGTCCTCGAGGCCTGTGTGATCGGCACGAGCGATGCGCACCGTGGTGAGACCGTCAAAGCCCTCGTGGTGCTTCGATCCGAATGGCGAGGTCGGGTCGAGGAACAGGCCCTCATCGATTGGTGTCGCAGTGCCATGGCGGCGTACAAGGTGCCGCGTATCATCGCCTTCGTCGATGCGCTGCCTAAGTCGGGCAGCGGCAAGATCCAATGGCGCGAGCTGCAGGATCAAGAGACCGCCGCGGCGGTGGAACGAAGTGCGCGCGCATGAAAGCTCTGCTCAGCCACCGCGCGGGCGGACCTGAGAGCCTCGTGCTCGAGGACGTACCGGAGCCCGCTGTCGGCCCCGGCCAGGTGCGCATCGCCGTGCATGCCTGCAGTGTCAACTATCCCGATTTGCTCATTATCCAGGATCTGTATCAGGACAAGCCGCCACGACCCTTCATACCCGGCGGCGAGGTCGCCGGCGTCGTCGAGGCGATCGGCGCGGGAGTCGACAAAGTCCGGCCCGGCGACCGAGTGCTGATGAGCCCCGTTCGGGGTGGCATGGCGCAAAAAGTGGTGGGAGCTGCGGCGGCCTGCTGGCAAATTCCCGACACCATGCCTTTCGACGAGGCCGCGGCTCTGCTGCTCACCTACGGGACCTCGCAGCACGCATTGCAGGATCGCGCGCAACTTCGTGCCGGCGAGACGCTGCTCGTGCTTGGCGCGGGAGGCGGAGTAGGGCTGGCGGCGGTCGAATTGGGCAAAACTCTGGGTGCGCGTGTGGTGGCGGCGGCGTCGAGTGCCGAGAAACTCGCGTTGGCGCGCGATCGCGGTGCCGACGAGATAGTGCAGTATCCGCCGGGTTCGCTCGACAAGAGTGCGGCGCGCGCGCTCACTGATCGGTTCAAGGCGGCCTGCGGCGCAGAAGGGGCGCAGGTGATCTACGATGCGGTGGGTGGGGATTACACGGAGGCGGCGCTACGCGCTGTCAGCTGGCAGGGACGACACCTCGTCGTTGGATTCACAGCCGGTATTCCGAAGCCGCCGCTCAACTTGGCGTTGCTGAAGGGCTGCCAGATCATCGGTGTCTACTGGGGTGAGTTCATCAATCGCTCTCCCTCGCGGCATGCCGCGAATGTATCGGCATTGATGTCGCTCTATCGTGAGGGTCGAATCAAGCCCGCGATCAGCGAGCGCTTTCCACTGCAACGAGCGGCTGAGGCAATCGGCCGGTTGGGCACGCGCGAGGTGCGCGGCAAAGTCGTCGTAATGATCGAGTGAAGACGGAAATCTCATGGACCTGAATTACACCGCGGAAGAAGAGTCTTTTCGCATGGAAGTACGAGCCTTTTTGGCGGCGGAGCTTCCCGCCGAAATTTGCCGCAAGGTGAATCTGGGCAGACGGGTAGGCAAGGATGATCTGGTGCGCTGGCAAAAGATTCTCCACCGCCGCGGTTGGGGTGCGGGAATGTGGCCGAAACGCTTCGGCGGGGCCGGATGGAGCGTCGTCCAGCAGCACATTTTCGATGAGGAGGCGGCCGCCGCCGGCGCGCCGCCGCAGCTTCCTTTTTCGCTGCGTATGGTTGCTCCGGTGTTGATGGCGTACGGGAACGCCGCGCAGCAGAGCCATTTTCTGCCGCGAATCATTTCGGGCGAAGACTGGTGGTGCCAGGGATACTCCGAGCCGGGCTCGGGCTCGGATCTTGCTTCGCTGCGAACCACCGCCGAGCGTCGTGCCGATCATTACCTCGTTACCGGGCAAAAAACCTGGAACACGCTGGGCCAGCATGCCGACTGGATCTTCTGTCTGGTGCGCACCAGCAGCGAAGCGCGCCCGCAGCTGGGCATCTCCTTTTTATTGATCGACATGAAGACGCCTGGCGTCAGCGTTCGGCCGATCATCACGATGGAGGGCGAGCACGAGATCAACGATATCTTCTTCGACAACGTGAAGGTGCCGGTTGAGAATCTGGTCGGGGAAGAGAACAAGGGCTGGACCTATGCCAAGTTTTTGCTTGGCCACGAGCGCACCAATAATGCCGGCATAGGTAACTGCAAACGGAGTTTGAAGCGGCTCAAAAAAATCGCCGGCACGCAAATGCTGAATGGCCGGCCGCTCATCGAGGACTCGCGCTTTCGCGATCGCATCGCCCAAGTCGAGCTCGAGTTGATGGCGCTCGAAATCACCAATCTGCGAGTGCTGTCCGCCGAGGCGAGCGAGTCGCGTGCGCCAGGCCCCGAAGCGTCGATCTTGAAAATCAAGGGCTCGGAAATCATCCAGCAGCTCGCCGAACTGCAGATGCACGCCCTTGGGCACGATGCGCTGCCCTATATCCGGGAGGCGTTGGAGCTGGATTGGTCTGCGCCGCCGCTGCTCGCGGACCACTATCCCGAGTATGCGCCGTCGCTTTCAGGTCAGTACTTCAACCAGCGGAAGACCACGATCTATGCGGGCTCAACGGAAGTCCAGAAGAACATCATTGCGAAATTGATCTTGGGTCTTTGACGGAGGGGCACTCGTGGATTTCCGCTATTCCGAAGAGCAGTTGGCGCTGCAGGACACGCTGCAGCGCTTTATTTCCCGAGACTACGATTTCGAGCATCGTCGCGCGCTCGTGCGCTCACCATTGGGCTTTTCCGCCGAGGCATGGGAGCGCTACGCCGATCTCGGCTTGTTGGCGCTGCCCTTCCCGGAAGAATTCGGCGGGCTCGGCGGCGGCGGGGTCGACGTCATGGCCGTGATGGAACAGGTAGGGCAGGGACTCTTGCTGGAGCCGTACTTGAGCACCGTCGTGCTGTGCGGCGGACTGATTCGCGATGCGGCTTCGGAGTCCGTCAAGCAATTGCTATTACCGCGGATCGCCGCGGGCCAGTTGCAGATGGCCCTTGCCGCCTACGAGGCCTCGGGGCGCTATGATCTCGCGCACGTTGCCTGTACCGCCACCGAAGCCGGCGGCGCATGGACACTGTCGGGCCGCAAGGCCGTGGTGCTCGATGCCCCGTCGGCCGATTATTTTCTGGTATCGGCGCGCAGCGCCGGCCAGGTAAACGACAGCGAAGGAATCTCACTCTTTCTGGTTCCGCGCGACGCTCCCGGCGTGACAACGCTTCCCTATCCCACTCACTCCGGCGGCCGCGCCGCCGATCTACAACTCATCAACGTGTCTCCGGAGGCCTTGATCGGCGTGCCGGGGAGAGCCCTCGGTCCCATTGAACGGGCGGTGGATGGCGCGATTGCCGCGCTGTGCGCCGAGGCCTTGGGTATCGTGGCCGCGCTCAACCAGGCAACGCTCAACTATTTGAAGACCCGCAAGCAATTCGGCGTGGCGATCGGCGCCTTTCAAGCGCTGCAACACCGCATGGCGGAGATGATCATTGCCGCCGAGCAGACTCGCTCGATGGCCATCATTGCGGCCGTACACGCCGGTGTGGAGGATGTCGCCAAGCGCCGCCGCGCGATATCGGGCGCGAAAGCATACGTCGGGCAGGCGGGGCGCTTTGTCGGTCAGCAAGCCGTGCAACTGCATGGCGCCATGGGCATGGTCGACGATGTCAGCGTCAGTCACTATTTCAAACGGCTGACCATGATCGATATGAGCCTGGGCGATGCCGACTTTCATTTGGCGAGGTTCAGTGATTCGATGGGCGTGAATTGATCGCCTCGATCTTGGCGCTGCCGGCAGGGAGCTTTTGCGTAAGCGCGGATCTGGGTGCGCATATGATAAAGAGGTTGTACTCGTAACAGAGGATCCCGTCTTCAACGAACAAGGTGAGGGCGCCTCCCGGGAATAGCACGGGCGCAATGACTCGCTGAACCTACCAAGCACCTCTATCTTTAAAGATTGGCAAAAGATCCAATTGGCCTTGCGTGGGTCTTTTTAATTCGATGGAGGATTGCGTCGGCGGCAAGCGCAGCTTGCACGCGTAAATCCGGCACAGCCGTGGATTCCCACTCGCCGGCCTTGCGCAGCGATCCGATCACGACGAGATCATCGATGACTTTCTCTCCGACAACGGCTTGACCGTTGGGCGTGCTGAGTACACCGAGTCCCAAAGGGTCTTCCTGCAGATACCCGGCGTGGGTGAGTCCCATGGCTACCCGTGGGAGGCCGAATTCGCGTCCGGAGCCGGGGCCCGTGCAGTTGACGATCCAGTCAAATTTGCACACGTCGGGAACTGATTCTCCGCGTCGACGCAGCGTCAGGGTTACGCCGTCCAGAGCGCCGTGTGCACCGAGAACTCGCGCAGCGGCCGTGCTGAAAATGCCCGCACCTGCCGCCTTGCTGACTTCCTTTGCAATTGTGGGCGCCATACGGTGGCGGCTGATTTCCCAAAATGACCGGACCATTGGTGCTTCAGCGGATCAACCGGCGGCCGGTGCCCGGTCGCCAACACCACGACGTCGGCCTCGATGGAGGCGCCCCCGCGGCAACGCACGGACCAGCCATTCTCACTTCGCCGCTCAATGGCATCGGCTTCCTGACGATGAATTTCGATACTGGTCTTAATCCCTGCTTGCGCGATTGCCGCAAAGAACGTGCCACGCAGATACTCACCATAGGTATGGCGCTGCAGAAACGTGTAAGCCCCGACAGACGAGTCGCGGCGCCTCGCCCACTCAAGAAAGTCATCCGGCTGATCGGGCCAGGCGCTCATGTCGGACGCGGGGACGTTCAGCAGATGGCCGGCGTCGGGCGTACGGTAGGCAGCCCCTTCAGCCATCGAGGTCTGCTGGTCGAGCATCACGACGTGCACCGGGGTGCCGGTCTGTGCTGTCCTGCGCACCAGTTGAGTCGCGACCATGGCGCCCGAAAAGCCGCCACCGATGAACTAGCTGTGGATGGCTTGCTCGAAAAACGACCCTCGCGACCGTCAAGAACGGGTAGGAACCGACGTCACACTGTTTCTTGTCAACAGCGCGTTCGCGGCACCGATCTCTGGCTGACTCCATTCGCGTTCGCATTGAGCCGCTGGGTGGCGTCGAGTTGGAAATTCCGCCGCGCGAGGCCATACGAGAGCCAGGAATAGCTGCTCCATCTTAACTCTGTGCGCAGTCTGCCGAACACCACCGCATGCTACGGACTCGAAAGCAAGAAACTGAGCTAATACAGCAAGGTGTGCTCTAGCAACATCGTGTACTCGTTGCTCGAGACCCCGCTTGCGAAAAATTCCATTCGGAGGCGACTTCGAAGTGCGCTTACGGCGCCCAATGTGCGCTAGCGCCCCGACGGGCCTACTTGGATGTGCGTTAATCGGAACTCGAACATTAACGGAGATTCGTATGTATATCGGCGGCATCCTCGGAACAATTATCCTCATCGCTCTCATCGTGTGGGTTGTGCGCAGGGTGTAAGACATTTCCGGTCTTCGTAACATACACCGCGCCGACTGACCTGCTTTTGGGTGCGACCATGAATGTTATCGATGGCCGAATCAACCTCAAGGAGCGCGCATGACAAATGCGAAGCGTATTGCGACCAGCAGCTTTTTACTGGGACTGATCGGCTTTGTGGTGGGCTGCATGGTTGGGCCACACGAAGGTTACTACGATACCGATCACCATCGGTATTACCACGAAAATGGCTGGCACGATTGCGCTGATCGCGACGAGCATTGCCGCTGATTCGATCGAAAGGATCGATCGATACTGCCGAAAACGCAAGGATCGCTACTGCATATGCTGGCCGCCGTTGATCGCAATGTTGGCGCCGGTTACGAAGGCAGCCTCTTCTCCTGCCAGATACGCAACGAGCCCGGCTACTTCTTCAGGCGTGCCGAGCCGCCCCATGGGTATCTGCGGAATGATCTTGGTCTCCAACACTTCTTTCGCAATCGCTTTCACCATGCATGTGCCTATGTAACCAGGCGAGATAGTATTGACGGTGACACCCTTGCGTGCCACTTCGAGAGCGAGCGATTTGGTGAAGCCGTGCATGCCGGCCTTGGCCGCTGAATAGTTGGTCTGGCCGAACGCCCCCTTCTGTCCATTGACCGATGAGATATTGATGACCCGGCCCCAGCCGCGCTGCATCATCCCGTCGCACACCTGCTTGGTCATGTTGAAGCACGAGTCAAGGTTCGCATGCATCACCGAGTCCCAGTTGATCTTGTCCATCTTCTTAAAGGTCATATCGCGGGTGATGCCAGCGTTATTCACCAGCACATCCACCGGCCCGAGATCTTCTGTCATCTTGCGGATGCAGGCCTGACAGGATTCCCAGTCAGTCACATCGCAGGGATATGCAAAAAATTGGTAACCTTGCTCTTTCATCGATTTAAGCCATGCCTGAGCCCTGGTGTTGCCCGGCGAGTAGGTTGTGGCGACCGTATCTCCTGACTTTGCTAATTTGATACAGATGGCTTCGCCGAGACCCCCCATGCCACCTGTGACCAGTGCGACTCTTTTTGTGGTTGCCATACAGTACCCGTCCAGTTATGAGAGATATCATAGATTCAAGAGGCGAATGTTTAGCGTTCGATTGCCAGCGCGACACCCATGCCGCCGCCAATGCACAGACTCGCGAGTCCCTTCTTTGCGTCGCGACGGATCATCTCGTGCAACAGCGTCACCAGGATGCGGCAACCCGATGCGCCGATGGGGTGGCCAATGGCAATGGCGCCCCCATTGACGTTGATCTTCGCGGTGTCCCATTCCATTTGACGGTTGACGCCGATTGCTTGGGCGGCAAATGCTTCATTGACCTCCATCAGATCGAGATCCCTATGATCCCAGCCCGCTTTCTTCAAACACAGCCGGCTGGCCGGCACTGGACCCATGCCCATGATCTTCGGGTCGACTCCGGCGGATGAGTACCCACGAATCCAAGCCAGGGGCTTGAGGCCGAGTTCATTCGCTTTCCGTTCCGACATCATCATCACTGCAGCGGCGCCGTCGTTGAGGCCCGAGGCGTTGCCCGCCGTGACCGTACCGTCCTTGCTGAAAGCGGGTTTGAGTTCACCGAGTGCATCGGCTGTCGTGCCCGGGCGGATGAATTCATCGGCATCGAACCATGTAGTCCCTTTGCGAGAGATGATTTCAATCGGGACGATTTCATCCTTGAACCGTCCGGCCTTCTGCGCGGCTTCGGCTTTCTGCTGTGATCTGGCCGCAAACTCATCTTGTTCGCGACGTGAAATGCCATATAGTTTGGCGATGTTTTCGGCGGTCGTCCCCATATGATAATTGTTGTAAATGTCCCAGAGGCCGTCGCTGATCATACTGTCGACGAGCTTGGCATCGCCCATTCGAAAGCCGTCGCGGGATCCTTGCAGGATGTGCGGCGAGGCACTCATGTTCTCCTGCCCCCCGGCGATGACAATTTCCGCATCCTCACACCGGATCGCCTGTGCAGCCAGATGGGTCGCCTTCAGCCCGCTGCCGCAAACCTTGCCAATGGTCATGCCCGGGACGCTGTCCGGTAGCCCTGCGCGGATTGATGCCTGCCGTGCCGGGTTCTGGCCCGCTCCGGCCGTAAGCACCTGTCCCATGATTACCTCAGAAATCTGATCCGGCGCCACACCGGAACGCGCCAGCAACGCCTTGATGATCTGGGCACCCAAATCGGCTGCCGGCATCTTCGCGATCGAGCCGTTGAATTTGCCGACCGCGGTGCGCATTGCTGCCGTAATGACTACATCGTTCATATGTCCTCCCGACGAGCCGACCTAATGTTGAGCGTAAACCGATTGGCCTGTGGCTCGCTTAAGGTCAGCTGTAATCTGATCACGGCGCGCATTGAAGGTCTGCCGTTATTAACTGTTTGCTTGTAGACGATTTTGATGCTCCTGTCGGTGCGGTAACGCACCCCGACGTGACTGATGTTCGATGATTCACGCAGCGTGAAGCGCACCAATTGCCTACCTTGTGATTGGGCAGCGTCGAAGCATATTGCCTGCGCTAAGGCGCGAAGAGCTCAGGTTGACGAAGCCGTAGTGTCAGCACGAGCGACAACAACTTGCTGTCCTCGATCCGGCCCTGGTCGGCCGCCGCCGCCAGCACGGCAAGCGAACGCTCAACCACCGTAATCCCCTCGTGCTCGCCCCTAATTCCCCCACCTGAACTGATGCGGTCTGCTGCGACATACGGGGCAAGAAACAGCGACACGCGCTCGCTCGAAACGCCGGGACTCGACCACACGCGACCGACCAGATCCATCGAAGCAAGCCTGACGCCCAATTCTTCATAGGCCTCTCGCCTGGCGGTTGCCTCAGCGTCTTGACCCAGCTCGGAGATCATGCCGGCGCACGCTTCCTCACTCTCCGCCGCCCCCGTTTCTTGGAAGACGGGTGCTCGAAGCAGATGCACGACGAGTGCGCAGCACCGCTCCCGGTCGTATGGCAGCACGGCCGCCGCATCGCCGTGCCGCTCGACCTCGCGTGACACGATGGACCCGTCGGAAAGCCTCATCTGTAAGGCATCGACGGTCAGGTATCCGCTGTACACAGTCGTACACTCTAGAATTGTGGGTTTCATCCTGACTACTCTGCTCCTACCTAGAAGCTAGCGTTGCAGGCGCGCTCGCGCCCCCTTCATTCGCCCATTGCGATTCGGCTGCGTGGTCTTCGACTCGCCGCCGACCAGTTTGCCGACGGTGCGCGATTGCCACGTAGATGCCGGCTATTACCAACAGAAAGAGTGCCCTTCGAATCATGAATTTCACCTCGCCGAGATCCGGGTTGACCCTCACGCCCCTATAGAGGCGCTTCGGTGCTTGAGCAATTGAACTAGGCCGCTTTTTGCGCTTGAGTCGCGAGCTTTTCGGCTTTCTCCGCTCGTTTGCTGGCGTACTCATCGCCCGCGTAGATCTCGCTCACGATCTTCGAAAGTTTCTCGCAATGATCCTTCATGCCGAGTGCTTTTGCATACGCAGCGGCGGCTCCGAAGCCGGCGAGACCGTAATGCGACATTCTCTGATACTGGGCAATGATAACGATGTCCAGGAGCTCTGAGGACTTAGGGGCGTCCAACCCGATATGCTTGTTGGCCTCCTTGACCAATCCTTCCATGCCCCTGCAATATTCCTTGCCGACATCGGCGCCGGCATCGCTGATTAGCGACTTCAAGGTCTTCGAGTGTTTTTCGATACCCCGAATGGATTCCTCAAGGGCTTCTTTCAGCTTTGGGTCATGCGCCTTGGCGTTCATCGCCTTGACCGCTTTTGTCATCTGGTCATTGGCGGACCAAAGGTCCTTCATTTCTTCTGCATAGACCTGATTGAGTGTTTCGCTGTGTGCCATGTGAATAAGCTCCGTATCTGTATTTGGGGACAACACCCTGCGCCTATCTCTGCGAGAAAACAGCGCCGCGAAGCGGCACCCGCTGTAGGCGTGCCGGTAAAGTGAAGCGCGCCTTTTGAGCGAACCTCCAAATCTACACCGAGCAAACTTGAAACCGACACCAAATGAAAAAGCTCAAGCGGCGGTGCGCCGCGCGTCGGGCGGCACCAAGGATCTTTTCGACGCCGCGGTACCGAGTTTGGCGCCGCGGATCGGGGCAAGAAACTGAGGTTGGCCGGAGGAGGGTTGGCGATCGACTTCACGCTGATAGGAGCATGATTGGCGGAGTCTGTCCTGGACGCTAACGCTCGCAGCCGCCTCACCCATTTAGACTGTGCGGTACAAAGCTAGCGACCTTATACGCCTACACCGCTACGAATATAATTCGTGTGGAAATCAATCCGATCTACGGCAGGAATTCAGCGCGCGAGCAGCCTATGGCGCATCGGATCCATTCTCCACTTGCTCCGAGTCGGAAGAACCGGATCGCGTAGTGGCCGCTGCCCCATCTCTGCAAGGCCGCGACGCTGCGCGCGAATTTGACGATTCTGCATCCATTCAGTAACAGGGCGGCCGCGTCCCGTCCCGGCAGAGTGCCGATTCTTGCGGTACAACCACAGTCGTCGTGCCCGAACTTGGTGGAACGACCACAGTGGTGGCTCTTGATGCCGGCGGGTTGTTGCTACAGCCGCAGAGTATTACACCCAGGATCAACAAACTTGATACAACCTTCATCTTCGTCTCCATTTTCAACCGAATGACTGTTCCAGCAACCACTTGTCGCCCCAATGACGATTTAATCCCACCGAGGCCACTCTCCCGACTAATACGATTAACGCATGAACGGTAAGAGCTGTCTGGACGCTACCGCACACAGGCAACCCCGAAGTTCGACATCCGCGGCCAACGCGCACGGCGCCGCGCCAAGTGGGCGCGGGGGACGAACGACATGTTAGCGCTCGCCGCACCTCAATCACGAATCAAGCAGATCGCAGACGCGATTGAATTGCTCTGACAATCCTGACACCCATCCGGCGCCAGCCTTCGCGCGATGCTCCGGAAACAAGCTCGAGATCGAATGCGAGGAGGGGCGCACGCAATAAGAGGCGAACCGGACTCTGCACGAGCCTTGCCTCCCATGTGTTGCGCGCGCCAGCGCACAGACCGGAGCGGACGATCCGCCTACACTCGCAAGTTCAGTAGTAATCAACCGCCTCGTCGAGGCAGAGCACCCAGGGTACCGATAGCAAATAGCGCTACGACCAGACAGGCAGAGTCGTCATATTTGATATTGGCCTGTTTGCGCCACACATTCACAACTTCAGGAGAATTATTTTGAAATCGACCTACTTCGCTTCATTGACGTGCGCCGCATTGCTTTTCGCATGCACGGCTGCCTACTCAGACGATGCCAACAAAGACGATATGCAACGCGCACCGACGACGCATCCAGATTTCAATACCGTCGATACTCAACGGCACGGGTATCTAACTGCCGACGACGTTAAGAATGACCAATACGTCAGCAAGAATTTTGACAAATGCAACTTGAAGCACAATGGCCACATGAGTCGAAAGGAATACGCCAACTGCCACGAGTAAGTCCAGAGGCATCGTCGGCAACGGCAGGCAACTGTGCCAGAGTCATACAAAGCGGCCTCCGTTACCGACGCTAATGCGCAAGCATCGGAAGTGTTGACCACGCAATAGCAAAACGTGATTCCTCAACATGTGAGACCGGATCGCGCGGACCCGAACCGAGGGCACTACCCTGCGCGGTGTATTCCGCTCCCGGTCGAGCGCTACGCCGACAAAATCCTGCCGTCTACGGCTGATGAGACCGGCTCAGATTAGGGCAAGCTCATGAGCCCTCGCTGCGATCATCTGGCAAATGCCGGAAAGGCCACTCGATTTCCGCTAAGCTGCAGCACAATGCACGTTTTCTCGAGGTCGATTGTGATGCCAGACCGCGCAGCGAGCATCGAAGTCTAGCTGCGTGCCGCTCGCGCGCGCTGAGGAATCGAACGACGCGCTCTTGGAGCGCCTGCAGCGCGGCGCGTTTCGATACTTCACGGAATACGCCAATGCCGAGAATGGGCTGGTGGCGGATACCTCGCGTCATGGGTCGCCTTGTAGCATCGCCGTCGTCGGATTTGCGCTGTCGTGCTATCCCATCGCCGTGGAGCGAGGCTGGATGTCGCGTCCCGAAGCGCGCGACCGCACGCTCCGGACTCTGCAATTCTTCTTGGCCAGCTCACAGGGCCAACAGACGGACGCGACGGGTAACAACGGGTTTTATTATCATTTTCTGGACATGTCGGACGGGCGTCGCGTCTGGCAATGCGAGTTGTCTCTCATCGATACCGCGCTGCTGCTGGCGGGTGTCCACCTCGCCGCCCTTTACTTCGATCGAAACGACGAAGAATCGACCATCCGGACGCTCGCGCAGGAGTTATTGGCGCGGACCGATTGGGCTTGGGCGCTCACCGATAGGGAGACCCTCGCACAGGGTTGGAGGCCGGAGACGGGCTTCTTGCATTACGGCTGGGAGGGCTACAACGAAGCGACAATTCTCTACATCTTGGCAATTGCATCCGAATCCCACCCGATTCCTGCAGAGAGCTTCGATCGCTGGAAGTTCTCCTATCAGTGGGAAAATCTACTCGGCATCGATACGCTTTATTCCGGGCCGCTTTTCACTCATTTGTTTTCGCACGCCTGGATTGATTTTCGCGGCATTCAGGATCAATTCATGCGCGAGATCAATTTCGACTACTTCAGGAACACGCAAAATGCCGTGGCCATCCAGCGCGAATACGCGGC
>Ga0302324_100019157_pt1 | contig 13452 bp, 11 predicted proteins | sample Palsa_T0_1_FD_201949 | JGI IMG/M metagenome (GOLD analysis project Ga0302324, IMG submission 201949) | Peat permafrost microbial communities from Stordalen Mire near Abisko, Sweden - Palsa_T0_1 | ecosystem: Environmental > Terrestrial > Soil > Palsa > Peat permafrost | place: Sweden: Abisko...
CGCTTACGTAACCGTAGGCTACGCTACCGTAGGTAGCACAAGAGTCGGCCGAATATTTCCTGAAATTCTCATGAAGATCTGCTATCGCCCCTAATCGCCCCCCATATTGTCAGTGGCACCAGCTAGCGTTAGAACATGAATTCTAAAGAGTTAGCCCAGCAGCGGCGTGAGAGTGCCATTGCGCTGCGCCGGGCGGGCCGGTCCCGCCGGGAGATCAAGGAAATACTCGCAATCACCAGCAATGCGATGCTGGACCGGGCGCTCAGGGGCGAACCGCCTCCCGCCTGGACGCTCCGGCCGCGGGCCAAGGACGAGGTCCGGGCCAGGGCAAGGGAACTGCGCGAGCAGGGACTCGACTACGACGACATCGCTGGCGCCCTGGGCGTCTCCAAGAGCTCGGTCTCGCTCTGGGTCCGCGACCTGCCCCGGCCTGCGCGGCTCAGCTACGAGGAATGTCGCAAGCGATCAGCCGAGGCAGCACACCGGTACTGGGAGGCTGAGCGTCCGCGCAGGGAGGCGCGGCGGGAGGCGGTGCGGGACGCGGCAGCCGCCGAGATCGGCACGCTGACCAATCGCGAGATCATCGTTGCGGGAGCCATCGCCTACTGGTGCGAGGGCGCCAAGAACAAGCCGCACAAAAGGCAAGATCGAGTTATCTTCGTCAACAGCGACCCGGCGATGATCAGGTTCTTCCTGGGCTTCCTGGAGGCGGCGGGAGTTGACCGGGGAAGGCTGACCTATCGGCTGCAGATCCACGAGAGTGCCGACGTCGAGGCTGCCGAGCGCTTCTGGCTCCTGTTGACGAAAGCCCAGTCTGATCAGTTCCGGAAGACGTCGCTGAAGCGCCACAACCCGGCGACCGTCCGCAAGAATGTCGGCGACTCTTACCACGGCTGCCTGCGTGTCGAGGTGCGGACTAGCGTCGATCTGTACCGACAGATCGAAGGATGGGCACAGTCCGCCATGGCCGACGCGGCCGGACTGCGCGACGGGTCCCGGTGAGGTGCCGAACAGGGTTTGTGCACCGCAGAGCTCCCGGGGGAGGATTCGAACCTCCGTTGACAGGACCAAGGCCTGTAGTCATGCCGCTAGACCACCCGGGATCGCGTCTCGGCGCAAACTTTACCTGGATTCTCCAGGCTCGGCCGGATAGGCCGGTGGGAGCCCCTGGCAGCCGTCCGGGCGGTATCCTTCGGAAGTCGGGAGCGTGAATCGGCAGGCGGGGGACGGGCCTGCTGCCTGCAGCGACACCAAGGAGTCCAGCCGAGTGAGCGTGAGCGGTCCCGCCGCAGTGATCATCCTTGCGGCCGGCGAGGGCACGCGGATGAAGACGCCCGTACCCAAGATGCTGAACGAAGTGTGCGGCCGGTCGATGCTCGGGCACGTCATGGCCGCCGCTCGCGAGCTTGCGCCCGCGCGGCTGATCGTGGTCGTCGGGCACGGCCGGGGCCAGGTAGCTGAATATCTTGCCGCGCATGCGCCCGATGCCCAGGTTGTCGTCCAGGAGCACCGCGGCGGCACCGGCCACGCGGTCCGGATCGTGCTGGAGACTGTTGGCGTGATCCACGGCACCGTCGTGGTGACCTACTCCGATACCCCACTGCTGCGCGGCGAGACGCTCGCCGAACTGGTGCGCGGGCACGCTGCCAACGGCGCGGCCGCCACCGCGCTGACCGCGCTGGCGGCCAACCCGACCGGCTACGGCAGGATCGTGCGGGATGCCGCCGGCTCCTTCGCCGCCATCGTCGAGGAGTCGGACGCCACTCCCGGTCAGCGATCGATCCGCGAGATCAACACGGGCATGTACGCCTTCGACGGCGACCTGCTGGCTGACGCGGTCAAGCGGGTGCCGACCGACAACGCCAAGGGCGAGGAATACCTCACCGACGTCGCATGGATCCTGCGCGCCGACGGCTATCCCCTTGCCACCGTTCAGTGCGAGGATTTTGATGAGGTACTGGGGGTGAACGACCAGGCCCAGCTGGCGCGGGCCCGGCGGACTATGAACGAGCGGCTGCTTGGATCGTGGATGCGGGCCGGCGTGACGGTCGTCGATCCCGCCAGCACGTGGATCGACGTCGGGGTCACGCTGGCGGCGGGGGCGCGGATCGAGCCCGGTACCCAGCTGGAGGGCAGCACGTCGGTCGCGGCCGGGGCGCGCGTCGGGCCCGGCTGCCTGCTTCGCGACACCACGGTCGCCGCGGGTGCCACAGTGATCCAGTCCGTCTGCGAGTCAGCAGAGGTCGGCGAGGGCGCCAGCGTCGGGCCGTTCGCGCACCTGACTCCCGGCACCACGATCAGGGCCGGAGGGCGGCCCGCAGGCGGCGCTGCCCGCGGGCCGCGGCTACCCGAGGGAGGGCAGGGCCAGTGACCGGTATTACCGCATCGGGCGAGAAGAAGATGATGCTCTTCTCCGGCCGCGCCTATCCCGAGCTCGGCAGCGAGATTGCCGGCTGCCTCGGCATCGAGCCGACGCCGACCACTCAGTACGACTTCGCCAACGGCGAGATCTTCGTCCGCTTCCTTGAGTCGGTCCGCGGCTGTGACGCGTTCGTGCTGCAGAGCCACACGGCGCCCATCAACCAATGGATCATGGAACATCTGATCATGGTCGATGCGCTCAAGCGCGCCTCGGCGAAGCGGATCACCGTGGTGGCCCCGTTCTTCGGCTACGCCCGGCAGGACAAGAAGAGCCGCGGCCGGGAGCCGATCTCGGCGCGGCTGATGGCCGACCTGTTCCTGACCGCCGGCGCCGACCGGCTGATGGCGGTCGATCTGCACACCGCCCAGATCCAGGGCTTCTTCGACGGCCCTGTCGATCACCTGTTTGCGCTGCCGATCCTTGCCTCCTACATCGAGAGCCGCCTGGATCTGTCCGGGGTCACCGTGGTCGCGCCGGACGCCGGACGGGTCCGGGTCTGCGAGCGGTGGACCGACCGGCTTGCCTGCCCGCTGGCGATCATTCACAAGCGCCGCGATCCGGAAGTGGCCAACCGGGTCAAGGTCCTCGAGGTCGTCGGCCAGGTGGCCGGCCGCACCTGCATCCTGGTTGACGACATGATCGACACTGGCTCGACCATCGCGAACGCCGCCGAGACTCTCTTCGATCAGGGCGCAGCGCAGGTGATCGTCACCGCCACCCACGGCGTCCTGTCCGGCCAGGCGGTGGACCTGCTGAAGAACTCCAGAATCAGCGAGGTGATCGTCACCAACACGCTGCCGATCCCGGACGACAAGCGATTCGACAAGCTCACGGTGCTGTCGATCGCGCCGCTGATCGGCAGGGCGATCCGCGAGGTGTTCAGCGACGGCTCGGTGACCAGCCTGTTCGACGGCCAGGTCTGACCGGCAGGCACCTGAGCGGCGGCGGATACACATCACGCTGGGTTCGGCTAGACTGCCGGTGACCCTCCGGGGGCCCTAACGCCATGCCCGCGGGCGCCTGCCGCGGAATCCGGGGGATCGCATCCCCGGCAACACCCTGTCGTCGCAAGGAGTACCACCGTGGCCGAAGTACGGATCGCCGCCGAGCTGCGCAGCGAGTTCGGCAAGGGACCCGCGCGCCGTGAGCGCCGCGCGGGCAAGGTTCCCGCCGTGCTCTACGGCCACGGCAGTGAGCCGCGGCATGTCAGCCTGCCCGGCCACGACGTGCTGCTGGCCCTGCGGACTGCCAACGTGCTGATCCGGCTAGAGGGCCTGGAAGGCGGCAGCCAGCTCGCGCTGCCGAAGGCCGTTCAGCGCGATGCCATCAGGGGCTCCGTCGAGCACGTCGACCTGATCATGGTCCGCCAGGGCGAGAAGGTAACCGTCGAGATCCCGCTCACGGTGACCGGCGAGGTGATTGCCGACGGCATGCTGGACCAGCAGCTGGTCCAGATTTCCGTCGAGGCCGAGGCCACGCACATTCCGCCTGGCATCGAGGTGAATGTCGAGGGCATGGAGATCGGCGCGGCGGTGCACGCCCGCGATCTGGAGCTGCCCAGGGGCGTCACGCTCGCGGTGGACCCCGAGATCCTCGTCCTGCACGTCATCGCCTCGCCGACCGCCGAGCAGATGGCGGCCGATCTGCCCGAGGAGGCCGAGCCGACCTCCGTTGCGGAGACCGAGCCGGCTCCGGTGCCGGCCGCGCCCGCTGAGGAGTCCGACTGACCTGGCAGGCCTGAGGTGGGTGCTGCATGGCCGAGGAACGCTGGCTGATCGCCGGGCTGGGCAATCCCGGCCCGGAGTACGCGGGCAACCGGCACAATGCCGGGTTCATGGTCGCCGACGAGCTCGTTGCGCGCATGGGTGCCCGGCTGCGCCGGGACCGCTCGCGGGCCCAGGTGGCAACGGGACTGCTGGCGGGCGTGCCGGTTGTCGTTGCGAAGCCGGCGACGTTCATGAATCTCTCCGGCCGGCCTGTTGCGGCCTTGCGCGGTTTCTACAAGATCCCGCCGGACCAGGTCATCGTGATCCACGACGAGCTGGACATTCCGTTCGGTGTGCTCAGGCTCAAGTTCGGCGGCGGAGATAACGGCCACAACGGACTCCGCTCGGTGACCGCCGCGCTGGGAACCCGCGACTACTACCGGATGCGGCTGGGCGTCGGCCGGCCGCCGGGCAACATGGACCCGGCGGATTTTGTGCTGAGAAATTTTTCTACCGCCGAGCGGGCCCAGCTGCCCGCTCTGATCGGCCGGTGCGCTGATGCCGCGGAAACGCTGCTGCGCAAGGGGCTGGAGGCCGCGCAGAACGAGTTTCATTCGGTCACATAGCTCGAAGGGTCGTGATGTTCGCATCTCGCCTGATCGGCGTAAAAAGGTATTGTTGACATCAACTAGACAGTTTCTCGGCTAAGATGACGGTCACAGCTGGTGATCCCTGTCAACCGAGTTCCCTGGTTACGCGTCTCTCCAGTGTCGGGGGCCAGGTGAACGCACGGCGCCCTGAAGGTAACAGGCAGGGGGCGGCACGCCGCTTTCGTGGCGCGTCCGGGGACCGCGGCGGCAGGAAAGGGAAGGTGCGTCGTGGCCGGTCAGACAGCCATCGGTGGGCGCCGCCAGGCTGACCGGGTCGTCGCGCGACTTGCTGCGCAGAACGTCATCACCTGGACCAGCGGGTACCGGCGCCAGGCGCTGGGGGCCGACAGCATCTGCGCCCTCGCGGCCGGCCTGCTGGCGTTCCAGCTGCGCTTCGACGCGCACGGACGCCATCCGGCCTTGTACGTGCTGCTGACCGTGGCGCTGCCGGTGCTCTGGATGTTCGCGGTCTGGCTGGCCGGCGGATATGACGCCCGGTTCATCGGCGTGGGCCCGGATGAGTTCCGGCGGGTACTCAACGCCGGGCTGTGCCTGGCCGCCGGCGTGGCCATCCTGTCCTACGTCACTAAGACCGACATCGCGCGCGGCTACGTGATCATCGCGCTGCCGTCGGCGGCGTTGCTCGACCTGCTGGCCAGATTCACGCTGCGTAAGCGGCTGCACAAGCTCCGCAGGCTGGGCAGCTGCATGCGGAAGGTCGTGATCGTCGGACACGCCAACGTGATCGCCGACCTGGCCACGATGCTGCGCCGGGAGACTTATCACGGCCTGTCGGTCGTGGCGGCGTGCGTCACCGGGCCGGACTGGCAGAGCGAGATCGCCGGAGTGCCGGTCATCGGCGGCCTGGACACCGTGCCCGACGTGGTCGAGCGATTCGAGGCCGATACCGTCGCGGTGCTCGCGTGTCCGGAGATGAGCGGAGTCCGGCTGCGGGAGCTTGCCTGGGCGCTGGAGAAGACGGGCACCGACCTGTGTGTCGCGCCTGCGCTGCTGGACGTTGCCGGACCGCGCACGACGATCAGGTCGGTCGCCGGGCTGCCGTTGCTGCATCTGGACCACCCGGAGTTCACCGGGGCCAGGCGGGCGGTCAAGTCGGGCTTCGACAAGGTCCTCGCGCTGTCTGGACTGGTCCTCCTATCGCCGCTGCTGGTGACCGTCGCGCTGCTCATCCGGCTCGGCGACGGCGGTCCGTGGCTGTTCCGGCAGACCCGGGTGGGCCAGGACGGCCGGGCGTTCACCGTCTACAAGTTCCGCACGATGGTGCTGGACGCCGAGGAGCGCAAAGCGCAGCTCGCCGGCAGCAACGAGTTCGACGGGGTGCTCTTCAAGATCCGCAACGATCCCCGCATCACCCCTATCGGACGGTGGCTGCGCAGGTGGTCGCTGGATGAGCTCCCGCAGCTGATCAACATACTGATCGGTGACATGTCGCTGGTCGGGCCGCGTCCCGCGCTCCCGGAAGAGGCGGCGATGTACGGGGACTACGTGCGGCGCAGGCTGGCCGTCAAGCCGGGTCTGACCGGCCTGTGGCAGGTCAACGGGAGATCGGACCTATCCTGGGAAGAGTCAGTGCGGCTCGATCTTCGGTACGTGGAGAACTGGTCGTTCGTGCTCGACCTGCAGATTCTGTGGAAGACCTGCTCGGCGGTCGTGCGCGGCTTCGGAGCGTACTAGCCTGCTATCTACTGGTTAGCACTGGTATGGAGCTTTTGTGACTCTGCACGATGACGACCAGCTGGCCCATGATCTTGCCGAGGCAGCTGGGCAGCGGCTGCTGGCGCTGCGCCAGGCCCGCGGCGACGGCTCCGCAGCCAGCCTCCGGCGCGATGGCGACCGGCAGTCGCATGAGTTCCTGGCCGCGCGGCTGGCGCTGATGCGGCCGGACGATGCGCTGCTATCGGAGGAAGGCAAGGACGACCCGGCCAGGCTGTCGGCCAGCCGGGTCTGGATCGTCGACCCGCTGGACGGCACCAGGGAGTTCGGCGAGCCTGGCCGCACCGACTGGGCGGTGCACGTGGCGCTGTGGGAGCTGGGGGAGCTGACCGCGGGGGCGGTGGCGCTGCCCGCTCAGGGCAGGATCCTGTCCACCGCGAACCTCCGGGGGACCCCCGCCACGGCAGCCACCCCAGCCGCGCCAGCACACCGGCTCCGGCTGCTGGTCAGCCGCTCCCGGCCGCCGGCGCTGGCGGAGGCACTAGGCCAGCGGCTCGGGGCTGAGCTGGTGCCGCTCGGCTCGGCCGGAGCCAAGGCCGCGGCGGTGATCGCCGGCGAGGCAGACGCCTACGTGCACAGCGGCGGCCAGTACGAGTGGGACTCGGCCGCGCCGGTGGCCGTTGCCCAGGCCGCCGGGCTGCACGCCTCCCGGATCGACGGCTCGAAGCTGGAATACAACCAGGCCGACCCGTCGCTGCCGGATATTCTGATCTGTCCGGCCGTACTGGCGGGCATGCTGCTGGAGGCGATCAGCTCCGTGCGCACGCCCGCCATGTAAGGCGGACCCGCCCGTCGCCCGCCCGTCACCCATCCGGCGTCCCGTGCGTCGACAACCACCAATTCGGGAGTTTCGCTGATGCCAGTGCCCCGTTCCGATTACCTGCTGTCCCAGCTCGATGTGCTCGAGGCCGAGTCGATGCACATCATGCGCGAGGTGGCTTCGGAGTTCGAGCGGCCGGTGCTGCTGTTCTCCGGCGGCAAGGACTCCATCGTCATGCTGGCGCTGGCCGATCGCGCCTTCGCCCCGGCCCGGATCCCGTTCCCCGTTATGCACGTCGACACCGGGCATAACTTCGCCGAAGTGCTGGAGTTCCGGGACCGCCGGGCGGAGGAACTCGGCGTCCGGCTGATCGTCGCCTCGGTGCAGGAGTCGATCGACGCCGGCAAGGTCGCAGAGGAGACCGGGCGGTGGGCCAGCCGCAACCGCCTGCAGACCACCACGCTCCTGGACGGCATCGCCGACAATCGCTTCGACGCTGTCTTCGGCGGTGCGCGCCGGGACGAGGAGAAGGCCCGGGCGAAAGAACGGGTGTTCTCCTTCCGCGATGAGTTCGGCCAGTGGGATCCGAAGAACCAGCGGCCCGAGCTGTGGAGCATCTACAACACCCGGATCCACCGGGGCGAGCACATCCGGGTCTTCCCGCTGTCGAACTGGACCGAGCTGGACATCTGGCACTACATCGAGCGCGAGAACCTGGAAATCCCCTCGATCTACTTCGCGCACCGGCGCAGGGTCTTCGAGCGCGACGGGATCCTGCTGGCCGAGAACCCGTTCGTGACCGCGGCGGAAGATGAGCCGGTATTCGAGACGTCGGTCCGCTATCGCACGGTCGGCGACATGACCTGCACAGGGGCCGTGGAGTCGACAGCGCTGCGGATCACCGACGTGATCCGCGAGATCGCCTCGACCCGGATCACCGAGCGCGGTCAGACGCGCGCGGACGACAGGGCCAGCGAGGCAGCCATGGAGGATCGCAAGCGGGAGGGCTACTTCTGATGACCGCGACGCAGACGGGTACCGGAGCGGGCCTGGCGGACTGGGGCCGGCACATGGACATCCTGCGGCTGGCGACAGCCGGCTCGGTTGACGACGGCAAGAGCACCCTCATCGGGCGGCTGCTCTACGACTCCAAGGCGATCTTCGAGGATCAGCTCGCCGCGGTGGAGCGCACCAGCCGGGAGCGCGGCGAGGAGTACACCAACCTCGCCCTGCTGACCGACGGGCTGCGGGCCGAGCGGGAGCAGGGCATCACCATCGACGTGGCGTACCGCTACTTCGCCACGCCCCGGCGCAAGTTCATCATCGCTGACACCCCCGGCCACATCCAGTACACCCGCAACATGGTGACCGGGGCGTCGACGGCCGACCTGGCGGTCGTGCTGGTCGACGCGAGGAACGGGCTGACCGAGCAAAGCAGGCGGCACACGTTCCTTACCACCCTGCTGCGGGTGCCGCACCTGGTGCTCGCGGTCAACAAGATGGACCTTGTCGGCTACGACCAGGCTGTCTTTGAGCGCATTATGGAGGAATTTACAGCCTTTGCAGCAAAACTAGAGATCGGCGACCTCACGTTCATCCCGATCTCGGCCTTGCTCGGGGACAATGTGGTGCAGCGCTCGGGGAACATGCCGTGGTACGACGGGCCGTCCCTGCTGCACCATCTGGAGCACGTGCACATCGCCTCCGACCGCAACCTCATCGACGTGAGGTTTCCGGTCCAGTACGTCATCCGGCCGCATCAGGCCACCGATCCGCAGCTGCACGACTACCGCGGTTACGCCGGGCAGGTGGCCGGCGGCGTGCTCAAGCCCGGTGACGAGGTCATGCACCTGCCGTCCGGCCTGACGACGACGATCCAGCGTATCGACGGCCCGGCCGGTCCGGTGCCCGAGGCGTTCCCGCCGATGTCAGTGACCCTGCTGCTCACCGATGACCTGGACGTCTCTCGCGGCGACATGATCTGCCGACCGCATAACCAGCCGCAGGCCAGGCAGGACGTCGAGGCGATGGTGTGCTGGATGACGGACGCGCGGGCGCTGATCCCGCGCAGCCGGCTGATCGTCAAGCACACTACCCGGACCGTCAAGGCCATCGTCCGCGACCTGCACTACCGGCTGGACGTGAACACTCTGCACCGGGACGAGGCCGCGCAGCAGCTCGGCCTGAACGAGATCGGCCGGGTGACGCTGCGGCTGACCCAGCCGGTGTTCTGCGATCCGTATTCGCGCAACCGCATGACCGGCGGGCTGATCCTGATCGACGAGGCAACCAACGCGACAGTCGGCGCGGCCATGATTACCGACCCCGGCTGAGGTCCCGCTGAGGTCCCGCTGAGGTCCGGCTGCCGCGGGCGGGAACGACCGCAGCTGAGAGAAGGCTGGGCGTTTGGTGAGAGTAAGTGGAATTTCTTAGCATTTATTTATTACCTGCCGAAGAGTGATTGTCATGCCCGCATGTGAAACAATGAACTCATTGCTGTGCATGCGGGCATGGTGAGCGCCTTGGGGGTGCGTTAGGTTGCAGATCCGTTTCCGTTTCCGTTACTGGGGCAGGGCCGGGGTAGTCGCGGGCACGACTGCGCTCAGCCTGGCGGCCTTTTCGGTGCCATCACAGGCGGCCCCGGCGCAGGGATCCGGCGGAATACCGCCGGCCGCCGGCGCGGTATCGGCGACGCCAGCAGCCGAGACGCCGCACCTGATAGCCACCGACGACAGCCCGGTCGAGCAGATCCGCCAGCTTGTGCAGTGCGGGAACACAATGTACGCGGTGGGTTCCTTCACCATGATCAAGCGGGAAAGCGAGACCTATGCCCGCGAGAATGTCTTCAGTTTCAGTGCGACGGCGCCGTTCAAGGTGACGTCGTGGGCTCCGGATGTGAACGGGGTGGTGAACTCGATCGCGTTCAGCGGGGGGAACTGTGCTGATGCGTATATCGGGGGGCAGTTCTCGGCGGTGGGCGGGACGGTGGTGAAGAACATCGCGGAGGTCGATACGTCGGCGGGGGCGGTGGTGGCGGGGTTCGCGCATAGTGCGTCGGGGTCGGTGCAGACGCTGCTGGGGGTGGGCGGGCACATCCTGGCGGGGGGGTATTACACCTCGGTGAATGGCAGCAGCGCGGATCCGTATATGACGAGCCTGAGCCCGGTGACCGGCCGGGATGACGGGTTCCTGAGGCTGGGTATCTCGGGGAATTACCAGTTCTCCGGGGTGGCGAGTAACGCGACGCGGGTGTTTAACCAGTCGCTGAGTCACAGCGGGCAGTACGACCTGGTGATGGGTGACTTCACCTCGGCGGGCGGGCTGCCGCGGCAGCAGATCTTCATGCTGAACCTGGCGACCAGCCCGGCGACGGTGACCGGCTGGACCTCTCCGGAGTGGGACGGCAGCCTGGGTGAGGCGACGCCAGCCGATCCCACCAACGGCTACCCGTACCAGTGCGCCACCGAGGAGCCCTTCTACATCCAGGCGGCGGCCTGGTCACCGTCTGACTCCGAGATATACATCGGGACCACCGGTTACCACCCCAACAACTGGCCCGTCGGACAGACGCCGCGCAACGGCCTGTGCGACGCCGCTGCGGCGTTTCCGGCGACCCAGACCTCGGTGACCGACACGTGGATCAACTACACCGGCTGCGACTCGCTGTACGCGGCTGCTGCCGATTCCAGCGCTGCTTACTTCGCCGGGCACGAGCGGTACTCGATGAACCCCAGCGACTGCGACGCACTGGGTGAGGGCGGCTACAACGCGCCGGGCATCGAGGGCCTGTCCCCGACGACAGGGGCGCTCTATACCGATCCGACGGGCACTGTCGGCTACTACAGCAGGGCCCGCGGGCTGGGTGCTGACGACATGCTGGTCACCAGCGCGGGCCTGTGGATCGCGAGCGACAACTACGACGGCAGCCAGATGTGCGGCGGCCAGCAGAACCTGTCCGGCATTTGCTTCCTGCCGTATAGCTAACGGGGCTTCGCCCCCAGCCCGCGTAATCCAACGTTCGCCTTCTCGGGGAGCGCGTGGGAGACCCCGCCAATGTGGCTACCGGCACTTGAGCCAGAGCCTGAATTCTGGCGTCGCGCCCGTTGCGGTCGGTCGTGTCGGTGAACCCTGGCGTCACTTAGCTGCGGTGGACGCGTTCAAGGGGGGCCTTCCTCGGATCAGTTGGACCGGCGTTCGCGCACGGCTGCCACGACCTTGGCGAGCTGAGCGTCGAAAGCGTCAAGCTGCTCAGCTTCGGCAGCGCTCGCGACGAAGGCGCGCCGATCGCAGGCTATGCCCCCGCGCCATATCCGCTCAATGGCGCGCGTCGCGGTGATGTCCGTCAACGGGTCACCGGACACCAGGACCAGGTCCGCGCGCTGCCCGGCGGCGACACGTCCCCGGTCGGCAAGGCCGAACACTCGGGCCGGCTGCGCCGTGGCAGCGGCCAGGGCCTGCGCCGGGCTGATGCCGCACCGGACCAGGAGTTCGAGCTCTCGGTGCAGGCTTGCTCCGAACACGGTCCCCGGGTTCGGGGCATCCGTGCCCGCCAGCAGAGTGACCCCCGCATCGGCCAGTCGCCGCACGTTGTCCTCGGCCCGAGAGTAGGGCGGCATTTGCCGGCCACTCCATCCCGAGGCAGCCGAAGTCAGCCGGCGTGCCCAGGCCTCGCCGAGCGCTTCAGCGAGCCGCGGGTCCCCCGCGACTGCCGCGCCACCCGGTTCGCCGAGGGTGTTCTCGATGGTGGCCAGCGTCGGACCGACCACGATTCCGGCTTCGGCCATGCGTCCGGCCAGGGCCTTGTCCAGCTCGGCGTTCGCGGGGACGTGGGCCACCACATCGACACCGGCGGACACGACCTCCTCGACACCGGCCGTCGAGCTCACGTGAGCGACGACGACCAGGCCGCGGGCGTGCGCGGCACTGACCAGTGCCTGGATGGTTTCGGGGTCCAGCGAGGGCCATAGACCCCCGGTGCCGGAGATGATCTTCAGATAGTCCGAGCCCGCCGCGATCCGTTCCGCCACGAACTGCCCGGCCTGGTCAGCGGCGGTCAACGTCGGGAACGGGGCGTACATCATCGACGGGTGCCCGCCGGGCGCGGTGGCACCGACACCCGAGGAACGCACGTCGGCCACGTCCGGACGGGAGCCGGCCTGCTCCTTAGCGCTGGCCACCAGGCCGGGTTGGCTGAACATGTCGAGAACGGTGGTAACGCCGAAGGTCAACGATTGCGCGAGAGCGCCGGGCACGAGGTGCACGTGCGCGTCGATCAGACCGGGAAGCACCGTCCCGCCGCCCGCGTCGATCACTTCGTCGCCTTCTCGGGCGGCCGAGGCGGCCGAGCACTCGGTGATCAGCCCGTCGGCGAACCGGACCGAAGTCCAGTCCTGCGACTTCGTCCCGTCGAATACCTTCGCGTTCACGATCGTCGTTGCCGCGCCCAAGGCGTCCTCCCGTATGGGATCCTAAACCGGGCACTCGTTAGGTGCTAGCGGACGACGACTTCGGTGACGGGTAGGGAAGAGTCGGCGGGCAGGTCCAGCGGGGAGGGCGCGATACCGCGGGACACGATCTCGGCACCGAGAGCCGCGACCATGGCGCCGTTGTCGGTGCATAGTCCCGGTCTCGGCACCCGCAGCTTGATGCCGGCCGCCTCGCACCGCTCCGCGGCCAGGGATCGCAGCCTGGAGTTGGCCGCGACGCCGCCGCCGACGATCAGGTCGGTGACGCCGTGCCGCTGGCAGGCTTGTATCGCCTTGCGGGTGAGCACGTCCGCGACGGCCTCTTGGAAGGACGCGGCCACGTCGGCGGCCGGGACCGGCTCCCCGGCAGCCTGCCGCGCCTCCACCCAGCGGGCCACCGCCGTTTTCAGGCCCGCGAACGAGAAGTCGAGCGAGCCGTCGTGGTACTTGCCGCGGGGGAAGCTGATCGCGCCCGGGTCACCGTCGCGAGCCGCCTTGTCGATGGGCGGCCCGCCCGGGAAGGGCATGCCGAGCACCCGTGCCACCTTGTCGTAGGCCTCGCCGGCCGCGTCGTCGATGGTGGCGCCGAGCGGAACAACCTCCTGGGCCACGTCCGGCACGAGCAGCAGCGAGGAATGCCCGCCGGACACCAGCAGGGCCACCGCGGGCGACGGCAGCGTGCCGTGTTCCAGTTGGTCGACCGCGATGTGCGCGG
>Ga0302324_100019158_pt1 | contig 13452 bp, 10 predicted proteins | sample Palsa_T0_1_FD_201949 | JGI IMG/M metagenome (GOLD analysis project Ga0302324, IMG submission 201949) | Peat permafrost microbial communities from Stordalen Mire near Abisko, Sweden - Palsa_T0_1 | ecosystem: Environmental > Terrestrial > Soil > Palsa > Peat permafrost | place: Sweden: Abisko...
CTCGCACCTTCGCTGTTTTGAGTACAGCGGCCGCCGTCTCTCTGCCTTCGGGCGGGAGACGGCGGTTTTTTTAGTGTCGCTGACCGCGCCGGTCCCGGTCTAGCTCACTCATCGCTACCGCTTCGCCTCCCCCTTCTCCTGATCATGCAGATAGGCTGATAGTGCCCGTTCTTATTGATCGAGCCCTTGCTCGATGCGCCGCGCAGCTCTATCACCAGCATGGTCTTGTCCTGCCAGAGTCTATAGTGCTCGGTGCCCGCCTATGGATTCTGCGCGGTTCCCGGCTTCAGATAAGTGTCGAACCAGGTGACCAGTCGCGACATCACGTCGATCTGATCTGCGCGCTTGAAGAAGAAGTGGCCCTCGTCGGGATAGACGACGAATTCAGTCTTTACGTTCAGACGCCGCAGCGCATTCCAGTACTCGTACGACTGTGTGATCGGCACTTCCGCATCCCGGTCGCCGCCGACGACCAAAGTCGGTGTACGTACGTTCTTGATGAACGTCATTGGTGAGCTGCGCTCGTACACCTTGGGGTCATCGTAAACCGAGCTGCCGAAGTACGGAAGCATCCAGGTATCGATATTATTCGTGCCGTAGTAGCTCTGCCAGTTGGACAGTCCGGCGCCGGCAACCGCGGCCTTGAAGCGGTTGGTTTGCGTCAATGCCCACATGGTCATGTAGCCGCCATAGCTCCAGCCGGTGATTCCGACGCGGTCGGGATCGATGGGCGCGGTTTTCTCCACGGCATCGAGGCCGCTGAGAACGTCGCGCATGTCGCCGTAACCAAAGTCCTTTACGTTGGCTTGTGTAAATGCTTCGCCCTGGCCGTAGCTGCCGCGCGGATTGGGTTTGAACACGTAGTAGCCGCGGCTGGCGAGGGCCGCATCGAATGATTCTTGCGATGCAGGAAACAGGGGGTAGTGCGCATACGCGGGGCCGCCGTGCACTTCGACCACCAGAGGATATCGCTTGCCCGGCTCGATCGACGGCGGTGCGATCAGCATGCCCTGTACATTGAAATTATCGCTCTTCCAGAACACGTTGGTCGCCTTGCCCGTGATCGGCCGCACATTGGCGTTCAACCGCGTAATTGGCTTCCATTTGCCGGGAGGTCCCGTCTCCACTTCCGGCGGCGAGGTGTACGACTGACGGATGACTGCGGAATAGGCCGCGTCTTTGGACAGTGAGATGCCGGTGTCGCCCGGCGTAAAGCCCATCACGTTGTTCGCCCAGATCATCTGCGGTCCGCGCCATGTCTCGCGCTGCGTTTTGGCATCGGCATCCACCGTCGCGAGCACTTCCTCGCCTGCGGCAAACTCAGTGGCGATGATATGAGAATTGGATCCGTTCCAAGTCAGCGTCTGCACCGAGGCCTGAAGGCCCGGAGTGACGTCGATCGGCGTTCCGCCGGCCGCGGCGATCACGTAGATATCTCCGCCGGTGATTCCCTCATCGCTCATGATGCCGCCGATGTACGCGATCCGGGTGCCGTTGCCGGACCAGCGCGGCGACGCCATTTGCAGCTGCGGCTTCAAGAGCACCTGCACCGCGCCGCTGTTTGCGTCGATCACGTCAAGTTCTGCGATCCACCAGTTGTCATCGCCGGATCCGTGGGCCGCGGTGACGGCAAAGCTCTTCCCATCAGGAGCCCAGTCATACTCGTAAACGTTGAGATCTGCCGGGGCAAGCAATGTCGGTTCACCGCCCTGTGCTTGAACTACCGCCAATCGCTGCTCATAGAAGCTCTCGGAGAGTACGCCTTCATCGCGCGCCAGCGGATTGAGAGGCCCCGGCATCCTGGGGGCGCCTTTGGAATAGAGGAAGGCGATGCGCTTGCCGTCGGGTGACCAGCGCGGTGTATCCAAGGGGCCTTGAGCATTCGTGATCGTTTTGACGCCGTTCCCCGACGCATCGGCGGTCGCAATTTGCAGTTGCTCCTTGGCGTCGGTCGTGACGAACGCGATATGCGTCCCGTCGGGCGACCAGGCGGCACCGTGTTCGTCGCATACCGAGCCGGGACATGCCGTCAAACGGACCGCCCCCGATCCATCGTGAGCGTTGACGATCCACAGCGAGGACACGTCGACATCGGCGCCGCCGCGTTTGCCGGTGACCACGGTTCCGTAGACGACGTGCTTTCCGTCGGGCGACAGGGCCACTTCACTGAACGGATGCACGGAACCGAGCGCGTCCAGGACCGCGGAGATGGGGAGGGGCGAATCGGATTTTGCGAGTGAGCAGCAGAGCAGTGAAATCGCGGCCGTGCAATTCAAGATCGCCACGCGCCTTAGCAAGCTGAGATTCATTGTTGTCCCTGGATTTATTCGGAGTAATTGGCTGTCTTATTGTCAACTTCTAACCATACCACAGCGGATGGAGGTTCGACCCGAGTGCCCGGTTGGTCCTCAATGGTCTCGTCCATGCGGCGAACGGCCCTTTTTTTTCACCTAACTGTGATACCAGGGCCGCTCGACCGTATATAGGGTATGGCCATGGAACGTGCAACGCCAAATTCGCAAGTTACGGAAGCAGAAAAGCATATCCTGGACTGGGACCGTATATATCTCGATCTGGCGTCGCGTGTTCATCGTCGATACGTTCGCGAACGTACGACGCATCGAGTCTCTGGTTGCTGTTTTGGACACCGGGGACGTCTACAAGGCGGAGCGCTGCACAGCAGCCGTTGCGCACCCGTGAATTTAGCGATGAGCGGCGGGTGGGCGCGGAGCACCTGATCGAGCGAGGCCTAAAAAGACCAAGAGCGGTCTATTCCATCGGCGCTTGCGGTCGGGGCGGCTCTCCCGCAAGCTGCGTATCGTGAAGTTTTTTGCGGCGGCAGAATAATGATTCAAGCAGCGCGCCCGCTGAAGCGAATTCTTGGGCTGGGGTTCGGGCTGGCGATGGTTTTCGGTGGGACGGTCGGGGTCGGCATCTTGAGGCTGCCGGGGACTTTGGCGGCGGCGCTCGGCGATTCGCGGCTGATCGTGTTGTTTTGGATACTGGGCGGGGTGTACGCGCTGCTCGGCGCTGTGGCGGTGGCAGAACTCGCTGCCATGTTGCCGGAGGCGGGCGGCTTCTATGTGTACGCCCGGCGTGCCTTCGGCAATGGGCCGGGATTCGTGGTGGGGTGGAGCGACTGGGTCAACCAGGTGGCGTCGCTGGCTTATGGCGCGCTCACCGCGGCTGTGTTCTTCGGGAAACTGTGGCCGGCGCTTGCCGCCAATCCTCGGGCGCTGGCCATCTGCATTCTGGCTGTTTTCACGGCCTTGCACTGGATCGGGCTGCGCTTGGGCAGCAGTCTGACGCGCCTCATCAGTTTGAGTGTGGGTCTGATGCTCATGGTGCTGGTGGTGGGGTGCTTCGTCTCCACGCCGGCGCCGGCATCCGCGGCGGTGCTGCCAGGGTCGGCGATGTCGCTGCCGTTGCTGTCGCTGGGCATGGTCGCGGCGGTCGTGTCCGCGTTGCGCGCGGTGTTCTTGACTTATGATGGCTGGTATTCGCCTATTTATATGGCCGAGGAGAGCACGCAGCCGACGCTGACCATGCCGCGGGCTCTGATCGGGGGCACGGTGCTGGTGGCAGGGATGTACGTGATCATCAACGTGGCCATTCTGCGAGTGCTGCCTTTGCCGGTGATGGCCGCCTCGCAATTGCCGGCCGCGGATGCTGCGCGCGTGGTGCTGCCGCATGGCGGTGCCGAACTGGTCACCGTGATTTCGTTGCTGACGGTGCTTAGCTTGGTCAACGCCGTCATGTTGTTGACGCCGCGCATACTGCTGGCCATCGGCCGGGATGGCTTCTTCACGAAAAAGGCCGCGCTGGTCAGTGCCGGCGGCACGCCTCGGGTGGCGCTGGCGGTTTCGAACATCGTCGCTGCGGCGATGATCATGAGCGGCACCTTCGAGCAGATCGTCGCGGTGGCGGCCGTGCTGTTCCTGCTGAACTATGTATCGGCGTATCTCGCATTGTTCGTGCTGCGGCGCCGGGAGCCGGCGGCGCCGCGGCCTTACCGGGCTTTCGGCTTCCCGTTCACGACGGGCATCGTCCTCGTGGGCTGCGTGTTGGTGTGGATTGCCGCCATCATGGAGGATCAGCGGTCTGCGCTATTCGCCGCGTTGCTGTTGATTGCCTGCGCGCCTGCGTATGCGTGGGTTGCGCGGCGCCGCCGGCTCGATGAGACGGCCACCGTCAAAACGATTCCTCCCGACATTTCTTGAGAAGGTCACCATGATTCAGCCTCAGCGCCATTCGATACGGCGTCGCGTGTTATCGGGGATTTTAGCGGCCGTCGCTGCCGGCTCAGTCGTTGCTGCGGGTGTAGTTGTGGCGGCGGGAGCAGGAGCAGGCGCGGGCGCGAACGAGGGCGCGGGCGCGAACGGAGGTGTCGCTGCCGCGCCGGAGGCCCATGCACCGCGGCCGGATCAGCTGGAGTTTCGTGACCTGTACCGCGAGCTCATCGAGACCAATACCAGTCATTCCGTCGGCAGCTGCACGTTGGCGGCGCAGAGAATGGCGGAGCATTTGCGGGCGGCGGGGTATCCGGAAACGGATCTGCATTTCTTCGCGGTGGCTGAGCATCCCAAGGATGGCGGCCTAGTGGCCGTGCTGCCGGGGACGGATCGAACCGCCAAGGCGATTCTATTGTTGGCGCATCTGGATGTGGTGGAGGCGAGGCGGGAGGATTGGACGCGCGATCCGTTCACGTTGATCGAGGAGGGCGGGTATTTCTATGGCCGCGGCACCTTCGATGATAAATCGATGGCTGCGGTGTGGGTGGATACGCTGGTCCGCATGCGCAAGGAGGGCTACCGGCCCAAACGCACCATCAAGATGGCGCTCACCTGCGGGGAGGAGGCGGGCGCGGCCTTCGTGGGGGCCGAGTACTTGGTGAAGCATGAAAGGCCGTTGATCGATGCGGCCTTTGCGCTGAATGAGTTCGCGTACGGAATTCTGGATGCGCAGGGGCATCGCGTGGTCATGGAGGTCGAGGCGGGCGAGAAGACCGACCAGGACTATCGGCTGGAAGTGGTGAATCCGGGCGGCCACAGTTCCCGGCCGGTGAAAGACAATGCCATCTATCGTCTCGCGGCGGGATTGGTGCGGCTGAGCGGCTATGAATTTCCGGTGCAGTTCAACGATACCACGCGCACCTACTTCAGCCGCATGTCGGGCATTGTCGGCGGCGAGAGCGGGGCTGCGATGCGGGCGCTGGTGAGCGACCCTGCGGATGCGAAGGCGGCGGCCATCGTGTCGCAGGATCCGCGCTTGAATGCCATGCTGCGCACGACCTGCGTCGCCACACTGATGGATGCCGGACATGCCACCAATGCGCTGCCACAGCGGGCGCGAGCCAACGTTAACTGCCGGATTTTCCCTGGTATCGGAGTTGAGGAGGTGCGTGCGACGCTGGCGCGGGTATTGGGGGACTCGCAGATTTCCGTCACCACCGTGCTGCCCTCCGATCCTTTGGTCGTGCCGCCGCCGCTGACTCCGGCCATCTTGGGACCCATCGAGCAGGTGACGCACCGCATGTACCCGGGCATCGAGGTGGTGCCGGTGCTGCAGGCGGCGGGCACGGATGCGATCTACCTGGCCGAGGCGGGCATTCCTACCTATGGCGTCAGCGGCATGTTCATCGATCCGGATCTGAGCAATGTGCATGGCTTGAATGAGCGCATTCGAGTGCAATCGCTGTACGACGGGCGGGATTTTCTCTATTCGCTCGTGAAGCTGTATGCCGAGCGGATGCGGTGATGTTGACCGTGTGCACTGGCCGACATACATCACCGCGCAGAATGTACATCACCGTCTAGAGGGCGCAAATCGAGTGCCCTTGGCGAGGTGGTGTGGAGCGGTGAGAGCATTCGCCCGAGGGGCTGAGCCGTTGGCCGGCAACTGCTGCCTCGTTGCCGGCCAACGGTTCAGCCCCTCGGGCGAATACCGTCAACCGGTCAACATCATGCCGCCGAGATACTAGGGCCACGATGCCGAATGCCATCGATGCCGCGGTGTGAGTAACCGTTACCGCGACGGCACGCTGGGAAGCAGCCGATCGTATTCGCGCTTGACCGCGGCGTAGCACTCGCAGCTACGACTCTCCAATTCTTTGCGGTCCAGCACGTGGATGTGACCGCGCGAATAATGGATCAAACCCGCCTGCTGCAACCTGCTCGCGGCTTCATGAACGCCTTCGCGGCGCACGCCGAGCATTTTTGCGATGAGTTCTTGTGTCACGCTCACTTCATCGTCGCGGAGTCGATCGAGGCTCGACAACAGCCAACGACATAGTTGTTGAGCCAAGGAATGATGTCGATTGCAGACGGCCGTTTGGGTCATCTGTGTAATCAAGGCCTGTGTGTAGCGCAACATCAGATGCCGCACGACGGCGGAGCGATTGAACTCATTTCTAAAATTCTTTGCCGGCATTCGGATAGCCGTTCCGCCAATTTGCGCCAACGTCCAACCAGTGGTCGTGCCGTCGCTCATGGCCGCGAACATGCCGACGACTCCCTCCCTGCCTATTACCGCAATCTCTGAGGAAGCCCCGTCTGTCAAAACACAGTGAAGGGAGACGATGGCGGTGGTGGGGAAGTAGACGAAGTCCGCCTTCTTTCCGGACTCGTACAACACTGCGCCGAGGGGTATTTCCACCCGTTCCAGATCGGGGAACCAGCGCAGCAAATTGGCTTCGGAAAGAGCGGCCAGAAGATGATTCTGCGTGACCTCGGCCATGGTGATCATGGCCGACCACGCCCGCTTTCCCGCTGATAACGATAATCAACATAGCACACGGGCATGGATCCAAATCCGTTTGGTGCCTCAAGGTCATGGGTTTCGCCCGCGCAGCAACGATTCGGGCAGAACGATCGTTTCCGTGTGGAGTCTAGTCCTAACAGCGCCGGTCCACAATATCTCAGCCGCACCCCTATCTGTCACGAACTCCTTACAGCCACGGGCGGCGGCGCCTGAATACACTGTGCTCAAGCATCGAAGCTAGGATGGCAGGGAGTAAGTGTCATGCATGAGGGCGTAGAGTTCATTTCGGGAAGGTCGGCGCTGCCCGGCGCTGTGTTCCAGCCGCGCGGGGATTACCGTGCCGCCACCCAATCGCCGCGCCGCCGCGCCGGCGCGTTCGCCAAGGACGCCGGCGCGCCGCAATCTCAACCTGGGAATGTCACCGTCCTAGCGAAACGGAGACCGCGCTTGGAGACGGATCTGCGCCGGGCAGTCGAGAACGATGCCATCAAGCTGTTTTTCCAGCCCCAGTTTGATGTTGCCGACGGACATGCCTGCGGTGTGGAAGCCCTCGCGCGCTGGCTCCGATCCGACGGTACCGTGGTGGAACCTCGCATCTTCATCCCGCTCGCGGAGAAAACCCAACTGATCGGCGCGCTCGGTGCCTGGGTGCTCAAACAGGCCTGTCAGACGGTGCAAGCCTGGCGGATCCGCGGATCGGAGTCCATCACCCTGTGTGTCAATGTCTCCGCTCATCAATTGAACCGGGCATTCGCCAGGGGAGTTCAGCGGGTATTGAAGTGCACCGGCTTCCCGGCGACCCTGCTCGAGTTGGAGATCACGGAAAGTGCCCTGATCAGCAACACCAACTCCACCATCGTGTGCTTGCGGCAATTGAAAGCCATGGGCATACGGATCGCCATCGATGATTTCGGCACGGGGTACTCGAGTTTGAACTATCTGTCCAGGCTTCCCGCCGATCGTCTGAAGCTGGACAAATCACTGGTTCACAACCTGACCACTCAATGGAAGGACGTAGCCATCGTACGCGCCGTGATCGAGTTGGGAAAGGAATTGGGAATAGCCGTCGTCGCCGAGGGAGTCGAAACGGAACAGCAGTTCCAGATCTTGAAGAACCTTGGCTGCCTGCAGGTCCAAGGCTATTTGCTGGCCCGGCCGATACCACCCAGGGAAGCCCGCGACATGATCAAGAGACAATGGGGTGGCCGCCACGCGCGCGCCGAAGTCAGGCGCAGAGGCCCGGGAGTCCTACATGCATCTTGAGCGATCCCCGTCGGAAGAGATCGAAGCGGAAGCGCTCCACGACACCACCATCGTGCAGCAATTGGTGCCGCAGTGGCAGTGCCGCGTGCTCGTGGTTGATGACGATGAGATCGTCCGGGCGCAGCTGAAGAGAATGCTCGAGGCAGCTCGCTACGAAGTTCAAGTCGCGGCGTGCGGTGAGGAAGCGTTGCGGATCCTGGACAGCTCCCAGTGCCAGATCGTCCTGACGGATTGGCAGATGCCGGGCATGGATGGCCTCGATCTGTGCCGCAAAGTGCGGCTCCAACACGTCGAGGGATATGTCTACGTCATGTTGCTGACGGTGCGGGAAGGCAAGCAAGACATGCTGCTGAGCATGGCGGCCGGCGCCGACGACTACATCGTCAAGGGGTCCTCGAGCGAGGAGATTCTGGCACGACTGGAAGTCGCGCGACGCATCACTCATCTCGAGTATTCACTCCGATTGAGCAATCGCGTCAATCGGCGTTTGTCGGTCACCGACCCGCTGACTACCGCCCACAATCGGCGATATTTGATGAAATACCTGCCGCGCGAGCTGGCGCGGGCACAGCGTTACAAGCATCCTCTGTCCTTGCTGAGTTGCGACATCGACGGATTCAAGCAAGTCAACGATCGTCTCGGCCACGCAGCCGGCGATCAGGTGCTGCAGGAATTCGTGCGGCGGGCAGCCGGCTGCATTCGAGAAAAGAGCGATTGGCTCGCGAGATCCGGCGGCGACGAATTCATCGTGGTGATGCCCGAAACCGACACGAAGGGCGCCACTTGTGTTGCCCGAAAGCTGCGCAAAGTCCTGCTGGATCCGCCGCTGACGGTACACGGTCAGACGCTCAACGTCACAGTCAGTATCGGCGTGACTTCGTTGGAAACGTGCCCGGAGCTTACCAATACGACTGCGGCGGAATTGCTTCGCTCGGCGGACCGAGGCTTATATCGGAGCAAGCAATCCGGTAAAGATCAGACCACGGCGACGTCGGCATTTTGTGCCTAGTGTCCGGCGTTCGAGAACGATGCGGCGATGGGGCGGTCTAACAAGCTAGCGCCGGAATTCGCGCACAACCAGGCATCAAGGCCGACGCGCCGCAGCATTGAGGCGAGTGTAGCCAAGAGTTATTCCTAATTAGGAACATACTTGCGGTTTCGTGACGAGTCGCGCGAACCGGTTTGACGCTTGGCGCTCTAATCAGGCCAATGCCAGCTCGTGGCCCCCTTGCAGCGGAAAATCAATCTCATGGACGATAAAATAGTGGTGGTGGATGACGACCCGGGTACGATCTATCTCATAGGCCGTATCCTGCATGGCGTCGGTCAACTGAGCTTCGCCACCAGCGGTGAGAAAGCGCTGCAACTGGTACACGACTGCGCCCCGGACCTCATCCTGCTGGACGCCGAGTTGCCCGGAATGAGCGGTTTCAAGGTATTCGATGAATTGCGCGCAGCGTCGGGCGTGCCGGACGTGCCGATCATCTTCATCACGAGCCATACCGAGGCCGGCTTCGAGGTATCCGCGCTCAATATGGGCGCGGCCGATTACATCGCCAAACCGTTCACCGCAACCCGGCTGCTGGCGCGGGTGAAGACGCATTTGCGCACCAAACACACGGCAGATGAGTTACGGCGCACTGCGAGCACCGATACTCTTACCGGAGTAAGCAGCAGACATTTCTTCGACGAATCTCTGAAACGTGAGTGGCTTCGAGGCCTGCGAGGCTGCGATCCGATGGCGTTGCTGTTGATCGACATAGATCACTTCACCCTTTATGGCGAACGCTACGGTCGCGCCAAGGGTGAAAACTGTCTGCGACGGGTCGCCGCGGCGATCCAAGGGATCGTCCGGCGCCCCGCGGACCTGGTTGCACGGTTCGGCGGCGATCAATTCGGAGTGCTGCTGCCGCAGACCTCGCGGCGCGGCGCCGAATATGTCGCCCAACGCATACTCGATGCCATCGATGCGTTGAGTATCAGTCACGAGAATTCTCCCACCGCCCATCACGTCACGGCGAGCGTCGGGATGTCATGCTACGACCGGGACAATGAGTTTTGGGCGGGCCCGCCGGCGAATTTTCGCTTCGGCGATGACTTGAAGAAATGCCGGGCCGCGAATACGCTGCTGCTCGCCGCCGACAAGGCATTGCACTCCGCGAAACTGGCAGGTCATGCGCGGGTACGATGGCTGGATATCCCCGCACTGGAATCGCCTTCCCCAATCCGAGACATAGCGCAGCCCGCTGGTGAAGAACACCACGCAACGTGGGTCTAGCGACTCAAGCGGGTACGATTTGGGCGCTGCCGAGCAGATGGCTACGTCGGCTGTGGTTGGGTGTGCGCGACAACATTCGACGCAATGCCAATAGGGCAAGGCGCGTATCAATGGCTTTGGCGGCCGGCGATGCGAGCATCAGCAACGCTGCGCCGGAGCGAAAGGTCAGCGAGCGCACCATCAGCCTGGAGCGGGCCCGCAACGATCTGCGCATGATCCTCGATTCCATGCCGGCGATGATTTCCTATTGGGATAAAGACCTCGTGAATGTTTTCACGAATCGCGCCAACGAAGCCTGGTTTGGAGCGAAGCCCGGGACCCTTCCCGGTCAGCACCTTCGCGCGTTGCTGGGGGAAGAGTCATTTGCCCGGGATCTGCCGCACATCGAGGCGGCGCTACGGGGAGAGGCAGGTTCCTTCGAGCAGTCGGTGAGCAAACTGACCGGCAGCGGTTTCCGGTACTCAGTCACCGACTATATCCCCGACGTCGACAATGGCATCGTGCGCGGATTCTTTGTGCTGGCCTACGACGTCAGTGAACTCACCGAAGGCCGGATGCAATTGGCCGCGGTCCTGCGCGAAAATGAGGAATTGCTTCGGACCCTCGATTTACACGCCAAAGTGTCGATCACCGACGAGAAGGGGTTCATTACCTATGTGAACGAGAACTTCTGTAGCATCCTCGGCTATGGCCGTGACGAAGTGTTGGGCCGTCCGCATAGCATTCTCAATTCCGGCGTGCAAAGCCGCGAATTTTGGACTCGAATGTGGGACACCATATCCACCGGCAAGCCGTGGCGAGGCGAGATCTGCAACCGCAGCAAGGACGGTGCGTTGCACTGGGTGGATGCGATCATCGCTCCATTTCTCGGCAAGGATGGCCGTGTTCAAAAATATGTGTCGATCGGCACCAATATCTCGGCTGCAAAGGCGACCGAACATAAGCTACGAAGCAACGAGACATTTCTCGAACACATCGGCGCCATCGCCGGCATTGGCGGTTGGGAACTCGATCTCGCCACACGCAAGGTGACCTGGTCCTCCCAGACATACCGCATGCTCGAGGTGGATTCCGGATACGAGCCGCACGCCGAGACGGAGACTGGCTTCTACGCGCCTGAGGCGCGGCTCGTCATCGAAAGCGCCATCGCCGAATGTGCTGAGCACGGCGTTGCTTGGGACTTTGAAGTCCCCGCGGCCACCGCCAAAGGCCGTCCGATCTGGCTGCGCTCGATAGGGGAGCCCGAATGGCAGGGCGGCCGGGTGGTTCGCCTCATCGGCGCCGTGCAGGATTTAACTGCGCGACGAGAACTGACCCAGGGGATCAGCAAAGCTGAGAATGCCAACAGGGCGAAGAGCCAGTTTCTTGCCAATATGAGTCACGAAATCCGCACGCCGATGAATGCAGTCATGGGCCTCTCCTATCTGCTGGGTCACACCCCTCTCACCGCGGATCAGTCCACCCTGCTGGCGAACATACAGGTGGCCAGCAATTCGCTGCTGTCGGTGATCACGAACATCCTGGATCTATCGAAGATCGAGGCCAATGAACTGTTGGTGGAATCGACCGTCTTTAGTCTGACGGATTTACTACGCGACGTCGGCATCATGATGGAAGTCCAGGCGGAGGCAAAGGACCTCGACTTTGCCATGGACATACCGAAGGATCTGCCCGAGGCTCTGGCAGGTGATCCGACCCGTTTGAAGCAAATTCTGGTGAATTTGTTGTCAAACGCCATTCGTTTCACCAACGAGGGAAGCGTGCGATTCACGACAAACTGGCGCGCCAACGCGTCGGCGGAAGTACTTCTGTCTTTCACCGTCGTCGATACGGGGATAGGTATTTCGCCGGACGAGCAGCAGAAGATCTTCGCCCCATTTGCACAGGCTGATACTTCGACTACGCGCCGCTATGGGGGCACGGGCTTGGGCCTCTCCATCGTCAAGCAGCTAACGCAGCTGCTGCACGGGACCGTGCACCTGCAGAGCATGGTCGGCATCGGCAGCGCGTTTTCCGTGGATATTCCCTTTCAGCTGGCCTCTCGAGGCGCCTTGACAGCCTTGCAGCAGGCTGCCGCGGCTCCTGAGCCGGGTGCGCTGCGGGGAATCCGTGTTTTGATCGTTGACGACAGTGAGATCAATCTCGAAGTCGCCAAGCGGCTACTGGAGTTGGACGGGGCGCTGGTAAGTCTCGCGGTCAATGGACAGCAGGCGTTCGACCGGCTCCAGCGGGACCCCGGCGCCTTCGATGTCGTGTTCATGGACGTACAAATGCCGATTCTCGACGGCTATGAAGCGACACGACGCATTCGCGCTGAACTCGGGTTACGGAGCCTGCCGATCATTGCCGTGACGGCAGGCGCTCTCAGCAGCGAGCGCACCCGGGCCGAAGAGGCGGGAATGAGTGATTTCATCTGCAAGCCCTACAGCGGCCAGACCTTGGCGGGCAGCATCCTGAGCCACCTGCCCGCGACGACCCTGCAGCGCGCAGCCCTTCACGGCGAAGTCGCGCATGTCCCCCCGGCAGTCAAGGCGCCGTGGCCGGATATCGATGGTATCGATGCGGCCGACACACAGGCACGGTGGTGCGGTGACGCACCCCTGTTCATTACGATGTTGTCGCGACTATTCGATGAATTCGACGCCGTCCGCTTTCCCGCCGACATCGAGGTTCCGGAAGAGAACGCTCGATTCGCGCGCCGTATGCACAAGCTGAGAGGCGGCGCATGCATGCTGGGAGCCAAAGCGGTGCACACACTGGCCGGCGAGGTAGAAGCCGCCTGTCTCAGCGGGGACATCGCGAGAGCGGCAGAATTGAGCAGCCGCCTCTCGAGCGAGATAGCTCTGTTAAGAACGCGCGCGACGCCGGTCATTGCGGCCGAACAAGCGCGGGTTGACAATCTACTCTTGACGCCCGCGGCAATCGCTCCCTCTCTCTTCAATGAACTCAACGCTTTGTTGCGCAAGCAGAGTCTGGCCGCCGTCGACTCCTTCAGATCGCTGTCGCCGCAGCTTCGACAATCCATGGGGCAAGCTTCATACGAGCGGTTGCGTTTGCACATCGACAACTTGCAGTTCGACGAAGCCTCTGATTTGCTGGAGCGTACACAGCGGCAGATCGTCAGTATGCGGGCCGGCGAGGCGGTTCCTATC
>Ga0302324_100019159_pt1 | contig 13452 bp, 14 predicted proteins | sample Palsa_T0_1_FD_201949 | JGI IMG/M metagenome (GOLD analysis project Ga0302324, IMG submission 201949) | Peat permafrost microbial communities from Stordalen Mire near Abisko, Sweden - Palsa_T0_1 | ecosystem: Environmental > Terrestrial > Soil > Palsa > Peat permafrost | place: Sweden: Abisko...
TGATGAGGCGCGAAAGGGTCATTCTGACCTATCGTTGGTGCATCGCCGCACCCACTGTTAGGAGTCACCCTTGCTCACCGTCGTCACTTTGGCCATGTCTCTTATGCTTCCGTTCTTTGCCTCAGGATCGAGTACGACGGCAAACGCTGTATCAGCCGATATGACATGTCCCGTCGGCGACGACGGCGTCCCACCAATATGCACCTAACAGCACTAGCGAGGCCAATCATGATTTGTTCGGAGCAGTTGGCTCATGAAGCGTTACTCTTTCTTGGTACATGTTCGGGCATTGAAGTAACGCCGCAACACGCAGCGCTCGGCGATCTCGCCGTTCGCCGGGTCGTCTCGGCACTCTACGACGGAGACGTCGACCGGCTCGAACGCTGGTACCGTTTGCAGCGCGATGAGCGTCCCGACGTGATGGCGGATATCTTGCACGCCGCGTGTCACGCCGTCGCACTCGGATTCGAACGCGATGATCCGGCGCGGCTTGGTGAGGCGCTGTGGGCACTTGAGATCATGGAGTGTGAGGTTGCACAGCCGACCGAGCGTCGCACGTGCTGCCACAATCATCCGCTGGGCGTAAGCATCAAATTTCAACAGTCGGCGTAGCGCGCCAAGACATCTTGGGAGTCCTACTGGGTGTGGGCAAGTAGAAAGCCGGCGATTTCGCCGGCTTTTTCTTATTTGTGCAAAGAGCCTTGACGGGTCGCCCCGGGGTGTGGTACAACTCGCGGACAGTGTCAGCGTTTGCTCGGCTCCTCGTCGTCGTTACCATTCTTCTTGAGCTCCTTCCGGAGCGGCGAGAAGCTTTGACGTAACCGAACGAAGGTTCGACCCTTACGCAAAGCCCCTCGCCGCAACTAGCGGCGAGGGGCTTTTCTTTATCACAGGAGAGCAGTTCGACCATGGAAACCCAGCCGACCGCCTTCGAGATCGCACAACGCGAGTTGCGCGCCCAAGAAACGGTAGCCGTCCCGAGCCCCCTCGACGAAGCGTTCACCATGCAAACACGCCCGTCGACCATCGAAACGTGGCTCGGCGATCGGCACGCCGCGGGAGAATAATGTGAAAGCCTACTACGACGCCGATATCGACCGCAGCGCGCTCGACGGCAAGACGATCGCCGTGATCGGTTACGGCAGCCAGGGTCGCGCGCACGCGCTGAATTTGCGTGACTCGGGCTGCGATGTCGTGGTCGGCTTGCGCACGGGTTCGGCTTCGGCTGAGGCAGCGCGACGGGACGGCATCGAAACCACGACGATCGCGGATGCCGTCGGTCGCGCGCAGATCGTCATGATGCTCATTCCCGATGAGGAACAGCCGGCGACCTACTTGCGCGAGATCGTCGATCACCTGCGCCCGGATGCGGCGCTGGCGTTCGCGCACGGTTTCGGCATTCACTTCGGCACGATTTCGCCGCCCAAAGGCAACGATGTCTTCATGGTTGCACCCAAAGGCCCCGGACGTTTGGTCCGCAGCGAATATGAGGCCGGGCGCGGCGTGCCGTGTCTCGTCGCAGTCGCGCAAGATCCGACCGGCACGGCGCGGCGAACGGGATTCGCCTACGCGCGAGCGATCGGCGGCGGACGCGCGGGCGTGCTCGAAACGACATTTAAAGAAGAGACCGAAACGGATTTGTTCGGCGAGCAAGCCGTGTTGTGCGGCGGCGTCTCAGCCTTGATCACCGCCGGTTTCGAAACGCTCGTAAACGCCGGCTATGCACCGGAAATGGCATACTTCGAATGCCTGCACGAGATGAAGCTCATCATCGACCTGATGTACGAACGCGGAATCGAAGGCATGCGTAACGCCATCAGCAACACGGCCAAGTACGGCGACTATACCCGCGGCCCGCGCATCGTTACCGACGAAACGCGGGCCGCGATGCGTACGATCCTCAGCGAGATCCAATCGGGCGAGTTCGCCCGGCAGTGGGTCGCCGAGCACGCTGCCGGCAAGCCGTCGTTCAACGCGTTTCGCGAACAGGCGTCGGCGCATCAAGTCGAAGAGGTCGGCGCGCGCTTACGCACGCTCATGCCGTGGCTGCGCGATGCAGCCGGAGAACGGGTCGGATAGCATGTCGATGACCGGCGCGGAAGCGGTGCTTTCCGCGCTCGAACGTGAAGGCGTCGACGTAATGTTCGGGTACCCGGGCGGTGCGATCATGCCGCTGTATGACGCGCTTTACGGGCACGCGGTTCGTCACGTGCTCGTTCGTCACGAAGCTGCCGCGGTTTTTGCCGCCAGCGGTTATGCGCGCACGAGCGGTCGCGTCGGCGTCTGCTGCGCGACATCGGGGCCGGGCGCGACCAATCTCGTCACCGGTCTGCTCGACGCGTTGATGGATAGCGTGCCGCTTGTCGCGATCACGGGACAAGTGCGTAGCGCCCTCATGGGCACCGACGGCTTTCAAGAAGCCGATGTGTGCGCGATAACGCAAACCGCGACCAAACGCAACGTGCTCGTGCGCGATGCCGGCCGCATCGGCGACGCCATCGCCGAAGCGTTTGCGCTCGCGCGTAACGGACGGCCCGGGCCGGTCTTGATCGATATTCCGAGCGACGTCCTCAAGACACTTGTGCCGCGCACGTCCGGTCCGCGTTCCATTGTGGCTGCGCGAAGTGGCCCCGTGGCACAACCTTCCGCCATCGCCGAGGCGATCGCGCTTCTGCGCGATGCAAAGCGGCCGGTCACGATCATCGGCGGGGGCGTGCGCAGCGGCGAAGCGGTCCATGCGTACCGCCGATTCGCCGAACTCGCCGGTACGCCGCACACGGCCACGATCAATGCGCTCGGCGCCGCGCAAGCCGGTGACCCGACGTTCCTCGGTATGGTCGGCATGCATGGAACGAAGGCCGCCAATCGCGCGGTCCAAACCGCCGACGTAATTTTCGCGTTAGGCATGCGTTTCGACGACCGCGTAACGGGACGCCCCGACCGCTTCGCAAGCGGTGCGAAGATCATCCACGCTGATATCGATGCGACGGAGTTCGATAAGATCATTCGGACGACGGTAACGTTGCACGGCGATCTCGACGTAACGCTCACTGCACTCTGCACCGAGCTGTGCCGCGCACCCGTGCCGCGCTTTGACGCGTGGGCCGAGCAGGCGCGCGCGCTGGGCGGCCCGCTGCCGAGCGATCGGGTCGACGGCTTAGCCGCGACCGACGTCCTCGACCGTTTTTTTGCAGCAATACCGCGCGATTCCATCGTGATGACCGATGTCGGCCAACATCAAATGTGGGCGGCGCAGCGTGCCCGGCCGGCGCATCCGCGCAACTATGCAACGTCGGCGGGGCTGGGCGCGATGGGCTTCGGTTTTCCCGCTGCAATCGGCGCGCGCTTTGCCAATCCGGAGAAACCGGTTTTTGCGATTGTCGGTGATGGTGGTTTTCAAATGTCGTTCGCGGAATTTGCGACGCTCAAGCGTTACGGAACCGACGTTCGCGTACTGCTCATCGATAACCGCAACCTCGGGATGGTTCGTCAGTGGCAAGAGCTGTTTTACGACGAGCGCTATTCGGCAACGAACCTGAGCGACAATCCGGACTTCGTCGCAATCGCGCACGCCTTCGGTGTTTCGGCAGCCCGTGTTACAGATACCGATGACCTCGGCGCCGCGATGGACAACTTCATCAACCGGCCGGGGCCCGCGCTCTTACACTGCGCGTGCTATCCGGCGGAAAACGTCTGGCCGATGATTCCGGCCGGAATGACACCCGACGAACTGATGGAGGCGCGCGCGTGATGTACGAAGGTGACGTGCGCGACTCGCGCTGCATCGCGCGGATCATCAATCTCGCCTATCGCTTTAACTGTGCGCCGACGTTGATCGACGCCCAAGCGGCGGCGCACGCGACGCGTCTGCGTATCGCCTTTAGCGGTGCACCCGATGCAATCGTTCGGCTGATCGCGCAAATCGGCAAAATCGTGGCCGACGAGGCGTTTGCATGAGCGCACGCACCACGCTCCGACTTCGACTCCTCCTTACGGGCCTGCCACCGTAGTCGATTCGTCGCGTGCCTCGGTATCGCTATCCGAAGCCCTCGATCGAACCGATCGAGGGCTTTCTCATCAACCGCTCGGGAGACCACATGGAACACATCGCACTTTTCGATACGACCCTCCGCGACGGCGAACAATCGCCGGGCGCAACGATGAATGCCCGGGCGCGACTGCGGATCGCGCATTTGCTCGCGCAGGCCGGTGTCGATTGCATCGAGGCGGGTTTCCCGGCAGCGTCGGCGGCAATCGAGAGCAGCATGGCTACGATCGCACGCGGTGTCCGCGGCGTGCGGATCGCAGCGCTCGCGCGCTGTGTCGACAACGACATCGACATCGCCGGGCGAGCACTGCGTCGGGCTGAACTGCCGCGTATCCACGTGTTCCTGGCAACCTCTGATTTACATTTGGAAAAGAAGCTCCGAATTACGCGAACGCAAGCCATTGAGCGCATTCGCGCGGGCGTCGCGCGGGCACGGCGGTTGTGCGACGATGTGGAGTTTTCAGCCGAAGATGCATCGCGCAGCGACCGTGCCTTCTTGATCGAAGTGTTCTCGGCGGCGATTGCCGCCGGCGCGCGGACCATCAACGTTCCCGACACCGTCGGCTACGCCACGCCGGCCGACATGTACGAATTAATGGCGTATCTCCGTGAAAATGTTGCGGGCAGCGAGCAGGCGGTCTGGAGCGTGCACACCCACGACGACCTGGGCATGGCGACCGCGAACGCCTGCGCGGCAATCGATGCCGGGGCTCGTCAGGTCGAGTGCACGATCAACGGCATCGGCGAGCGCGCCGGAAACTGTGCCCTCGAAGAGATCGCAGCCGTGCTCTTCGTCCGTCCCGACCGCTATCCATATACAAGCAGCGTGCGCATGGAGAAACTAGCCGAGCTTTCACGGGCCGTCGCACACGCGACGCGCATGCCGGTACAAAAGAACAAGGCCGTCGTCGGCGCAAACGCATTCGCGCACGAGTCCGGCATCCATCAGGACGGCATGCTCAAGGATCGTCGGACGTACGAAATTCTCGATGCGAGCGCCGTTGGCGCGCGCGCACGTTTTTCGATCGGCCGAAACTCCGGACGCCACGCGGTTATCGCACGCGCCCAGGAAATCGGCATCGATATCGACGCCGGGGGCATGCCCGCCTTCGTCGCTGCAGTCGCCGACATCGCCCAATCGCGGATCGTCGTGTCCGACGCCGATCTCATTGCCATCGCCGCTCGTATCCGAGGAGTTGCACGTGAACCGATCGCTCTTTGATAAAGTCTGGGAAACACATGTCGTCGAAGAATTGCCCGGCGGCAATGCGCTCGTCTTCATGGATCTCGTCGTTGCGCACGAGATAACGACGCCGCAAGGCGCCATCGCCATCGAAAAAGAGTTCGGCGACCGGCTCTACGACCCCGCGCGCATCGTCGCGATGAACGATCACGTATCGCCCGCCAAAGATACGGCGACCGCGATTCAAGCGCAGGTCCTGCGCACATGGGCGAAACGCCACGAACTCACGCTTTACGATATCGGTGACGGCGGCATCTGTCACGTCATCGTGCCCGAGCGCGGACACGTCACGCCGGGTATGACCGTGTGCTGCGGCGACAGCCACACCTGCACGCTCGGTGCATTCGGCGCCTTCGCACTCGGTATCGGCACAACGGCGCAAGCCGGCGCGATGCTGGCGGGCTGCCTCATCCTGCAACGGCCGGCTGTGATGCGCGTCGACGTCAAGGGACTCTTGCCCGCCGATGCAACCGCCAAGGATCTGGCGCTTGCCGTGATCGGTGAAATCGGTTTTCGCGGCGGCACGGGCTACGTTCTTGAGTACACGGGCTCGGCGATTCGCGCCCTGTCGATGGAAGGCCGCATGACGCTGTGTAACATGGCAATTGAAGCCGGCGCAACAAGCGGTATCATCGCCGCCGATGAAACCACGATTGCGTATCTGGCGGCGACACAACTCGCTCCGTTCGGCTACCGCTGCGAACGTGCGGACTCGAACGCGCACTACGAACGAACGGTGACGATCGATGCATCGCAGATACGCCCGACCGTTTCCTGGGGCACCAATCCCGGCGAAGCATCGCCGGTAGACGGCTGCGTTCCCGACGATGCGCCGGCGGAGTCGCTGGCCTATATGGACGTCTTCCCGGGACAACGGATGAGCAGCATCGCGATCGATCAGGCGTTCATTGGATCGTGTACCAACGCACGCATCTCCGACTTGCGCGCCGCCGCTGCCGTCATGCGCGGCATGCGCGTGCGGGTACCGACAATCGTCACACCCGGCTCGCAAGCCGTTCGCCGGCAAGCCGAGCGCGAAGGGCTGCATGACATCTTCCAAGACGCCGGCGCATTGTGGACGCACTCATCGTGCGGCCCGTGCTTAGGCATGTCGATGGGTGTGCTGGCGCCCGGCATGCGCTGCATCTCGTCGAGCAATCGCAATTTCCCGGGCCGCATGGGCGACGGAGGGCGTGTCCATTTGGCTTCGCCGGCCGTCGTTGCCGCCAGCGCCATCATGGGCCGGATTGCATCGCCGCTTGAACTCGCTGCGCGCGAAGCGGTGACGGCATGATCGTGCGCGGATCCGTCCTTGCTATCGACCGCCCAAACATCGATACCGATCAGATCATTCCCGCGCGTTTTCTCACCGGCATCGATGAAAGCGGCCTGGGTGCGCAGTGTATGTCCGGCATGCCGGACGGTCCGGCGCAGCTAGCACGTGTACCGGATGCGACGATCCTGGTCGTCGGACAGAACTTCGGCTGCGGTTCATCGCGCGAGCACGCCGCTTGGGCATTGCGCGATCGCGGCTTTCGCGCCGTGATCGCGCCGAGCTTCGCGCGCATTTTTCTCGAGAACGCCTACAATAACGCGCTCGTTCCCGTCACGATCGACGCCGCGCTTCTGCCGCAATTCGTCGCCGCGACGAATGCGACGATCGACGTTGAGAACGAAACCGTGAGCATCGATGGCGGAGCCCCGATCGCCTTCGCCCTCGACCCGCTGCGCAAGGCCTTTATCACGGGTGGCGGATTCTTGCCGTACCTCGCCAGCAAAATACCGGTCGTGCGCGCTTGGGACATCGCATGGCACAAATAGCCGTACTGGCCGGCGACGGGATCGGCCCCGAAGTTACCGCCGCCGCACAGCGCGTTCTCGCCGCGGTCCTGCCGGAAATCGCGTTCGTGCCGACACCGGTCGGAGCAGCGGCGATTGCATCGCACGGGACTGCGCTGCCCGATGAAACCCTCGCTCTCTGCGATGCGTCGGATGCCATTCTTTTTGGAGCCGTCGGCGGATCGTTCGCAAATATTTCACCCGAAAAGCGGCCCGAGGCAGGATTGCTGCGTTTACGAAAGCACTTCGGCCTCTTCGCGAACGTCCGTCCCGCGCGCGTGTATCCCGGACTTGAATCGCTATCGCCGCTGCGCGATCATCTTGCGCGCGGCGTGGATATGGTCATCGTCCGCGAACTCACCGGCGGTCTTTACTTCGGTCAGAAATCGCTCGAACGCGAAAACGGCGTCATGACTGCGCGCGAAACACTCACCTACAATGAGAATGAAATCGCGCGCGTGGTGCGCTTTGCCTTCGAACTTGCGCGACAACGGCGCGGCAAGCTGACGTCCGTCGATAAAGCCAACGTCATGATAAGTTCGCAACTGTGGCACCGCGTAGTTGACGACATTGCCGGGGAATTCCCGGATGTCACGGTCAGCCATCTGCTCGTCGACAACGCGGCAATGCAACTCGTACGCGCCCCGGCCCAATTCGACGTGATCGTCACCGAAAATATGTTTGGTGATATTTTGTCCGATGAGGCCGCCATGCTGACGGGCTCGATCGGCACGGCACCGAGCGCGAGCCTGACGACGACGAGCGGCGGTCGCGCTTTTGGTTTATACGAGCCGATCGCGGGCACGGCCCCCGATATCGCCGGACGTGATATCGCCAACCCCGTCGGTGCAATTCTTTCGGCGGCAATGCTCTGCCGGTTCTCGCTCGGCGATGCCGCTGCCGCGAACCAGATCACGCGCGCGGTCGGGGAAACCCTCGCCGCCGGGCCGTACACGGCCGACCTTGCCGCGCCCGGAACCACGGCGGTCGGCACTCGAGCGTTTACCGATGCCGTCCTCGAGCGCCTAGGAAAACTCGCAGTCGCCGGCTAGGCAGCTGAGCCACCAAAGACCTTGACGAGAAGCTTCGGATAAGGCATAACAAACATAGTTATTAGGCATTCCTAATATATTAGGTAGGTGTGACTATGTTTCGGGCTCTTGCTGCCTCCGGAAGGCACGCCTTCGCTCTGCTCGCCATCGTCGCGCTTCTTGCATCGGGGACCGCGGCGTTTGCCGCCGAGGACTCGTCGGCGGCCGGCGTGGTGTTATCGAGCGACGGCATCGCGATTGCGGGCGCAGCAGTGACGCTGTCCGGCAACGGACCCTCGATCTCGGCGGTCAGCGACCGGCACGGTGCGTTCACCTTCGCCCACGTGGCAGCGGGAACGTATTCGCTCGGCGTGAGGGCGCCGGGCTACAATCCGATCGGCTCGCAGACAATCCAAATCGCAACCTCCGCCAAGATCACGATCGACTTGCGCCTGCCGCGCGCGCAAGCATCGTCGCTCACTATTATCGGAACGGCCCGCACGAACGGGGCGCAAACGATCTCGACTTTGCCGGCGCCGGAGCTCGACATCTCGATGCAGCCGTACGCGCAGCACGGCGAGACGCGCGTGAGCGACATTCTCGGCGACCAGCTCTCCACCACGGTGATCCCGGTCATCGGCGGCGGCCTCAACGCACCCGCGGTCGTGTCGTTGCGCGGGCCCGATCCAAGTGAAACGCTCGTCGACATTGACGGCCATCAAGTCAACAACGGCAGCACCGGCGACTTCGATCTCTCGTTACTCGATCCGGCGGATCTGACGAGCACGCAAGTCTTGTACGGCATTGCGCCCTCATCGTTGTTTGGACCGAACACCCTGGGCGGCGCGCTCAACGTGCGCACGCTCGAGCCGATGGCGCAAACAAACGTGCTCGAACGTTTTACCGGCGGAAGCTTCGGCACATTCGGTGAGACGCTGCAAGCGACGGGAACCGTGAACCGCCTCGGATACGCCTTCTCGTTTCATCGTCTGACATCGGGCGGCGACCAGCACAACACGGCGTTTCCGACCGGCGACGGCGGCACGGCACCGGTCGGTGATTCGCTCGATGCGACCTCGATCATTGCCAAGCTGCGCTATTCGCTGTGGAACGGGGCGGGATTCGTCGGCGTCTCCGTCCGTGACCAAGCCGTCTTTCGCGACATCTCGTCGACGCTGTCATCCGTCGAGCCGGGCGCGGGCGCGAACGGCACGGACCTCTACTCAAACTTCTCCGGGACATCGGTTCTCTCGCACAACGCGGCTTATAATTTCGATGCGCAAGCGCCGCTAGGCCCGCGCAATGCCGCCGGATACTATCTCACCTCGGTCCTTTTTCGGCACCAAACGTCGATTGTCGACCAGACCGTCAACGGTCCCGGCGCCGCGACGTCGCCGTATCTCTACAACGATCGCGACGTGATCGCCGACGACACACTCGAGGTCGATCACCTTCTTCCGCACGGCCTGCTTTCGCTGCGGTACGCGCTGACGAATGAAAACCTCACCACCAACTTCATTCCCGGCGTCGTGTTCGCCGATTCGGGATTGCGCATCGCCGAAGACGTCGCGTCGCTTACGCCGGGCCAAGACGGCACGGTCCGCCTGCTCGACGATGCGTCGGGGTCAGGGATCTCGACCCAGCAACTCGCACAAACCCAGCATTCGCTGGGAATGCGCTACGCGCTCGAACCGAGCGCCCACCTTCACTTTACGTTCGCCGGATACTACAGCGCATTTAGCACGTTCGGCCACAGTATCGATCCGCGTTTTGGATTTGTTTGGACGCCGAAGGCCGACAGCGCATTTCGCTTTTCGGTCGGCTCGACGTTTCAATCGCCGCAGCTTCCGACGTTTCTTGTACCGGCCACATTGCCGGCGCCCGTCGACGGTTTTGTCAGCATCGGCAACCCGAATGCCACCGCGGAACGCGCGACATCCTACGATCTGGGCTACGATCATCGCTTCGTCATCAATCATCTGAACCTTCGGCTCGGCGGCGACGTGTACCGAACGGATCTGCACAACGGCGTCGCGACCTTCTTCTCGGCCACGCAGTGTCAGCCGGGCATCGACTACGGAAACACTCCGCCGTGCTTAAGCTTCCCGGTCAACGTCACCCAAGAAGTGTATACGGGTCTCGAACTGCACGGCAATATCGCCTTCACCCAGCACGACGTCCTGCGTCTGGGATACGATATTGACAGCGTGTACACTCAAGCGTACCCGGCCGCGGCGGCCGACGATACGCCGCTGCACGAGCAATCGCTTGGAGTTCCGTTGCACAAGATGACGCTCGACTTCGCGCACGACTCCGGCAGAGGAATCGGCTATTATGCCGGCCTTCGTTACGAAGGCACCTACAACGAGACGAACCTCGCGCCGTACGCCGTCCTGCAAGCCGGCTTGACGTGGCATCTGCCGCATTTCGACATCAGCCTCTCGGGAAAAAATCTCACCGACGTCTACGACTTCAAACAAACGCGAATCGGCGCCGGCATTCCCTACGGCGGCCTCACCGATGTCGTGCCGACCGATGCAATCCCGCTCGCACCCCGCACGTTCACCTTCTCACTCACGCACAAAATGTAATCGCGCGTTCTGCGAAGGGGCGAATACGCGGTTCTACGTTACGAGTTTATGCGTCATCGCGGTGCCGTTGAGCGGGAGCACCGGTGTCTCTTCTAATTCGGGTTCGGCGTCGCGCATCGTCGGAGCGGCGGAAGGCGCCGGCGCGTTCTGGCGTTCGTACGGCGACGGTACGCGGTCGATGAGCGACAGATGCGACATCAAGAGTGAGCGGATTTCGCTTTTGGCTTTCTCAGCGGTGTCAACGGCACGCTGAAGGTCGCGGCGCGATTCGTCGATGCGGTCGGCGAGCGAGGCGATTTCGCGTTCGGCGCTCATACGCGCTTCTTGCTTGATGAGATCCGCCTCTTTATGCGCGGCGGCTTTCACTTCATCAGCCGTGCGCTGCGCGAGCACGAGCGTATGCTGGAGCGACTCTTCCATCGCCTTGAAGTGACTGATGCGCTCCTTGAGATCGGCGGTTTCAGCTTCGGCCGCAGCGCGCGCCTGAACCTCGTCTTCGATCGTTTCAATGAGCTCGTCGAGAAACTGATCGACTTCGGTGCGATCGTAGCCCTGCAGCGCTTTCTTGAACGTCTTGTGCTGAATGTCGATGATCGTGATTTTGGCCATTAGAAACGGTTTCCGGTACTTTGATACGCCTTCGGTGAGAGATCGACGAGGCCGTCGTTATCCATCTGCTCGCGCAGGCCGGCCGAGTTCACACTTACGCCGGACGGGACGACAAGATAGATCGCGTCGGCAAGTTTTTGAATGCGCCCGTCGATCGTGTATGCAACGCCCGACGTAAAGTCGACCACCCGCTGTAAGAGCGTGCGGTCCGCGCCTTGCAGATTGATGATAACGACTTGGCGGCCGCGCAGCGCGTCGGCAATCTCGGTAACGTCGCCGAACGTCCGCGGCGCGAACACCGCGACCGAACCACCGGGCCGGCGCGACCCTTCGCCGATCGGAACGACGTTGCGTTTGCTTCCCGCCGTCTCATTCTCGTAGAGATCGTCGTCGTTTTCGTCGTGGATCGTAAACCACGAACCGATTTTAGCAAACATACTCAAGCGACTGCTCCCTCTCGCGCCGGGCGCGGGCCAAAAATCGCCGAACCGATCCGAATCATCGTCGAACCGTATGCGATTGCGCGTTCCCAATCACCGGACATGCCAAGCGACAGCGTCGTCCCGCCGACGCGCTCGTACGCTGTTCTGGCAACGTCGAAGGCCGCATCGACGTTCCCGTCGAGCGGACCGATCGCCATCACCCCGTCAACATCCAAACCCTCATCGCGCAAGCGGCGCGCAAGTTCGTGCGCCTCGGCCGGCGCGGCGCCGAACCGTTCGGACGGCGAAATGTTCACTTGAATGAGCACTCGTGACGTTTTCCCGAGCGCGCGCGCCGCTTTTGCCAGAGCGAGGCCGGCGTCGAGCCGGTCGATGCTCTGCACAACGTCAAACAGCGCGGCGATCGGTTTGGCCTTGTTCGTTTGCATATGTCCAATGAAGTGCTTGCGGATTGCGGGCGGCAGACCGGCGTACTTGTCGCGCGCTTCCTGAAGGTAGTTTTCGCCGACGTCGGTCAAACCCGCGCCGATCGCGGCGAGCACGGCGTCGCGCGGTTGAGTTTTCGTCACGCCCAGGATCCTCACCGAGCCGGCAGCACGCCCGTGGGCCGTCGTGGTACCGTCGACGCGGGCACGAAACGCGGCCACCGAGGCGGCAATGTCCATGCCAGAAATGCTTCACCACACTTCTGACCGCTTCCCTCACCCGCGAAGAGCTGCGGCGAGGCAGGCGCTCCGCCGAGCCCCTCCAAAGGCCTCGTGTATCTCGCGCTTTTATACAAAGGGGTGCACCATGACGTCACGCTTGAAGCATGTCAATCCGCTGCAGCTCGGAATCGTTTGCTGCGTGCTCTATTTTCTGATCGCCTTCATTCCGATGGTAATCCTGATGCTCGCGGTCGGCGCCGTACCGCCGGCTTTGACGGGCGGGGCGGCGATGAGCCCCATGTCGTTCATCTTCATACCGTTCGCCTACGGTATCGGCGGCTTTCTCGGCGGCTTACTCATGGGCTGGCTGTACAACGTCGTCGCAGGCTGGACGGGCGGCATCGAAATCCGTCTCGAGAGCGTTGCCGTTCCCCTCGAAGCTCCTTTGTAGATCCGCAGTCGCCGGTAGTCGCGCGCCCGGGGCGAGCGACTACCGGACTGCAACCTCGCGAACATCGGTGCGTCGCGCCCGCCGAATCGACCACACGAGGAGCGCGATGCCGATAATGATTTGCGGAATCGCGACGAGTTGGCCGCCCGAAAGCCCGATGAAGGTGAAGCCCGGCTCGCGCCAGATCTCCGCGATCGAACGCGTGATGCCGTAGTACGTGAACCACGTCCAGGCGACAACGCCGTCGAACGGCCGTTGCCGGTAGAGCACCAGCAGAATCGGCAAGACGATGATGTCGAGAACGCCCTCGAACAGTTGCGAGGGATAGCGGTAGCCCGGCATTCCGGGAAACACCACGCAATATGGCTGATCCGGATCGCAGATCTTTCCTTGCAATTCGTTGTTGATGAAGTTCACAACGCGCGTCGCGGCGATACCGATCGGCAAGAGCACGACGACTTCATCCGCGAGCACATTGAAGTCCAAGCCGCGATGTTTGCGCAAAAATAAAATGATCGCAATCACGACACCGACGAGCGCACCGTGGAAC
>Ga0302324_100019160_pt1 | contig 13452 bp, 12 predicted proteins | sample Palsa_T0_1_FD_201949 | JGI IMG/M metagenome (GOLD analysis project Ga0302324, IMG submission 201949) | Peat permafrost microbial communities from Stordalen Mire near Abisko, Sweden - Palsa_T0_1 | ecosystem: Environmental > Terrestrial > Soil > Palsa > Peat permafrost | place: Sweden: Abisko...
GGACCCACGAGACCCTATCGTCGATCTGTTCGCCGCGCAAACCTCGGCCTTATTGGCTTCGACCGTGTACGTGCTCGATACCACCCTCGATACCGTTTCCCCTCTCATACGGGAGCGAGTGTACTTTGAAACCGAGCGTCGCATTTTGGAACCACTTCTGGCCCAGAACTTCATGTGGATGGGTCTGCCGGGCGGCAAGCCACGGCACGATCTCCCCTGGATCGAAGTCCCACCGGGCAAGGTACAGCCAGTCAATAACTGGGATGCGTGGATCTGCTGGAACTGACTGACGACGGCTCTGTTCGTGGATAGGAATGAAGACCGGCGCTACCGAAGTGTAGAGAAGATCACGCTCTGCCTGGATAAGTTCATCAACACTTACCCCGACGACGGCGGTTGTGAAGAGGGCCCCGGATATTGGAACGTGGCTGCGGGCGCGATGTTCGACGCGCTCGAGCTTTTGTATTCCGCCACCTCTGGAGCAGTGGACATTTTCGGCCAGCCGCTGATCGCCCAGATGGCCCTCTACATGAATCGGGTGCACATAGCCGGCGATTACTATCTCAATCAAGGCGATGCCAGTCCCATCATTCATCTGGATGTCGACAAGATGTATCGGTTCGGCAGAAGGCTAAAGAACCACGATCTGATATCGCTCGCGGTTTCGAGCATGCCGTCTCAGTATCATCCCGACACTCTGCCTGCAATCTTCAACGAGACAGAGCTGCGCGCGCAACCTGCTGCGCAACCAAGACTGTTGCGCGACACCTGGCTACCGGATTCGCGCATCATGGCCGCCAGAAGAAAAGCGGAATCGTCCGAGGGCCTTTACCTGGCTTGCATCGCTGCCGACAACGGCAAGAGTCATAGTCACAATGACACGGGAAGCTTCTGGGTCTACTCCGACGGATTGCCGGTACTCATGGACATGGGCCAGGAGACCTATCAGAAGAAGAGCTTCGACGCCCACCGCTATGAAATTCCGTCGACGCAATCCGCCTATCACAACCTGCCGACGATCGGTGGTGTACAGCAGGGAGTGGGGCCAATGTTCTGTGCGACTGACCTTGCCTACGAGGCCAATGACCGGTCGGCACAGCTAGGGATGGAGTTGGCCAAAGCATATCCGCCTGAGGCCCACTTGAAGAGCTGGCGCCGCACAGTAAAACTTGATCGCACCAGCAATGTAGTCGAGATCAGCGATAGTTACTTCCTGACCGAGCCCGTCTCAGACATCACCTTGAATCTGATGACAGCCTGCAAGGTAACGGAAAGCGGAAGAGGCCAGTTAACACTAACCTCCGCCCAAGCCATCCCGCCGACTCTGATTGCCTACGACGTCAACCTGCTGACGCCAACCGTGGAGACCATATCGCTCGACAACCAAGAGCTAAAGGGCAACTGGGGCCCTCAGATCTACCGCATCCAACTAAAAACCCCCGGCACAAAGACCGCCGGCAAACTAAAGCTGACCGTCTCGCAGCATCTCTAACACGATCCCGACTGGGAAACCGGCCTCTCCCCTTGTCATCCCGAGCGAAGCCAAGGGATCTGCAGTTTTCCTCCACTCCGAACCACGCCCCTTGCTCCTGCCCAGTAACGAATCGACGGGTGCCCCACATCTCGCTCGTTTTTCGCGAGATGTGGGATACCACTGCCCTCAACCTGCAATTCTCGGCTCAACAACGAATCAAGTTAAGATTCGTTGTGAGGGGAGGCGGATGCGTAAAAGGCTGTTGTTAACGATGCTCCTGGCAATCATCCCCATCGCAGCGCACGCCCAGGGAGCCCTCCTGGTAGTGACCAAGCAATCGCACGCGCTGGCGATCGTCGATGGAGCAACACTCCAGGTACTCGCCCGAGTTCCCATCGGCGAAGACCCACACGAAGTGATTGTTGGGCCAGACGAAAAAACAGCGTATGTCTCCAACTACGGCGAAGGCACGCTGCATACGCTTGCCGTAGTAGACCTACCAGGCCAAAAGGCACTCCCCCCGATCGACCTGACTCCATTGCGTGGCCCGCACGGCCTGACACTTCACAACGAAACCCTCTGGTTTACCGCCGAAGGATCGAAGGCCTTAGGAACCCTGAATCCCGTAACCCGGCAAGTAGAGACCGTGCTCGGCACCGGACAGGACAAGACCCACCTGGTCTGGGTTTCAAAAGACGGCCGCAAAGTCGTCGCCTCCAACGCAGGCTCAGGCACCATGAGCGTCTTCGATCGCATTGAGCAAAAACCAGTGCCCGTACCGGGAGCACCACTCCCTCCAGCCTCCTACACCGCCTTAGGTTGGAGACACACTCTGATCCCGGTAGGCAAAGCCGCCGAGGGCTTCGCTGTTTCACCGGACGAGCAGGAGCTATGGGTAGGCAACGAAGACGGCACCATCTCGATCATCAACCTGGCAGCCGAAAAACTGGAAGCATCCCTTGCAGCAGACGTGCGCGGAGCCAATCGTTTGAAGTTCACACCAGACGGCCATCTGGTGCTGGTGACGACCCACACTGGCAAGGACCTGGTGGTAATCAACGCTCACACCCGCAAACTCATCAAGCGCATCCCAATCGAGCAGCATGGCGCATCAGGAATCCAGGTCCAGCCCGACGGCACGCGAGCCTTTGTCGCCTGCCCACGCGATCACTATGTGGCTGTGGTCGATCTCCATCAGCTCAGGATGGTAGCGAAGATCGACGCAGGCCGCGAGCCAGACGGCCTCGCCTGGTGGACTCGCTAAACAGCCGGCGCATAATCTTCGCGATAAGGAGTGAAGATGTCCAGCACCTCGGAATCCTCCTGCGCGGAAGCCTGATGCACGACGTCGCCCGGTACCAGGAAACTGTCCCCGGTCTTCGCTTCGAAAATTCCACCGGGATATTCAAAGGTGAGATGGCCGCTGATGATATACACCATCTGCTCGTGCGGATGGCTATGCCTGGCGCCGACCCAACCCTTCTTCATCCTGTGCCGCACCAGCATCATGTCGGGACTCCAGGACATGACTTGCCGCCGGAGCCCCGGCTCGGGGTGGGACATCGATTCATCCTGCGAAGCTATAACCTCGATTGCCGACATGCATTCTCCTCAATTAAGCTGCACACGATTATTCATCTGGGTGATCTCAGGAACACTGCCCCCAGGATCGATCGTGACGCTGCCGCCTTTCCAGTCTATGCCCGCCGGTAATGTAAGCGAGACAGTGGCGGTTTTAGGATAGAGATCGAGAGGCGCCTTGAGAGCCGGAGTGCGGCCCGTAGCCAGAATCTTCCCCTGGCCATCGCGCAGCACAATTCTCGCCGGCGGAGCCGCAACCGAGCCCAGGCTGTGCACGGTAACCGTCATGCGCGAGCCATTTACCTTGATATCCTCGCGATCGATGCCCAGGTCGGGGCGCGACCAGTAAGGAACGCCAGGCTTGACCAGCTTCAGTTCCAGTTCGCTCGAGCTACGCGGAGCAAACGTGAATGTGAGATCGCGGCTGCGTTCGAAGTCTTCTGTCCGCTTGCTGCCGTCCTGGGTGATCTCCCACTTGCCCGGATCAATCTCCCAACCAGTCATGTGTGCAGTCACTGGTTGCTGATCCAGGTTGTAAGCCGTGATGCGGATGTGATCGGGAGTTCCCTCAGGGACCAGGATCGCGACACTCTGGTCATTCGCAGGAGCATCGAAGCGCCAGCTCACCACGTTGCCGGGATACACATAATTGCGCATCAGCGCGACCCCACCCAGCCGGGCGCGCTGCAACTCACCGTTGTTGAAGTAAACGCGATCGATCCACAGGCTGCCCTCGCGATTGATGAATTCCCGGTTCGCTGCAGTCTCAATCTGCGAGCTATAGAGCTGGTTGAGATAGTCCGTGTTCCCACTGACCTGCCACGAAAAATGGAGGTTGGTTTCCCTGGTATTGCCGGCATCGTCCCGGCGATCGGGAGCGCCCGTCGCCACTACCTTCTTACCCCACGTATCGCGAACCTTCAGGATGTCGAGTGCATCCGAGTTGATCGACCGCAGCGATGCAACCGGATCATCTTCGAATCCCGCCAGGTACTTCTTATCTCCAGTCCAGCGATACGCCGCCCACAGGATAAACGCCGGCTCCTGGCTGCCCGGAAGATCTTCGTTGGTATGGAAGTTGACCGTGTAGTGCATGTGGTACTTGCCATCGGCATCGAGATGCCGATGGGCGAGGAAACCATCGGCAATCTCCTCAATCATGGTGCGCGTGCGAGGTGTGCCGTTGAAAAGCACCAGCGACAGCGCGGGATGAAACACCATATACGAACGCGACTTGCCCCAACCCCAAACACCGCCCTCCGCCATTTTCGTGCCGCTGTAATACGAGGAGCGAACCTGGCGCTGGCCCGCGGAGTTGATGCCCGTCAGCCATTCCAGCCGTCGCGAACTTTCCATCGCGCGCTCCAGCTGCTTAGGGCTCCCGAAGTCCAGCATCATCGCCTGCCCCAGCACGTTAAGCCCATCCTCGTAGCTGTGCAGCTCGTCGTACTGCGCCGTCGCCAGCCCATTGGCGAACATCTTCTGCGCGTACATCTCGTCCAGTGTCTTCAAAAGAGAAGCCTTGAGTTTGTCGGGAGTGGAGCCCATGAACGCCAGGCCTGGCCACCAGTTAAGAAAGTCGCTGTCGTCGGAGAGCCCTCCGCCAAACTCACCGTTGGAGATCTGCCGGTTATCCACATACCAGTTGATAAGCTGCTTGAGCTGCCCAAGATCTTCCACCTGCAGAAAAGCCCATTGGGGCACGCCCGCGGGTGCAGCAGGCGGAGTGAACGCCGGCCCTGGCTGATCGGGATTCATCTCGCGCCAGTACTTGCGTCCCAGGTCATTCTCCGGATCCACGCGAAGTAAATCGCTGATATCGGCATCGAATCGATTGAAGATGTTGAGCTTTCGCGAGCTGACGCTTTCCTCCACCAGGTTGGCGTAGTTATCGCGCACCTGGGTGAGGCGATCGATGGTGTGCTCCGGGAGCGCGTCGTTCCACGGCTTGAAGATGAGCCGCAGATGCGCGCCTTCCAGCGACCTGGGTCCAAACTCCGGGCTCGCCGAGGCAATCGTCAAATACAGGCTCTTGCCATTGGGTAGAATGCGATCGCGGGTATCGAGAAAGAGAGTGTAAGGCTCACCCGGCTTTACCGAGAAGCTGAAGTCCAGCATGTCGCGCATGGGCCAGATCGGATCTTTGATCTGGATGTTCATAGGCACATACTCGCCGTGCGTCGGTTTCACGTTGAGTGGGGGCAGATCGATAGCAATGCCGTCCAGGCCCGCGTGCAAATTCCTCCAGTCATAAGCCAGGCCGCGACTGGTCCCCGTCGGCAATGCGCGAAAGTCCGCGGGAATGAGGATATGCACGATCGGCAGTGACGCGGGCTCCTCTTTCGTCTTACCCGCAACGGAACCTGGGTTCGCTACCATGGTGGCACGTTGATCAGCGGGGAATCGTCCATGGATGTACTCGACCAGAGGCGCCAATGACGGATTGTCTTGCACCCCATGGCTGCTCAGGTTGTAGCGCAGGACAGCCACGCCGGCTGGCTCAACGCCCGTATGAACGTAGTACGCGGCGAATTCTCCGATGGGCCATTCCTGCTCCACGTTCGTAAAGCGAATCTTTTCGCCCGTGATCGGTTCATCGAATTGGTGAGTGGTGCGCTCCTGACCTTGAGGGCGCTCAAAGAGCGTCTTAGCGAGCATCGGAGAAGTATCGTGTTGATCCGGATCGGCCACAGCGCCGGGCTGGCCTGCACCAGCCGTCAGCAGCGAAACATTTCCCCACGCGCCTCCCTGGATCTCCAGGTGATTCCACGGCTCGTTCGGCATGTAGAACGTCACTGACTTGCCGGAGAGCGAGTAGCAATCCCAATCAGGAAGCTGGAAGTAGTCGAAGCGGCCAACCAGACGTGATCGGTTATAAACACCGGGCCACGTGGTCTCGCGGATTCCATCCGTACCCCTCCACCACCACCGCTTCAAATCGTACGCATCATGGATCTCCACTTTGCGCACGATCGTGTGTCCGTCAGGAAGCGGAGCGGGCATATCGCCGGGGCGATTCCATCCATAGCGGAACCACCAATCCTTTTGCCAGTCAGGGGCCGCGGCCGGAATAGGTGGAACGGATTGCGGCGTCTCGTTCTTCGCGAGCGAAGCGATGTTGTCGTCCGACAGCATGCGGTCGTAAATGCGAAGCTCATCGATGTCTCCTCCGCGATCATAGTTGTAGGAGCTCTCGACGCCCGTCGGGCCGATGATGCGGGAGTGGGGACCGAACTGATCGAGCGCGGCGTCGAACATGCCGGTGGCGGGTTTCTCAGCGGCGAGCTTGCCATTGACGTAGAAGCGGATGCCGGTCGTTTCATCCCACGCGAGCGCCAGGTGCACCCATTCGTTCCCCTTGGGGAAATTGGGCATGGTGTACGAGACTCGCGTGCGGCCCAGGTTCACGTCAGTAACAAAAGCGTCGAACCCGTGCCCGTTGTAGTCAATGCGGAGCCATACCATATCCCAACTGGAGTGGTCGCCATACCCAACGCGGAAGATCGGAAACTCCGTGGCATCGACCGGATCTCGTGAACGCCAGTAGAAGGAAAGGGTTCCGCGCTGGGAGTAGATGTTGCCCGGAGCCCAATACGAAAGGAGCTGATCGTTGCCGCATTGGAGGTAGGAGCCCTTAGCTCCGCCCGGAAGTATTTTTACGTCTTTGAGGAAGTTCGGTTCTGGCTTGCCTCCCGCGGCGTAGTCTGCGCGGAAGCCATGATCACCGGACAGATAGAACAACAGCCCCGGGGAATTTACCGGTTCGTCAGCGGCAAGCAATGCGGCAGGGAACAGCCACAGGGAAAAAAGCATCAACAGGGAACGCATCGGTTTCCGCCCTTTCAGCGTGCCATCCAGCCACCATCCACTACCAGCACTTCACCCGTAACGTAATCGCTTGCAGGCGAGGCCAGAAACACGGCCGCGCCGGCAATATCTTCCGGTTCCCCCCATCGTGCGGAGGGGATGCGCGCCAGTATTTGGCTGTTGCGGACCTCGTCCTCCCGCAGCGCGGTGGTATTTTCGGTGCGAAAGTAGCCCGGAGCGATGGCGTTCACCTGTACATTGCGCGCCGCCCACTCGTTGGCCAGCGCTTTGGTCAATTGCGCAACCCCGCCCTTCGATGCGGCATAGGCCGGCACACGAATGCCGCCTTGAAACGACAATAAGGACGCGATGTTAATGATCTTCCCTTGCCGCCGCTCCAGCATGCTGCGGCCGGCAAGCTGGCTCAAGCGGAAGACACTGTTGAGATTCACCTGAACCACGGTCATCCAGGCCTGCAGGTCGTGGTCCTCCGCCGGCTCGCGGTAAATGGTGCCGGCGTTGTTCACCAAAACATCAGGAGAACCCATGGCCGACGACACCGCTTCATACAGTCGATCCGCCCCTTCCGGCTGGCTGAGGTCGGCGGCGAAACTCTGTGATTTGTAACCCAGGGCACGAATCGCTTCGCTGGTTTCATCCGCGGGTCGGCGATTCCCATGGCATGCCACCGATGCCCCGGCCTCAGCCAGCGCAACGGCAATCGCAGCGCCAAGTCCGGTGGCAGAACCCGTGACCAGCGCAAGTTTTCCGTCGAGACGAAACCTATCAAGAATTCCCATCATTTACCGATCAGTATTCTTTGGTGTCGCAAGCAGAATGTCAACCTCCGCAGGAATGAGAGTCGGTTACCAGTCCCGGCATGTGGGACAATATCTGCAAAGGCTCTATGTCCGGACTAGTACAGATCGGTTCCCAGCCTGCGAAACCCGCCTCGGCGTGCGCACCCGTTCGCCGTTCTCATGCAGTGCTATGGCTTCAGACCGTCACGCTGGCATGGATGCTCATCGAATGCGGGGTCTCCCTCTACGCAGCCGGCTCTGCGCATAGCCCCTCGCTCCTGGCGTTCGGTTCTGACAGTCTCGTCGAGCTACTCTCCGCCGCAGTCGTGCTATTGAGATACGGGTCACCCAAATCTATTTCTGAACAAAAAGCGGCGCGCATCGCAGGAGCTCTGCTCTTCGTTCTTGGGTTCGTGGTCGCATCCACGGCTTTACTAGCGTTGGTCCTTCACTGGCGTCCGGAGACGAGTTACCTGGGCATGATGGTGACCGTCGCTGCATTGGCCGTCATGCCGATCCTAGCTACGCTGAAACGCAGGGAAGCACGGCGTAGCAACAATGTTGCGCTGGCAGCCGACGCGGTTCAGTCTGCAACCTGCGCCTACCTGGCCCTGATCACCTTGGCCGGCCTGGTAGCGAACGCAGCGTTCCATATTCCCTGGGTTGACTCTGTCGCTGCCCTGTTGGCCATACCGATCCTTCTCAAAGAAGGACGGTCGGCATGGAAGGGACACACTTGCAGTTGCTGCTGACTGCCACATACCGCTTGTTCCAAAAATACACTGCAGACAAAAATAAATATCCGTGCCCGGAAAGCTGAGGTAAACTAGACCAGTCTTTCAGGATAAAGCGCTATGATAATCAACTCTCAAACCCGCAACTTCGTCCCTCAAGTCCTCCCTGCCGGGGTATCGGACTTTGTCGGCTTAAAGGAAGTAGGGCGCCCCTAGCGCACTTCGTTTGTGAAATTACGAAGGCCCTGAGGCGCAGCCTCAGGGCCTTTTCTCATTCCCTGGGGATAGCTTCCTTTGTTGAGCCGTTCGGCTCCAGCTCATCGTCGAGGCACAGATGCCTCGCGATCTACCAGTTGTCCTGGTGAGGATCTATGCGTGTTTCCCGAGGCAGTCAAAACGTAATGCGCGACGTACTGGCCTTTCTCTTTGGCCATTGGCGACGCGAGGTATGGCTGGTGACCGGCGTCGCCTGCTCCATGGTGGTAGCGACCATTGCCGACTTGTTCATGCCGGTCTTCGCCGGCCGCATGGTGGACGCAGTTGCCATGCACGGTGGAACCCACCGGCAGGCATTGCACGCCGCCATCTCGGCGTTGGTCACCATGCTGTTATTGGGTGGCATCCTGGTCGCCGGCCGCCACTTATCGCTGATGGGCATTAGCCGGCTCACCATACGCTTGATGGCGCGCCTGGCCAGCGATGCGTTCTATCGTGTGCAGCGTTTCTCGACGGACTGGCACGCCAACAACTTTGCCGGCTCGATCGTCCGCCGCGTCACCCGCGGCATGTGGGCGGTGGACCTGATGGACGACACGCTGCTGCTGGCCTTGCTGCCGGCATCGCTGGTGTTGGTCGGCAGTGCGTTGGTGCTGGGTGCGCATTGGCTGTCGATGGGCCTGATCGTGGCGATTGGGGCGACCCTCTATGTCAGCCTTTCCATCGCGCTATCGCTGAACTTCGTCTCCCCTGCGGCGCGGCTGTCGAACGCCCAGGACACGCTGGTCGGTGGATCCCTGGCAGATGCTGTGACCTGCAACGCTGTGGTCAAGTCCTTCGCTGCCGAGGCGCGTGAAGATGCGCGCCTGGCCCGGGTGCTGAACAAGTGGAGTCGCCGCACCTATCGCCACTGGACCAATGGCACCTGGAGCGGAACCACGCAGATGATCGTGTTACTCGGTCTAAGAGGCTCGGTGACCATGTATGCGATCTGGCTGTGGTGGCAAGGCCGGGCCACGCCGGGCGGAGTTACGTTCGTGCTCACCAGCTACTTCATCGTTCATGGCTATCTGCGCGACGTAGGCCAGCATGTGGCGAACTTGCAGCGCAGCGTGAACGAGATGGAAGATCTGGTCGAGATGCACGTGCTGCCGCTGGGCGTGGCAGATCGTCCGGATGCCGAACCGATTCGCATCAACAAGGGAGAGGTCGTTTTCGACCGCATCACCTTCCGCTATGGTGCGCATCCTGATCCGCTCTTCGATAACTTCACCTTGCGCATCGAGGCGGGTGAACGGGTGGGCCTGGTCGGCCACTCCGGTTCCGGCAAGACGACCTTCGTCAAGCTGTTGCAGAGGCTTTACGACTTGAATGAGGGCCGCATCCTGATCGACGGACAGGAGATTGCTCGCGCAGCGCAGGTATCGTTGCGCTCGCAGCTTGCCCTGGTGCCTCAGGAGCCGTTGCTCTTCCATCGTTCGTTGGCGGAAAACATCGCCTACGCGCGTCCGGAAGCAACGTTGGCGGAGATCGAGCGCGCGGCCCAACTGGCCAATGCGCACGACTTCATCATTCGTCAGCCGAAGGGCTACGGCACGCTGGTGGGTGAACGGGGAGTCAAGCTCTCTGGCGGCGAACGCCAAAGAGTGGCGTTGGCCCGTGCTTTCCTGGCAGATGCGCCGATACTGATTCTGGACGAGGCGACCTCCAGCCTCGACTCTGAATCGGAAGCGCTCATTCAGGAAGCGATGCAGCGGCTGATTGTAGGCCGCACGGCCATCGTCATCGCTCACCGGCTCTCGACGGTGCGGATGCTCGATCGCATCCTCGTCTTCGAACAAGGCCGTGTGGTCGAAGAGGGAACGCACGACAACCTTGTTCGCCGGACAGAAGGCACGTACAAACGTCTGTTCGAACGGCAGGCCCTCGGGCTCTTTGTCACAGAGTCTGACCTGGATGAAGCAGAGGAGTTAAGCGCCTGAACAACAGCGGTCAGCGTCGTGAACACGCGATGGGTGCCCCAGGTCTCGCATTTGAGACCTGGGATCCTAGCAACCGATCCCGAGTGGAAACTCTACCCTCCCCTTTGTCATCCCGAGCGTACCCGGATTTCCTACTTCACAGCTCTCACCGGCGCCACTTATGTGGTTCTCCCTAAAGAGAACCGCATGCAGTTGACCGAAGCCGCAACTCTCGACAGGAAATCCGGGGGAGCCGAGCGATCTGCAGGTTCACTCAACCCCAAACAAATGTTTCAGCCGTGAACACCTACTGTCTTCTCGAGCCTTTCGGATCCCAAACAGCAACCCCAACACGAGAGTCAGCGCATCCGTAATACATAAACCACTTATCCTGAAAGAAAACCAACCCTTCCGCAAACGTAGTCCCAGCAGCGTACTGCCCGCTCTGTTCCCAGGACTTCTCAGGCTTGAAAAAAGGCCTATCTGTCCGCGCTAACAACTTCTGAGGATTTTCGGCCGAGAACAACGCTTGTCCATCAGAATACGCACCGGCCGCAATTCCAGGTGCCCCATCTGTCGCCGCATCCTTGCCGTTGTAAATAAGCACAATCCCGTGGTCGGTAAGAAGCGAAGGCGGCCCTACTTCAGGGAACGCACTGTCAAAGTGTCGTGGGCGTTTGTGCAGTAACACTACGGCCTTGCCCGATGAATCCTCGACCGGCGTCCAGTGAATCAGGTCAGGCGATGTAGCCAGCCGCACCTGCACCTCTCCCCAGTACATCCAATATTTTCCCTGGATTTTGACCGCGATCAGACGCCCACCCGTGAGCCGGGTAACGATGCTGGCTGATTTGTAGTCGAAGTGCTGATACTTTTCCCCCACCAGCGCAGGTCCGTGCTTTGTCCAGTGAATAAGATCAGTAGAGGTTGCGATTCCGATATCCGTGGCCTGCCGATTCCACTGGGTATAGGTCAGAACGTAAGTACCATCTTCGCCCTCCACCAGGCGAGGATCTTCGACGCCGCCCGGCCATTCCCTGTCTTGCTGAGAATCAACGTCAGGATAAAAAACCGGGGCCGGCTCGGTCGTAAAGTGCACCCCGTCGTCGCTCGACGCCAGGCCCAGGCGAGACGTGTGCATGCCGATAACCATGGCCCCGGAGTCGTCTTCCGCGCGATACAGTACATAGACTTTTCCCTCCCGTACGATCGCTGCAGGATTGAAAGTGTGCAACGCCTCCCAATGCACAGCTTTGCCAAGAATGGGGTCGGTAAAGACAGCCTTCGGGTTCGGCTCGATGATAGGTGCATCGACGGGGCGCACAAAAGGGCCCAATGCCCAGCTATGCGTGGACTGCGCAAGCAACGAACTCGTCGCCCAAAGGAAACCGAGGGATAGCAAAACGTGATGAGAGAACCTGCGCACAAGTTTTCTTTCTTTAAGGTCGATGGAAACGACCCTCCAGAACACCCTTGGCCAGAATGTGCCCATCCATCGCCTTCATTACGTCCGCCTGGGTAGCGTCGGGGCCCAGGCTCAGCTTGGTATCCAGCGCATACAGCTCGTACGTGTAGTGATGATAAGGTCCAGGTGCACGGGCACCCATGCCCATGTAGCCCACCTTTTGCCCGCGGTTCAGCGCCTGGATCGATCCATCCGGCAGCTGCGCTTGCGCCGGCACTCCCTCCGGGAGCTCGCGCGCCGCGCCTGGAATATTAAAGATCATCCAATGCAGCACCTCGTTGGTGGTCTTGTTCAGCGACGTATCCGGATCATGCAGGATGATCGCGAAGCTGACCACCCCATCCGGTACATTGGTCCAGGTCAGCTTAGGGGAAACAGCAGCCCCGCTTTCTGCCGCCTGGGTGTACTTGTTCGGAATAATTCCGCCGTCATCGAACGCCGGCGTCGTCAGCGTGAGTCCGGGCTTAGCCATCGGTGGAGGAGCAGCCGGGGTCTGCGCCACTGCTCCCATGGTGGTCACCAGTACCGTAATCAAAGCGAATTTCTTCATCGTCGCTCCCTACTTTCTGCTGCGATAAAAAACGTGCCAGATCTTCCCATTCTGGCTGTCGGTAATGAAGATCGTGCCATCCGGAGCTTGCGCCACCCCATCAGCGCGCGCCAGCGCATCGGTAGGACTCATCAGCGGATCCTTGCCCGCAAATCCACCGGCAAAAATCTCAGACTTGCCCGATGGTTTGCCGCCGGCGAACGGCTGGAAGGTCACATTCGAAGGCGCCTGCGGCAGGGGAGTACGGTTCCATGAACCATGGAAAGCGATGAACGCACCACCCTTATAGTGCGCAGGGAACTGGCTGCCGGAATAGAACATTACATCCACCGGAGCCCAGTGAGCCGGATAGCTCGCGACCGGCAGCGCAAACGCGCTGCAGCGCCCCACCATTTTGCCATCGCCGCCGTATTCAGGGTTAAGTAGCAGTTTCTGTTGCGTGTAGTCGAAAAAGCAATACGGCCAGCCGAAATTCAGCCCCTGGGTCGCGCGGTACATAGGCTCCGCAGGGCGGGTCGCATTCTCTTCCGCCGTAAACTTCCCCTCCCACAGAACGTCCAACTGGTCCCGGCTGTTCATCACGATATAGACCGCGCCATCGTGCCAGGTGATCGCGGGCTCCTGGCGCAGTCCGGTGACAAACTTCTGCCCATCCGCCTCTTTCTGGTGCAGCTTGTTTTCATCAAACTTCCAAATGCCGCCATGCGTTTCCAGCAAGGGACACGGATCCTGACCCACGATCCCTTTCTGCCGGTCCTGTGACTGGCACGCATTGGAGGGAGAGCCGATATTGATATACAGCGACCCTTTGCCATCAAACGCGATGCCCTTGTCGTGATGCTCGTGCTCCATGGGCAGATCCTC
>Ga0302324_100019162_pt1 | contig 13451 bp, 12 predicted proteins | sample Palsa_T0_1_FD_201949 | JGI IMG/M metagenome (GOLD analysis project Ga0302324, IMG submission 201949) | Peat permafrost microbial communities from Stordalen Mire near Abisko, Sweden - Palsa_T0_1 | ecosystem: Environmental > Terrestrial > Soil > Palsa > Peat permafrost | place: Sweden: Abisko...
GCCCCTCTGATTCAGTCCTTTGGCCCAGTTTGTATATACTCCATACTTGCTGGTCACCAGATGCTCGCCGGTTACGCGATCCAAGGTGAAGTAGTAGCCGTTGCGCGCCGGCGTCACTACCAGCTTCCTCATTTTGCCTTCATACATGGCGTCAATGAGGATCGGCGTCTGCGCGGAATCGTAGTCGTGCATGTCATGCGGCGACGTCGAATAATACCAGCCCAGTTTGCCGGTGTCCACGTTCACCGCGACGAGCGCCGAGGTGAACAGGTTGTCGCCCGGTCCGCGCGTGCCCGTGGTAAACGCCGGAGTCGGATTACCGGTCCCAAAGATGTACAGCTTCGTTTCCGGATCGTACGCACCGTCGACCCAAGCCTGCCCACCGCCATGCCGGGCCGCGTCCACACTGCCCCAGCTATCCATTCCCGTATCGCCCTTCTTCATGGGCACGGTGTAGAACTTCCATTGCAAGTCGCCGGTTTCGGGATCGAACGATTGCAGAAACCCGGGCGCGTCGATGTCGTCGCCCGTGCCCACCAGCACGTGATTCCCAACCACTACCGGCGCCGGTGTGGAGAAATAGCCCTGCGACAAATCGGCAATTCCCTTGTGCCAGCGCTCCTGACCCGTAGCCGCGTCGAGGGCGACCAGATAATCGTCGGGCGTCTCCATGAAGAGGGTTCTGTGCCACATGCCCAGACCGCGGTTGCCGATATGTGTGCCGCCCTTGGTTTTCCAGAAGTAGTGCCACAGCTCACTGCCGTCGCGCGCGTCTACGGCCCAGGCGTTGTCGGGCATGGTGAAGTAAAGGACGCCATCGACCTCGAGCGCGGAGGCCTTGATACTCCCGCCGCCCACGAAGACATCGCCCGGCCCCTCGCCGCCGACAATGACACTGGCTCGCGGACCTCCGCGGCCGACCTGCGTAGATCCGGCAGTTACACGACACATCCAGGCCAGTGTCAGGTGCATCACGTTGGATTGATTAATCTGGTCCAGGGCACTGTAGCGCTTGCCGCTGTAGTCTCCGCTGTAAGTCGGCCACGAGTCCTTGAGCGGCTTCAGCAACTCGGCCGGATCCACTCCGCTGGCACCCTGTCCCATCAGCATCGCCGGAGATAGCAGGAACGGGGCAGTGAGTAACAGTTTATTGAGTGTCATTTCAAAGTCACGAGATACGCAGTAACGTCGTGTATGTCTTTGTCGGTGTACACGGCCATCAGATCGCGGTGCCCTTTCATCGGATCGTGGACCACCACTTTAGGTACGTCTTCGTCGCGACGGAAGGTGCGCACGGTTCCATCGTCCAGCCCCACGGTAACCAGAAAGTCGTCGATTTGAACCAGCCGGCCTTCGACGCTTTCTCCAGAAGGCAGGGTCACCGAGACAGTGGCGGTGCGACGGCTCGTCGCGGCCGGCGCCGGCATGCGGCGTCTGCGCAGGCCACCGGCAACCCAGATGGTCTGCAGCATTCTGGGCTCGGTGATTCTTGATGCGATCCCTTGTAAATCACCCGTGGCGGAATGGCAACTGCCGCACTTTGCAGCGAAGTAGGCCTGGCCGGCGCTCGCATCGCCGACCAGGATACTAGGCGCTTCTTGCCCCACGGAAGGAGGTTTTCCCTGAGTTCCGATGGTTTCGACGACACTGCGTATATATGCCGCTACGGCCAGCCCGTCCTCGGGACTGAGGGGAATCGCAGGCATGCCTTGGTCCTGGCGGCTCCCATGAATGATGGGGAGAATCAACTCGCCGTCCTGATCGCTCAGCGCAACTTGCGACCGGAGTAAGTTCGGTCCACCCAGGTCACCGCCGCGTAGGTCTGCGCCGTGACAGCTCACGCAACTTACGCCGTAGAGCGTTTTTCCGTGTGCGATCTGGGCGGGGTCGCCAGGGGGCCGGTGTTGGCCTGGAACGAATCCGCCTGGCCGGCGGCCGCCGCCTCCGGGTACACTTTGCGCGGGCGGCGGCGCGGCCGGGGGTGATCCCTGCGGCGGGCTCTGGGCCGGCGCGGCGACGATGATGGTGACTCCCGCCAGAGCAGCGGCAACCCAACAGTTCTTAGTCTGCATTCATTCATCTAAAGTATAAGCGTAAATTATAAGCCATGAATGGGACGATGGGCGGCGGCCTCTTGTAGAGTTGGACATGGCAGGAGACATTCATGCGTTATGTGAAGATCGGCGCACTCGCACTGGCGCTGATATTGTTCTCGATCGTCGTATTCCTGATCGTGTCCGACCGGCTGGGCCAGCCCGCTCCGCCGGATGCGGCCAGCCTGATCGCCAAAGCCGGGCGGTATCACGCTCGCATCGAGCGCGACAACTACGGTGTACCGCACATCATCGGCCCCAGAGACGCGGATGTCGCTTTCGGCATGGGCTTTGCGCACTCCGAAGACGACTTCACCACCATCCAACAGATTGCCCTGGGAGTCCGGGGTCAGCTGGCCGCGACCGACGGGCCGAAGGGCGCCGTCACTGACTATCTCGTCCGCCTCTTCCGGGTCTGGGAAACGGTTGACGCGAAATATGAAAGCGACCTTCCGCCGGATTTGCGGCAAGTGCTGGAGGCATATGCAGACGGTGTGAACTATTTCGCGGCTCTCCATCCGGGCCAGGTGATGCGGGGCCTGCTTCCATTCACCGGCAAAGATGTGGTTGCCGGTTTCGTCTTTAAGCTGCCTTTCTTCTACGGCCTTGACGATGTGTTGCGGAAGTTGACCAGCCCGGAAAACGGCGGGGCAATCTCGACTACGCCGAAAGACGGTAAGGACGCTTTCCTGCTGCCGGATATGTTGCTGCCGATCGGATCGAACGCCGTCGCAGTAGGGCCTGCGCGATCGGCGGACGGGGCGACTCGCCTGCTGGTCAATTCCCATCAACCTTATACCGGCCCGGTGTCCTGGTATGAGGCGGTGCTCGACAGCGGCGAAGGGTGGCACGTCGCCGGCGGCTTCTTCCCCGGTTCGCCGTTCATGCTGCATGGCCACAACCAGCATCTCGGCTGGGCAAACACAGTCAACGAACCGCACCTGGTGGATGTCTACAAGCTGGTCGTCAATCCGGCAAATCCCAATCAGTATCGGCTGGATGGACAATGGCGGGAATTCCAAAAGAGCGACGCTAAGATTCGCGTGAAGATCTGGGGACCGCTGGTCTGGACCTTGCATCGGGAGGTGCTCTACGCCGAGCAAGGGCCGGTCATGAGGACTGCGCGAGGTACCTTCGCCATACGCTATGCCGGCATGAACGACGTGCGGCCGCCGCTGCAGTATTTTCGCCTCAACAAGGCCGCCAATATCGAGGAATGGCGCGCGGCCATGAGGCTGCAGGCCATACCCAGCCTGAACTATGTCTATGCCGACGAGAAGGGGAATATCGGATACATCTATAACGGCTTGTTTCCAGTGCGGCAGGCAGGTCCGGACTGGCAGGGGGTGCTGCCCGGGGATCGGTCGGACCTGATTTGGCGCAGCTATGTGCCGTTCGATAAGATACCGCAACTCTGGAATCCGCCATCCGGCTTGGTCTTCAATTCGAACAACACGCCGTTCCACGCGACCGCGCCCGCCGACGACCTGAAACCGGAGGACTTTTCGACGACCCTCGGGATCCAGACCGACATGACCAACCGCGCCTGGCGTGCGATGGAGACTTACGGCGCGGATTCCCGGATCACCGCGGAGGCATTTCACGCTTACAAGTACGATCTGACCTACAGCGTCCATTCGGAGGAGGCGCGGATCTTGGCCGAGCTACTGGCGATCGATCCAGCCAACGATCGCGATCTCCAACAAGCCCTCGACGTTCTGAAGCGCTACGATCGAAGAACGGATGTGGCCGACCGTGGCGCGGCAATTGCTATCCTGACGATCGAACCGGTGATACGCGCCCGGCTGGAGGGCAAGGCGCCCAAGCGGCTAATCGACGCGTTGCGGGAGGCTAGCCGCACTCTCAAGACGCATTTCGGGCGGCTCGATCCGGAATGGGGACAAGTGAACCGCCTGCGCCGCGGCACACTCAATCTCGCCATCGATGGCGGGCCGGATATCTTTCGCGGCGTATACGGAGAGAGGCAGCCTGACGGTACGCTGACGGCGGTAGTGGGCGACACCCTCGTCATGTTCGTGACCTGGGACAGGGCGGGCAAGCTCTCCTCAGAGAGCATTCATCAGTTCGGCTCGGCAAGTATCGACCCGAGTTCACCGCATTATGCGGATCAGGCGCCGCTGTTCGTAGCCATGAAGACGAAAGCCGTCCTGTTCACTCAAGCTCAGCTTGCCGGACATGTTGAAGCGGATTATCGGCCGGGAGGTCGTTGAGGGCTGGGGGTACGATCGCATCTTCACCGACCCACTATTGAGTTTCGCCTAATGCCGTATGGGTTTCATCGCGAGCCTGCCGAACGGCGCGCACGTCGTATTCGACTACAGCGATCCTCCGGCTTGCTTATCGCCGGAGACGCGCGCCACTCATGAAAGGCGTGCCGCGCGTGTAGCAGAGTTGGGCGAGCCGTGGAGAAATTACTCTGAGCCATTCCCGATAGGCGGCCACATCGTACGCGCGACTACGATCGCGCCTCGATGACCACGGTTGGTCGCCTATGCGGCCGATTCTTGGGCTTTGCGGTAAGCCGCCCAACGCTTCCTGGTGCCTTCTCTTATAGCTCTCAAACCGGCCGCGGACATTTTCCGCTTCTTGACTGTTACCGGTTCCGCTTGTTGCTCTTTCCGCGCCGCCCATCTGGCCCTCTGCGCGGCGGCGATCCTGGCACGGCCAGCTTTACTTATTGTGCGGCGCTTTGTGGGACCCATATGATCCGCGCCGGTTGCCGTGGCCTTTGGCCGGCCTGGACCGCGTTGACCGAGCTGCGCTTCGATGTCGGCCATCTTCGCCGAGAGCTTTTCGAGTTGGCTACGATAACCAACGATGGCCATCTCCAGGATGGTATGGTCTACTTTTGGCTGTGCCTGTCTTGGCATATCAGTCCTCTCCCTCGAACATTATACGGGGACTGTGTTTTGACCCAGTCTCCTCGCGATTCTGATTCTAGCACCTGTGCTTTCTTGTTACACAATATGGCCCAGGCGCCACGAACTCATGATGCGAACTTTGCCGTCGTCTTCAAGATAGAATAATGCTGTGCCGCACCCGCTTATTTACACGGCCCGGCACAGGCTCGGCCCGGTACTCGATGACGAGCTATTCCGGCGCCTGTGCCGCTCACGCGACTGGCTGGCGGCGCGAATTGACGAGCCTGTGCGCCTGGCAGATGCCGCGCGGGAAGCCTGTCTCTCGCCTTTTCACTATCATCGGCTGTTCGCGCATACCTTCGGCGAGACACCCCACGAGTTCATTACCAAGCTGCGGATCGATCGGGCCAAGCGGCTGCTCGCTCACGACCGGCTCCCCGTAACCGAGGTCTGCTTCGCTGTGGGCTATGAGAGCCTGGGCTCGTTCAGTACTCTTTTTCGGACCATGGTGGGGTACTCGCCTTCGGCTTATCAGCGGGCCATCCGGCGAGTTTTTCCCGCTCCGAAGCTCGCCGTTTATCGTTTCGTTCCTAATTGCTACCTGGTAAACCACGGCGTCGCGCCGTTCTGAAGGACAAAAAGCAAGATCCGAGAAGCGCCCGGCCAACGGGTATGACATTCTAAATCCGGAGGTAAATCAAAAATGATTCAACGACTCTCACACGTGACTATCTGGGTACTCAACCAGGATGAAGCCTACGATTTCTATGTCAATAAACTTGGCTTCAACGTCCATACCGACGCCAAGATGGACAATGGCTTCCGGTGGTTGACGGTGACGCCAAAGGGTCAGCCCGACCTGGAGATCGTACTCATGCCGACCGAGCCCGGTCCGATGATGGATACAGAAACTTCGGAGGCGCTGCGCACGCTGATCCGAAAAGGCAAGCTGGGAGCGGGAGTCTTAGCAACGGCCGACTGCCGGAAAACCTACGAGGAACTAAAGGCAAAAGGCGTCGAATTCACTCAACCGCCAACGGAGCGCTTCTACGGCGTAGAAGCGTTAATGAAGGACAACTCGGGGAACTGGTTCAGCCTTTCCAGTGCGCTGCCGGGCACTCAGGAGGCGAAGGCGTGAGTGTGCCTTCGGGCGAAAAGCTGCGCGCCTGGTGGGCGCACCGGCAGGGGCTGGACGGGCGACTCGCGGGCAAGCCTCCCGCCGAAGTCTTGGAGCAGACGGGATGGGCCAGGTCGGTAGGCGGCGTGGGGCCTTATCTGACGCTGTTTGCCAGGGCGGGGAATTCCCGCGAGGCGGCGGATAAAGCGGTGGCGAAGCTCGCTATCCATGAGCTTCCCGCCGCTCGCGGATGCACTTACGTGGTGCCGGGGTGTGACTTCGCCCTGGCTCTGAAAGCCGGCCAAAGCTTCGATGGCGGTGAGATGAAGGTAGCCTACCGGCTGGGTGTGACCGACCAGGAGGTCGAGAGGCTGTGCGAAGCGGTTTTGGAAGCGCTCGTACGAGGTCCGCTCGATCCGGAAGAGATTCGGGAGGCCACCGGCAAGGCCGCTCGAAATCTGGGAGAGGAGGGTAAGAAAAAGGGGATGATCACGACGCTGCCGTTGGCGCTCGGCAAGCTGCAAACCGCGGGCGACATACGCCGCGTGCCGATGAATGGCCGCCTCGACCAACAGCGTTATCGATACACACTTTGGAGTCCGAATCCGCTGGCGAAGTTCAAAATGTCACCCGCGGAAGTGAATACCGAAATCGCCCGCCGGTACTTCGAATGGACGGGTCCGGCGAGCATCGCGGAGTTTCAATGGTTCTCGGCGCTCAACGGGAAGGCCGCGAAAGCGGCGATCGAGCGGCTGCACCTGGAGGCTCTCGATGGCGACCGGCTGATGCTTCCCGGCGATCGCGAGAAATTCGAGGCTTTCAAAGTTCCGAAGGCGGCGGAGTATGTTCTGGTGAGCAGCATCGATGGATTGAGTCTGCTGCGCCGTGACTTGGCGAGCCTGGCCGGCGCGGCCGACCTGCAGCGTCCGTTGTTCGCTGGGACGCGCGGCGGCGTGGTCCCCGATCTGCCGAGCCACGGAATCTTCGATCGCGGTTGCCTGATAGGACTGTGGGTATATGATCCCGCTTCGGAATCGATCGCCTGGAGCGCGTTCATACCGAAGAATAAAGATCTGGAGAGAGCCGTGGCGCGGACGGAAGAATTTGTCCGAACGGAACTGGGCGATGCGCGGTCATTCAGCTTGGACAGTCCCAAGAGCCGGGTACCTTTGATTGAAGCGCTGCGAAAAGCAGCGGCGCAGTGATAACCTCTGTAGCGCACGCTTCAGCGTGCCGCGGAAAAACATTCGTGCAATCAGATGGCTGATCTTATACGGGGCAGGCGCGTTAGCGATCGAATCGATGTATCTCCGTGTGGCCGCGGGGCTATAAGCATTCGTCCAAGCCAGCTGGACCTCGTCCCGCACTAAATCAAGCCAATGCTTCGGCCGCGTCAGCCGCCCCTCTTTCTCCAGGCGTTGGTAAAGAGTGTGGCTATTTGTTTCAGTTCAAAGCGCCTGTGGCAGCGGGAGGGGTCTGGACCAAAACGGACGTCTTCGATTTCCACCGCCGATACGGCTTGTTCCACTAGCGCATCCGACGCCGACGGCAATCTGTACGGTGTGGGCGGCGGAACAGCCATGCCAAACGGCACGGTCTGTGAACTCATCCGGCCGCGCGCGGCGGGCGAGTCCTGGAAGTTCACCAACTTGTACGCATTCAAAGGCGTAGCCCGCAACAAATCGATTGGTGACGGCTCCGGTCCCCTGGGCGTAACCTTCGATAACAAGGGCAATCTGTGGGGCGCCACGGCGAGTGGCGGGTATTGCCAGCTGTTTGAAGGCGGAAGCTGCTTTGGGACGTTATTTCTGCTGACACCGCCATCCGCGCCGGCCGGAGCCTGGACGGAAAGCGTTCTGCACCGGTTCAACAATGGCAATCAGAGCCCGATTTCTGGAGTGACGATCGATAAGTCGGGCGCGCTCTATGGCGTGACTTATGTCGAGACATACAGGTTCTTCAACGGGGCCTTGACGGTGATCGGAACGTTCTCCGACTGCTCCGGGTGCGGTTACGCTCCGACCGGAGGTGTCGTCCTGGACGATGCCGGAAACGTGTACGGCGTCACTGCCGCAGGAGGCCAGTTTGGTTATGGGACGGTCTATGAGCTGGCAATGCCCGATTACTCGCAAGTTGTTCTCCACAGCTTCGCGGCGGGGACGGACGGTTGGAATCCTGAAGAGCCACTCATACTTGGGCCGAACGGCGCGCTATATGGAACCACCCAGGATGGTGGGAATCAGGGATGCCAGCTGGGGTTTGGGAGCGTGGGCTGCGGGATTGTTTTTGAGTTAGTTCCGGCATCCGGCAATGGTCGACCGGACCGAGGAGGTGAGCCCCAACCTCCTCCGTTCGATAACCCGCCCCAGGTACCGTTGGCCCGCCGCAAACCAAAGTTCACGCTTGTGTGTGGCGTCGCCTTTGCGGTATAAAGTTCTTATGAACTTACCGAAACGAACCATCGCCGCCATGGAACTGATGCTGATCTTCCCGGCAGCGCTCTTCATGACCGCGCTCTTCGTGCGCAATCTGCAGCCGCTGCAATACCAGCCGGCTCATGCCGCTGAAAGCATCGTCAGGTGGTACTCGGTGCGGCCGCACATCGGACTATGGGGCTTGCTCATCGCTCTGCCATTGGCCGTGGTGGTCACCGGCTGCGCTACGCTCCTGCGCAGCTGGAGCGATGAGGTTGAACTGCGGCAGGCGACCCGGCAAATACTCGCCACAATCAGTGCACATCTGGCGACGATATTGGTCGCCGGAGCGACGTTGACAGCCGGAGGTGTCCTCGCGATTGTGGCTCTGCATGTATTGACAGATTGATATGAAAACTAGCTTCCCCACATGATACGAATCGTTAATGTATTGGGCAAACTTGGCTGTGGGAAGCGGTCTCCCGCCGGTCTTTGTAGTTAGTGGCGATCGTTGTGAGGCCAAACTCCATCAGGTTGGAGCGCAGCACGATCTCGCGCTCGTGGATGGCATCCCACACCACCACACGCCTCAGCAGGCAGGGGCGATCTTTTTGCTTTTCGCCGGTGAATCGACTCAACTGGTCGGCACGGATAGGACGGTTTGCCGGAAGCGGGCCTTCTGCCAGCAGTTCGTAGGCGGGATGGTCCTTCAGGCGCGTGACGAAATGGATTTCCACGGCGGGCCACTTTCCGAGGAGGGCGTGGTCATTGTAACCGCGATCGATGACCACGATTGAGCCGGGGTTGAGCGGGAAGGCATCGGCCATCTTCACATCGCGGCGCCGGACTTCGGTGATCAGCACGTAGCGCGGCAGGTAGTCATCCTGGTCGAGCAGCACGTGGGCCTTGACGCCGCTTGTCGCCCGGCGAAATTTCGCCCACGGAAGCATCTCCAGACACAGACTAATGGTGGTTGAATCCAGGGACACCAGTTTGTTTTTGAGGACTCACTCGGCGCCACGTCGATTCCGAGGTGCACCAATTTGCCCAAAGAGCAGGCCAGCCCGTTGCAGATCTCGCGCAAAGACTCCGCATTTCGAGAAAAGGATCTCAAAAGGCTAATCGCCGAGTTGCTCCTAACGGTGGCACTCGACAACGCCGGGATCCCAAGAGGAGGTGAATGTGACGAATAAGTTGACGCCAGAGCACCTCCAGCGCCGAGCCATTATTTACGTGAGGCAGTCGACCGTCATACAGGTTACGCAGAATCGCGAGAGTCAGTTACGTCAGTACCACATGGCCGACTATGCTCGCGAGTTGGGGTTTGTGGAAGTGGAAACCATTGATGAGGATCTAGGGCGTTCCGGCTCAGGACTGACGGAGCGTCCTGGCTTTCAACGCCTGGTAACTGAGGTGTGCGAAGGACGCGTCGGTGCAGTATTCTGCCTGGAGGCATCGCGCTTGGCCCGCAACGGTAGAGACTGGCACCACCTCATCGAATTCTGCGGGTTAGTAGGTGCCGTGTTGGTCGATCCAGAGGGTATCTACGATCCGCGGCTCATTAATGACCGGCTCGTGCTGGGGCTTCGCGGTACAATGAGCGAATTCGAGCTAGGCATTCTACGGCAACGCTCGGTGGAGGCAATTCGCCAGAAGGCAAAACGAGGTGAACTGCGCTTTTGCTTGGCCGTGGGGTTATGCTGGGGCGCGTCCGGCAAGATTGAACTGGATGCCGACGTGCGCGTGCAAAATGCAGTGAAGTTGGTGTTCCAGAAATTTCAAGAGCTCGGCAGCGCGCGACAGGTGCTGCTGTGGTGTCGTGAGCAGCAGATCACGCTACCGGCCATGGGCTATAGCAGCGAGACCACAAACCAGGTCTACTGGAAGCCACCTCTCTACAACAGCATCCTGTCGATACTGACGAATCCGATGTATGCCGGCGCCTACGCTTTTGGACGCACCGAGGCTCGCATCAAAGTGGTTGCGGGCCGGCCGCGACAGACGACGGGACATCAGAAGCCGCGCGATCAATGGACGGTCTTGATTCTCGACCACCATACGGGCTACATTTCTTGGGAGCGCTTTGAGTTGAACCAAAAGATCCTGGCGGAAAATGCTCATATGCAATCGCGCATGGGACGGCAGAAGGGAAGGGGCGGTCCGAGCTTGTTGATAGGTCTGCTCCGGTGCCGCCGCTGCACACGCATGTTGCAGGTTCACTACAGCAAGGGCATGCGGTACCGATGCGTGAATGGGAACATAAACCAGGGTGTTCCAATTTGCATTTCATTCGGAGGTGTGCGAGTAGACCAGGTTGTGTCGATGGAGATTCTGAAGGCCATCCAGCCAATGGCTATTGACGCTGCATTGCAGGCGGCCGAGCAGGTGCAGGGACGACAGAGCGATCTTGCGCGTGCTCTGCAATTGGAACTGGAACAGGCCCGCTATGAGGCGCGCTTGGCGGCCCGCCGGTACGAGGCTATCGATCCCGACAATCGTCTGGTGGCTTCAGAACTGGAGTCCCGCTGGAATACCGCATTATGTCACGTCCGGGAACTGGAGGATAGAGTGGACCGGGCGCAACAGGAGTCACTAAGTACCGCTCCAGTAAATAGAGACGAACTGTTAGCACTGGCTGAAGACTTACCCGACGTATGGGAATCGCCCTCAAGTGACACACGTCTCAAGCAGAGGATTATTCGAATTCTCATTCAAGAGATTGTAGCGGACGTTGACGAGCGCACCCAAGAGGTTGTTTTAGTGATTCATTGGGCAGGAGGGCACCACTCAGAGTTACGTGTCCCCAAGCTGAAAACCGGTCAACATGGTCGCAGCACCAAGGCAGAGGCCGTCGACATAGTGCGTCAAATGGCGACCAGTTACACAGACGAAGACATTACCCTCACATTAAACCGCCTACGGCTGAAAACTGGAGCGGGCAACACATGGAGCGAGGCACGAGTGCGTTCTCTTCGATCATATTTGAAATTGCCGGTTTATAGACCTGAACAGCAACATGGTCGCCTCAATATGCTGCAAGCTGCGCAGCGATTGGGCGTGAGCTCCACCGTTGTGCGCCGGCTTATCGCAAGTAAGATTCTCCCGGCTTCCCAGATACTGCCAGGCGCTCCTTGGGAGATAGATTCGAACGCGGTTGCAGCGCCGGAAGTTATTCAAACCGCGACAGCTCTAAAGAGTCGCGATAGACGCCACGGAGGTCCCAAGAGTGAGGGGACGCCAAAGTTACCAGGCTTATATGAGGAATCCACAGAGGAGACAGAGTTGCCTTGATTTTAAATGCTTGTTTCGTGAACTGGAAAAATGGCAGCGCCAACGTCGTGTTGTCAATGATGTGGCGAGGGGGTGCAGAATGTCGCTAGATCAGTCGGTCCGATCAGCAGCAAGTTCTGATGCTGCCGGACCCAATCACTGGAGGCCAGCGTGCGCATGAGCCGGCGGTCCAAGCCGCGGGGATGCTGGTAGTCGATGTCCTCGATCAGGCCACGCTCCTTGAACTTGGCCAACTGCAGCCGTCGCGTCAACGCGCGGTTCTCCTTCCAAGTCCACTGGCAGTCCACCAGCAACCCGAACCGCTCTTCGAAGCTCAACTGGCCGGCATCGGTGCTCTCATATTGTTCACGGAATGCTTGGGCCATGCCGTGCAACTTCATGGTCTGCAGTTTCTCCATCGTCGGTTGATTCAACATGTTTCTCTCCTGGTTGGGGTGATTGCCCTACTGCAACAGCGAAGTGGGCGGCGAATCGTAATACCTGGCGCCGCGAATGTTGTCATGCTGCGGGCCGGGCTTTTCGACTTCCAAGTCGAGTACAGTTTGCCGGTCGAGCGATCGCTTCAGAATCGACTTCAGACTCGGGTAGGAATGCGCCCGCAGGAGCAGGGCGCGCTGGCTGGCCGCCTCCAGGCGCGCCGCGGTGTAAGTCTTGGCCAAGCCCATGATGCCCAGACAAGCGCGGTACCCCATCTCCGGATGCGGTTTGCTCTCCAGGATGATCCGCACCAGTTCCGCAGTCGCCGGGCCGACGCCTGCGGCCCAGTGAATCAGCCGCGACGGGGTCCACTCCAAGTGGGCTTGATGGCTCTTGGGACGATGGTCGTGCAGCGTGGTCGCCGCATGCGCGATCAACCCGCGGCGATGGGAGGCGACGTGCACGCCATGATAGAAGATCTCGACGGTGGTCGCGGTGTAGCGCGCCTCCAATTCCTCGCCCACCAGTTGATACGGCACGCTGTAATAATGCCGCTCGATCTCGACGTGATAGTCGATGTTCGGGCGGACCTTCTTCCACTGCGCCAGGACGTAGCGCTCCCTCGGCAAGGGCCGCAGGGCGGGCTGATCCAGTTGTGCGAACAGGCTGGCCCGGCAAGCATCCGGGCGTTTGCGGAAGGGCCGCCGGTTCAATCGATCCAGTAAGGGTGCGATGGCTTCGTTGAGGTCTGCCAGAGCCGAGAACTGAGTGTGACGCAGCGCCGCCACAATCCAGCGCTGGGCTACTTGCACGCCGGCCTCGACCTTGGCCTTATCTCTGGGCTTGTAGGGACGCGCCGGGAGAACGGCTAGCCCATAGTGTTCGGCCATCTCGCGATAGGTGGGATTTAAATCCGGCTCGTAGCGGCAGGGATGCTTCACCCCGGTCTTGACGTTGTCCGGAATGACGGCTTCGGGAACGCCGCCCAGGAATTCCAGGGCGTGCACGTGCGAGCCAATCCAGCAGGCCAGTTCCTGGCTTTGGGTAGCTTCGGCGAACGTGTAATTGCTGGCGCCGAGCACGGCGACGAAGAGCGAAGCTTGGTAGATGACCTCGCCGGTCTGCCGGTCGTGAATCGGAACCTTGTCGCCGGCGTAGTCGACAAACATCTTTTCACCCGCGCGGTGGTCGTGCCGCAAGACCACATCGAGCGTGCGCGCCCAGTCGTGGTAAAGCT
>Ga0302324_100019165_pt1 | contig 13450 bp, 10 predicted proteins | sample Palsa_T0_1_FD_201949 | JGI IMG/M metagenome (GOLD analysis project Ga0302324, IMG submission 201949) | Peat permafrost microbial communities from Stordalen Mire near Abisko, Sweden - Palsa_T0_1 | ecosystem: Environmental > Terrestrial > Soil > Palsa > Peat permafrost | place: Sweden: Abisko...
TATTTCATCCGCGCGATCTCGCGGTTCTCGCCGATGCTCAAATGAACTGCCGGCGCGCGGGCGGGCAGCGCATCTACTGCGCCGGAGGAGGCCGCAACAATGCGATTTCGCTGGCCCGGCTGACCGCTTGGTGCGATGAGCGCTTCGGCCAACATACCCCCTCGGCGGACGCCCGTCCGCGCCCTTACGATATTCCTTGGGTGATCATGGATTCAAGCGATGCGGAGCGCGATTTCGACTGGCGCGTCGAATTCCCGCTGGAAAACATTCTGGAAGAGATTGCGCAACACGCCGAGAGCCATCCGGACTGGCTGGAAACCAGCGGCCTGGAAAGAAGTTCTGCATGAAGCAGCGCCGCCCCGATCCGCAGGATACAATCCGTCTGCTCTCCATCGTGATTCCGGCTCGGGATGAAGAAGTCCGGGTGGGCGCTGCCGTCGAGCATCTTTATGTGGAGTTGCGGCTGCATCTGATAGAGCACGAGATTGTGGTGGTGGACGACGGCAGCACCGACGGCACCTGGGAGACGCTGCAGCAGGCCAGGCGCCGGGTGCCGACGCTGCGGCCCGTGCAGAACACAGGCGAGCACGGATTTGGCAGGGCGATCCGCTATGGCCTGGACCAGGCCCAGGGCGATGCGGTAGTGATCATGATGGCGGACGAATCCGACGACTGCCGCGACGTGGTCCGCTATTGGGAAGTATTGAACCAAGGCTGGGACGCCGTATTCGGCTCGCGCTTCGTGCGCGGCGGCGGGGTAATAGATTATCCCCGTCACAAGCTGATTCTGAACCGGCTGGCGAATTTCTTTTTGAGGGTCATTTTTCACGCCCCGTTGAACGATTTCACCAATGCCTTCAAAGCCTACCGCCGCAAAACCATCGAAGGCTGCCAGCCATTTCTGTCGCCGCATTTTAATTTGACCATCGAAATACCGCTCAAAACCATTGTGCGAGGCTACTCTTGGACGGTGATTCCGATTACCTGGCGCAATCGGCGATCGGGTGTGTCCAAGCTGAAAATCCGGGAGATGGGCAGCCGGTATTTATTCATTGCATTATATTGCTGGCTGGAAAAATATTTCTCGCGCGGAGATTATATGAGCCGCGACCAACCGAGCCGCGACCAACCGAGCCGCGACCAACCGAGCCGCGACCGTGAGGGAGCGGAAGCCGCTACCGAGCCGCGACCGTGACGGAGCCGGTCTAAAATAAGGAGTTCATGAGAATCATCGTCACCGGCGGCGCGGGCTTTATCGGCTCCTGCTTCATTCGCCTTGCCCTCCAGGATCATTCCGTCCAGATCGCCAACATCGATAAGCTCACCTATGCAGGTAACCTCGAAAATCTGGCCTCTGTCGCCGGAAATCCCGGCTATTGCTTCTTCCAGGCCGACATTTGCAATCCCGACGAACTCCGCCGCATCTTCGACCAGGTGAAGCCGGACGCGGTGGTGCATTTCGCGGCTGAGTCGCACGTGGACCGCAGCATTTTTGCGCCGCAGCCCGTATTTGAAACCAATCTGCGCGGCACTTTTAATCTGCTCGAAACCATGCGGGCGCAGAGGGTGGAGCGATTTATCCATATTTCCACCGACGAAGTTTATGGCAGCCTGGAGCCGCCGCTGGAAGCCGACGAGCAATTTCCGCTGCGGCCGAGCAGCCCTTACTCGGCTGGCAAGGCCGGTTCGGATCTGCTCGCTCTGAGCTATCACAAAACTTATCGCCTGCCGATGATCATGACACGCGCGTCCAACAATTACGGCCCGTGCCAGTTTCCCGAGAAACTGATCCCGCTGATGATCGCGCACGCCTTCGATAACCGGCCGCTTCCGGTTTACGGCGACGGGATGCAGATTCGAGACTGGCTGCATGTGGAGGATCACTGCCGCGCTATTCTCGCGTTGCTGGAGCGGGGGCGCGACGGAGAGATCTACAATATCGGCGGCAATCGATCTCTTCCCAACCAGACGGTGGTGGAACAGATTCTGGCGATCACCGGACGGCCAACCAGCCTGATCGAGTACGTGGCGGACCGTCCGGGCCACGATCGGCGCTACGCGCTTTCGAGCGAGAAGCTCATGCAAGAGACCGGCTGGAAGCCGCTGATGGACTTCGAGCGCGGGTTGCAGGCCACGGTGGATTGGTATCGCTCGAATCCGGAATGGATCGCGCACGTGCGCAGCGGCGAATATCGCTCCTACCACGACAAGAACTACGCGAACCGCAATCGCGAGCTGCGCGAAATATCCAATTTCCGTCCGTGAGCTTCGCGCGCCGCTTCGGGATCGCGGCGCGCCTGACGGAAAATTGAAGCCCACGCGCGGCGCGTCGTATAGTGGAGATGTACGTGGAAGCGAAGTAAGCGGTGGAGTCCGCTCAATGCTGCCGCGCATGGCCTTCGGCCGGCCGCGAAGCCAATGACTCCTGCAGTGGTGTCGCTGTGGGGTTATCGGCAAATTCCCTCCGGCGCGTCACCAACAGATCGAAGGAGATGAGCGCGCTTGGACAAGTATCTGGTGGTCCTGGCAGGCGCCGGACTCGGCGGATTGGCCCGCTATCTGGCCGGCACCTGGATCATGGAAAAATACGCCGGCCGATTTCCGCTCGGCACGTTTTTCATCAACGTCACCGGTTCTTTCCTGATCGGCGTCTTGATGACGCTGCTCACCGAGCGCTGGCAGCCGCATCCCAATTGGCGCCTGTTCCTGGTAGTGGGAATACTGGGCGGATACACCACGTTCTCCAGCTTCGAATACGAAACTTACCAGGCGGTCCGCGACGGCGCGCGCTGGCTGGGTCTGCTGTACGCGATGGGCAGCGTGGTCCTCGGATATTTCGGTGTCTGGCTCGGCGCGGCGATTGTCGCCCGCCGCTAGTTACCGAGCCGCCCGCCTGAGCCAGCCATTTGGAGACAGGCCGCTAGCTTAGCTAACCGCCTCGGACGTCGAGACGATCCGCATCCAAAAACGACAGAACCGACCGCTCGCTTCTGGCTTATCATGAAAGAGAAATGTCGGTCGACGAAGAACTCCAGGAACACACCGAGAACGCCAAGGAACCGTTCGACAAGAAGGTCGCCGCTACGATGGCGATTCTAGCCGCGTGCCTGGCGGTGGTGTCCGTGGGGGGCCAGATCATGATCGCGGAAGAGCTGAAGGAACAGCAAAAAGCGTCCGACCAGTGGTCCTACTACCAGGCTAAATCCATCCGCAGGTATCAATCCGAAGTGGCGCGGGATTTGTTCGCCGGCATGAAACTGAACGAGCAGAGCGAGCAGTATCAAAAAAACTCGGAGGGGTACCGCTCCGACGACGAAAAGATTCGGAAAGAAGCGGAGGGATTGGAGCGGGAGAGCCATCTGCGCGGCCGGCAGGCGCTCGGATTCCATTTTGGCGAAGTATTTCTCGAATTTTCCATCGTCTTGGCGTCCTTGGCAATCCTGGCAAAGCGCCCGGCGCTGTGGGTTGCATCCATCTTGAGTGGAACGGCCGGCGCCGTGGTAGCGCTGACGATATTCCTGGCGCCCTCCATTGTGGAAAAGCTTCAGCAGTAAGTAAGATAAACTGAGTGATCGAAAATGTCAGGCCGGGCGTTTCGGCCCGCCACGCTCGAGTTGTGCTCTTTGACTTCGATGGCACGTTGTCATTGATCCGCTCGGGCTGGATGAACGTGATGGTCCCGATGATGGTGGAAATCCTCGCCGATCTCAAAACCGGCGAATCGGAAGAGCGATTGCGCGCGTTGGTGGAGGAGTTCGTCTGGCGGCTCACCGGCAAAGAAACCATTTATCAGATGATTGCCTTTGCCCAGGCTATCGAGGCGCGCGGCGGCATCCCGCTCGATCCGCTGGTTTACAAAAAGATGTACTTGGACCTGCTGTGGGAAAAGATCGAAAAGCGCGTGGAGGGTTTGCGCAAAGGGCAAACCGACCCGGAGGAGTTTCTGGTTCCGGGTTCGCGCGCGCTGCTGGAACGTTTAAGGGGGAAGGGTTTGAAAATGTATCTGGCCAGCGGTACCGACGAAATCTATGTGAAAGAAGAGGCGCGCCTATTGGGCGTGACTGAGTATTTCGATGGCGGCGTATACGGCGCGCTGGACGATTACAAGAGCTTTTCAAAAGCCATGCTGATTCAGCGTATTCTCTCCACGGCCGAGTTTCAGGGGCATCAGTTCCTGGGCTTCGGCGACGGCTACGTCGAGATCGAAGAGGTGAAAAACGTGGGCGGCGTGGCCGTGGGCGTAGCCAGCGAAGAACCAGCCTGCCGTGGCGTGGACGAATGGAAGCGCCGGCGGCTCATCGGCGTCGGAGCGGATTACATCGTTCCCAATTATCTCTGCGGCGACGAGCTGTTCTCTTCGCTGTTCCCAGCCTGATGCCGATCGGCGCCGCGGAGATTCTGAAAGCCATCCCCAAAATTTCGGCGCTGGTGGTCGGCGACATTTGCCTGGATCGCCGGTGTACTTACGATCCGGCAACCGCCGAGCCTTCGCGCGAAACCGGCATTCCGAGGATCGGGGTGGTATCCACGGAACTGGCTCCCGGTGGCGGCGGCAACGTGGCCAACAATCTCGCGTCGCTGGGAGTCGGCAGGGCCGCGGTGTTGGGCGTAATCGGAGAGGATGGTTTCGCGCACGAGCTGACCCGTTCGCTCAACGCCCGGAACATTTCGACCGATCTTTTGGTCCGCTCCCGCCAAGCCTCCACGTTTACGTATACCAAGCTGATCAACTCGATCACGGGCGTGGAGGATCTGCCGCGCGTCGATTTCATCAATTCGCGCCCGCTGCCGGATGCCGCGGAGCAAGAGGTAATTGAGTATTTGCGCGATTTTGCAGCCTCGTTCGATATCATTTTCGTCTCCGATGAGGCCGATACCCGCAGCGGTGGAGTGGTCACGCCGGCCGTGCGCGCGCAACTGGAGGAGATGGCGCAGGCCGCTCCCGACAAGATCTTCTGGGTGGACTCGCGAGTCCGCGTCGAACGTTTCCGCAACATGATCTTGAAACCCAATGAACGCGAAGCCAGCGCTGCGTGCATCGCGCTGTTCGGCCAGGTGGATTATCAGCGCTTGCGGGGTTATGCCAATTCGAAGCTCGTCTTTGTGACGAAAGCGGCTGGGGGTGTGCTGGTAGTTGAGGCAGGCGCCGAGTCGGTGGTGCCGGCTTTTGAGGTCGGCAACCCGGTGGATGTGTCCGGCGCCGGCGACAGTTTCTCGGCCGGCGCGGCCTTGGCGCTGGCCATCACCGGTTCGCCGCTGGAGGCGGCGCGCTTCGGCAATCTGGTGGCTTCCATAACCGTGCAGAAGCGGGGCACTGGAGTTGCCAGTCCCCCGGAAGTTCTGGCCGCGGGCGGCGAATGAGCACGTTTGCGCCATGAGCACGCTAGCCATTGACGTCGGCGGCTCCAAGATCAGCGTGGCGGTATTTGAAGGCAAACGGATGATGGAGCGCGAATCGCACTCTACCCATCGCGCGGGCGGGCGCGACTGGATGCTCGCCAGCCTGGAAACCGTCGTCAAGACTTTGGCCGCCCGGCATCGCTTCGATTGCTGCGGCATCGGTTTTGGCGGCCCGGTGGATTTTGAACGGCAGCGCGTGGTCTTATCCACGCACGTTCCCGGATGGACGGATTTCGACCTTCCAGGTCACCTGACAAATCTGCCCGGTTTTGTTCCCGGGGTTGTTCCCATTATCGATAACGATGCCAACGCCGGAGCGCTGGGCGAGGCGTTTTATGGAGCCGGACGCGGCCATCGGCCGCTGTTCTATCTCACGCTTTCCACCGGAATCGGCGGAGGTCTGGTTGCGGGCGACACCGTTTACCGCGGCGCGGATTCCTACGCCGGCGAAATCGGGCATCTGACCGTTCGGCCCGGCGGTCCCGCCTGCCTGTGCGGATCGCACGGTTGCCTGGAGCGGATGTGCTGCGGATTCTGGCTGGAACGGGATCATGGCCGCCCCGCCAGCGAATTGTTGCGCGATCCCGCCTTTGTCGAGCGTTATGTGGTCGACCTGGCTCTGGGTCTCAAGTCCGCGGTGATGTTGCTGAACCCGGCGCGCATCGTGATCGGCGGCGGCATCGCCAAAGCGGGCGATCGCTTGTTCGTGCCCTTGCGCGCGGAGCTGGAGCGGCAGATCACCGCGTGGTCCCGCGCGCGCATCGATGTGGTCCCCGCCCAGCTCGGCAGTGACAGCGTGCTGTGGGGCGCTATGGCGCTGGCCACGCGGCGCACGGCATGAAGCTGCCCGCCTTTTATCCGGTTCTGGATGCCGACCGGGTCGCCGCGGTCCCCGCGGCCGAAGCGCTGCTCGAAGCCGGCGCGCGTATTCTCCAGTTCCGGCATAAAAGCTTTTTGTCGCGAGCGGCCTTTGAAGACGCCGCCCGGATTTCAGAACTATGCCGGCGTGCTGGAGCGCTGTTCGTGGTGAACGATCGGGCCGACATCGCGGCCCTGCTGGGCGCTGCGCTGCACCTGGGCCAGGACGATCTTACGCCCGCCGACGCGCTCCGCATCCTACCCGCTGGGAGCATTATCGGATTCTCGACGCACAACCGGGAGCAATTACGCGCGGCCGATGCGGAGCCGGTCGATTATCTTGCCATTGGCCCGATCTTTCCCACCGCATCCAAGCAGAATCCCGATCCGGTAGTTGGCCTCGAGCGCTTGCGGGCTTTGCGCCCGCTCACCGGGAAGCCGCTGGTCGCCATCGGCGGCATTACCCGCGAATCGGCGTCACAGGTTTTCGAAGCAGGCGCCGATTCGGTGGCCATTATCGGCGACCTGATTGCGCAGCCTTGCACCCCGGCGCTGCTGCGCGCGCGCGCCGAAGAATGGATGGCGCTGTGCAGCCGGTGGCAGAAACGTCACGGGACTCACTGACGTGCGCGGCGAAGGACTCTACCGGCTCTGTAACACGCGCGGAATCTGCCGAGAACGTAAGGAACTGATGGCGAGCGCGGCCGCAGGGATGGGCTACGACCATACTAAGTGAACAGTATTGCGGTTAGCACCGCCAAACGGACCAGGAACCGGCCAGCCCCGCGCTCGGTCTTGCGCGTGTTCTCAAAAACGGACAACACTATCGTTTCGGCTTGACATTCGCGGTGGTCGCGGCCACTGTAGCGCCGGAAGCGGAAGTCATGCCGATCGGATTGAAAGATTCAACCGCAAAATAGTAAGTAGTTTCCGGATAGCCCCACGGGAAGGTCCACGAGGTTGTGGTCGTCTTGGCAACGATCTTCATGTCCGTTGCCGACGACCCGGAAAGCACGCGGTATCCGCCGACGCCGCCGATGCCCGTCGAGGGGTTCCAGGCCAGCGTGATGGTGGTTGGAGTAACGCGAAGTACGGTCAGGTTGTCCGGTACCGATGGCGGCGTGGTGTCCGTGGTCTCAACCAGAAGCGGCGCCGATTGCCCCGACACATTTCCCGATGCGTCGAATGCGTCCACGGTATAGGTGTAGGTTTCGCCGGGTGTCAGGCTCTGGTCGAAGTACTTCAGCAGGCTGGAAGTGGTGATGAGCTGGCCGTTGCGGTACACGTTGTATGCCGCTACCCCGACGTTGTCGCCGGTTGCGGACCAGTCCAGCGTGATCCCGTTGGGATAAATTCCGCCGGCGGTCGGCGCGGCCGGGACTGCGGGCGCCGTTCTATCCGCCTCCGGAAGGATGCGATTCATCCAGCCCAGACCGGTGGAGGTAAACGCTCCAATCAGCCTGGCATTCTGGGACGCCGTTTCACTGTCGGAGGTTATATTGGGGTCCGAGGAGTAAGTGTCGTAGTCAAGATAAGCGGAAAGGTAATGGCTCCAGAAGGGCGAAAGGAAGCTGAGCTGTTCGTAATTCGCAAAATCCGCCAAGGCCGTTAGAAAGGCCGTATCCACCGGCGCCCAGAAGCTGAACGGATCTCGCTGGTTAAGCTGATCCAGATCCAAAGTGCCCAGTTCGCTGTCGCTTTCCTTGTATTCCCAGGCTTCGCTGATGGCCACCTGCTTGCCCGCCGCGTGGGCCGTATTAGCGGCTGTAATCGCGTTCATCAGAAGGCTTTTGTTGATGGGAAAGATGTTGATGTTGATGAACTGCACCGACGTGGCGGCGAAACTCTGAATGAACTCCACATAATTGCTCAGCCAGGTGCCGGTGCCAGCGCCGATCGGGAGCGCAGTCACGCCTCCGCTCTCGAGAGTGCTGAGAATCGTCTGCAGCAATTGAGTGCTCCCGCTGATCGTACCCGCGTTGGTCTGCCCGGTGTAGGAGGCTTCGGCGTCAGGCTGGGTAATCACCGACATGGAGTCGGGCTGAATCAGCAGGGCCGTATTCAGCGCATTCTGGGCCCTGCCCGTCATGTAATCGTCCCAGGAAAGACTGGTGTAATAGGTGGAAAAGGAGCTGACATTATCGGTCGGGGTCACGTTTTCCACCACGTTGGAGACGATCAGCTTCATTCCCCGGGCGTGGATGTCCTGGGCGAGTTGCTGGTAGAACTGGACAAACTGCTGGTACTGGGACGGATCTGAAGAATAAAAGGGCTGGTAAAGAATCGGAAAGCTGATATGGACATTGACGCCTTGCGCTCCCAGAGCTTTCAACTCCTCCATTTCCGGCAACACGACATTGGTGTAATAGTTGGTTCCGAGCAATTGCGTGAAATTGGCGGCGCTGGCGGTCTCAAGCTGCGGGGCATAGATCACCCCGGAAGAAGATCCATTCCAACTGGCGCGGACTGCGGCATCGAAGGCGGAGATCTGCGTGGTCAAGGTGTTATAGGCGTCCTGGTACGCTAACGGGACTTGGGCCGGTACTGTGGCCGCCGCAAAGGGGAAAATAAAGATCAGGCGAGCTAGCTTTCGAATCCTCGGCAAAGTAAGCCTCCTTCGGCTTCGTGCAGTATCATCTTGAATAAGAACGATTTCGACGGTTTTCCCAATTGTACAGAGCCCGTGTGTCAGGCGCATTACTCGGTTTCGCTGAGTCGCTCCCCAGTATTTAGCTGAGGAAGTTTCAAAAGTTGATAGTACTACTTTAGACGGAGTTTTGGTGACTATCCCTGGTACCCATGGTACCGGTTTCCTTGGAAGAGTCCCCGCGTTTGCGGTTATCTCAAAGTACTGCAACAGTTTCCGAGATCGTATTCGAAGGAGCGGCGGGGGCTTCGCGGGCGCAGGATGGAGAGGTGACTGGGCCACAGTAAGGACGCGCGGACGCGCGTTCACCTCCCACTAGGGGTTAAGACTCTGTATTCCTCATTGAGCGCGAGGTTGGCGACGGGCTTGGGTTAGAACCAATACTGTTGACTTAGTAGGATCTAGTAGGATCGTGCCAAGGTACACGCGGCTTCAGCGAGTGCCCTAAAGGGGAAGATTACCAGTGGGGAAGGACCCACTCGAATAATGGATGGTTAGATTCGATAGCCCTAACGAGCGGAACGGTCGGGAAACTGGCCGGGCCGAAACCTCGCGATAAAGTCCACGGAAAGGTGGGCGAGCAAACTGGCAGGACGTAACGCGTGTAAAGCTCGAGCAGGCCTCGAAAGGTGTGATGTGGTGCCGACCCGGCGCTGAAGCGGGGAAGGCTGCATCGATCCGGAAGAACCCGGTCCGGGAGCGCACCCTAAGCATACCATTAGCACGGATCGGACCACCGGGGTGGTGAGCACAGCATGTCAGGAAGGAGTCTGCGTCAATAGGGGAGGCCGGGGGTGGTTGCGGGTGTCGCGTACCGCAAACGTGGTTTGAAAGGATCACGGACCATCAGGGGGCGAACGGAGCTAAGCCGGCGCTGGCAAACTCAACGACGACTTCGCCAAAGTCGCCTGCAGCACCGCAATGGCGTCGAATTCGTTCAAACCGCGTGAGATGGAAAGTTCGGTGACCAGCATATGCCGCGCCCGCTCCAGCATTTTCTTCTCACGGAACGACAACGGCTTCTCAGACTGTAATATCAGCAGCGTCTTTAAAACTTCGGCGATCTCGAGCAAGCTGCCGTGCCGCATCTTGTCCGAGTTTTCCTTATAGCGATCCTTCCAGTCGGCATTGCGCTCCGCGTTGCCTTCCGCCAGGAAGCCAAGTACGCGCGCAATTTCCCCATTTCGGGTCACCTTGCGCAGCCCAATTTCCTGGACGTGCGAAAAGGGGACCATCACCGTCATGCTGTTATAGGTGAGGCGGAGGAGGTAATAACGCTCAAACTGCGCGCCGAAAGAACGCGTACTGATGTTCTCGACCGTGCCAATTCCGTGATTGGGATAGACGATCTTCTCGCCGATTTGAAACAAGGTCATACACTGACCCCCTTGCGCCATGGCCTGGTTGTCAGCCAAACTACTGACGAACCGGAAAGAAGATGTTAAGACCGAAAGGGGTAACTTGTCAAGAGTCTTTACAATAGCCGTGTCTCGTCAGAGAGTTTGGGCGGAATAGCTCATACACTTTCCCGTAGTGTCAAATTCCGAAAACGAGACCCAAAATGGGATTTTTTGCTCGCAAGTGAACATCAAACCCTGTATTCTCATGGATGCGGCATCATAAGAGTCTGGTGGTAAACGAAATGCTATCAGAGTGCGCTAAAGTTACAGCGTGAAGTGTGCCCCGGGGCTTTCTTAATTGTCTTGAGGGTGGTTAGCGAGACGGCTGCTTGAGGGATCTTAAGACCCAATTCGCCAGCGCGCTGCTGTTTGTACTCACAGTGGCAGCGGTGTGCTGCGCCGTCATAAATTTCCACCAGCAAAGTTTGTATCACCTTCCGGATGATGGAGTTACCTGGGTAGACCGCGCTGTCGCCGATGGTCAAAATCAGGTGCTTGCCCTGCATGTCACACCCGGCAGCCAGGGCTATAACGCAGGCATCCGGGCGGGCGATGTGCTGCTCCAGGTGGCTGGGAAGCCAATTGCGAACACCGGCGACGTACCGCAAGCGCTGCAACGGGTTGGCGTCTGGAACAAGACCGAATACATGGTGCGGCGTGACAATATTCCGGTACCGGCGCAAGTTATTGTCGGTGAGGGCGTGCTGGACCGCTCTTTGTACTATCAGTACGCCGTTGGCATCATCTATTTGCTGATTGGATTGTTTGTCTACTATCGCCGGGTGGGCGCGCCACGGTCGGTGCATTTCTACGTTTTCTGCCTGGCTTCGTTCGTTTTGTCCTGCTTTCACTACACCGGGAAGCTGAATGTGTTCGATCAAGGGATATACTGGGGCAACGTCGCGGCCGGAGTCCTGGCCCCCAGCATTTTCCTGCACTTCTGCCTGGTATTCCCGGAGCCTCCCGCATGGTTGAAACGGACTTTGGCCAGCTCGCTGTTCTATGTCCCCGGCGCGGCGCTTCTGGCGGTTTACGTCCTGGTGGCCAAAGGGATGTTGCGCGTAGCGGCTTCGCCGGTCGAAATCAACTGGTTTCTGGACCGGGTGTGGCTGCTTTTCCTGAGCGTGTTCTATGTCGCCGGCGCCATCGTGCTGGCCATGAAGACGCCCCACGCCGAAGATCCGCTGGTGCGTCGTCAGTTGAAGTATATGCGCAACGGCGCGTTGCTCGGCATTGTGCCGTTCATTCTAATTTACGCGTTGCCCTATCTGTTTGGAGCGCTCCCCGGGCACTACCAGAAGATGGCGGCGCTCTCGCTGATCCTGCTGCCGCTCACTTGGGCTTACGCCATCCTGCGCTATCGCTTGATGGACGTCGACATCATTTTCCAGCAGGGCTATGTTTACACCCTCGCCACGCTCGCCGTGCTGGGGATTTTCTACGGCGTGATTTTTTCGTTTACGCGCCCGGAAAATCTAAGCCCGGCGGCGATCGTCTTCCTGGTGCTGTTTGCGACGTTCATCTTCCAGCCCATTCGCGACTGGCTGCAGGAACAGCTCGACCGCTATTTCTTCTATAAGGACCGTTACGATTACCGCCGCACTCTGATCGAATTCGCGCGCGAACTGGGGTCGGAAACGAATCTGGACGAAATGCTGCGCTCGGTGGGAGACCGCTTGCTGCATACGCTCTCCATCCAACATGTGGCGTTCTTTTTAGCGGGCGAACGGGACGACTTCCACTTGCAGATGACGCTGGGAAATCGCAAGGAGCGAAACCAGAAACAGCCCCAGGAACTCGATCTTACTTTTCTGAGCGGCCATTCGGGAAAGCCGTACCTGTTTTTTGAGCGCACCCGGCATTTGCTGGACGCCGTGTCGCATCAATGGCCGGCTTCAGTGCGGCGAACCATTTCCGAACTGGATTTGACCTATTACTTCCCGTGCACGGTGCGCGGCCGCACTATCGCGTATCTGGCGCTCAGCCGCACCGACAAGGGCGATTTCCTCTCGAGCGACGATGTGGAGTTGCTCACCACACTGGCGGGCTACGTCAGCATTGCAGTGGAAAATGCGCGGCTGTACAGTTCGCTGCAGCATAAAGTGGAGGAATACGAACGGCTGAAAGAGTTCAGCGAAAATATCGTCGAGTCCATCAACGTCGGGATATTGGCGGTGGACTTGAACGACTGTGTGGAGAGCTGGAACACGCAGATCGAGCGGCTGACGGGCATCCCGCGCGATGCGGCATTGGGCCGTCCGCTGGCGGAGCTTTTCCCCGCCGAGCTGTGCGAGGTGTTCGACCAGGTACGCAAGCAGACCGGTGTACGCAATATCTACAAGTTTGTTTTGCCGGCCCCGGCAATCGCTGTTGCGGCCAGCGCGAACGGCAACGCCAACGGCAACGGGAACGGTCATGGGAACGGAAAACAGGCGGGCCCGGCTGTCCACGTCTTGAATCTAGCCATCGCGCCGCTGGTGTCCAAGGACCTGCGCCAGATCGGCCGGCTGATCATCTTCGACGACGTAACGGATCGCGACGAGTTGGAGCGCCGCCTGGTGCAGGCCGACAAGCTGAGCTCCATCGGGCTGCTGGCCGCGGGCGTGGCGCATGAAGTCAATACGCCGCTGGCCGTCATCTCCACCTACGCCCAGATGCTGGCCAAGCAGATTTCCGAGGACGAGCAGAAGTCGAAACTGCTGGACAAGATCGCCAAGCAAACTTTCCGCGCCAGCGAGATCGTCAACTCGCTGCTCAGTTTTTCGCGCACCTCGCCCACCGAGTTCGTGGAAGTGGATGTGAGCAAGGTGATCCACGAGACCCTGAACCTGGTGGAGCATCAACTCCGGGATTCGGGCGTGGAAGTGAAGCTGGATTCGCCGCCCGCGCTGCCGCCCGTCAAGGGCAATGCGGGCAAGCTGCAACAAGTGTTCTTGAATCTGTTTTTGAACGCGCGCGACGCCATGGACGCGGGCGGCACGCTGGCCATCCACGTCTGGAGCGAGAACGGATTCGCGCGCATCGATGTTGCGGACACCGGGCAGGGGATCGCCCCCGAGCATCTGGAGCGCATCTACGATCCGTTCTTTACCACCAAAGCGGCGCGCAAGGGAACCGGCCTCGGGCTTTCCGTCACCTATGGCAT
>Ga0302324_100019166_pt1 | contig 13450 bp, 12 predicted proteins | sample Palsa_T0_1_FD_201949 | JGI IMG/M metagenome (GOLD analysis project Ga0302324, IMG submission 201949) | Peat permafrost microbial communities from Stordalen Mire near Abisko, Sweden - Palsa_T0_1 | ecosystem: Environmental > Terrestrial > Soil > Palsa > Peat permafrost | place: Sweden: Abisko...
TGATCCACCAGATCGTCTGCCTGATCGTCGTCCAGTCCTCGACCTACGTGCTGCTGCTCGGCGTCGGCTACGTGACCGGCGGCATCGCCCCGTACTTCTCCGACATCTCCCCGCACACCAAGCCCGTCGTCGACCCGGTCGTGCAGGCGCTGGCGTTGACCGACGTGGTGGTGGAGGCGGCCGTCACCGCGCTGCTGCTCGCGTTCGCGATCCAGGCGTACAAACGCTTCGGCACCCTCGACCCGCATGAGCTGGCCGAGTTGAAGGGCTGATGGACCAGCTCTACCCGCTCGTCATAGCGGTCCCGCTGCTGACGGCGGCGGCGATGCTCGCCGCCCGCCCCCTGCTGGAAAAGCAACGGCTGGTCCGCGACCTGGTCGCGGTCGCCGCCTCCCTCGCCGTCGTCGTCATGCTCGCCCTTCTGACGTATCGAACGGTCGGTGGCGATACCGTCTACTGGTTCGGCGGCTTCCGTCCGGTCGGCAACGTGGTGATCGGCATCGACTTCGAGGCCGGCCCGCTGAGCGCCGGCCTCGCCTGCCTCGGCGCGGTCCTGATGACCGCCTCGATGATCTTCGCCTGGAAGTACTTCACCCAGATCGGCACCTACTTCCACGTGCTGATGCTGACCTTCCTGGCCGGCCTGACCGGCTTCTGCCTGACCGGCGACATATTCGACCTGTTCGTCTGGTTCGAGCTGATGGGCGTGTCCGCCTACGGGCTGACCGCGTACCGCCCGGAGGAACGCGGCCCGCTGCAGGGCGCCCTCAACTTCGCCATTACCAACAGCGTGGGCGCCTACCTGTCGCTGTCCGGCATCGCCCTCATCTACGCCCGCACCGGCGCGCTGAATATGGCGCAGATCTCCGTCTACCTCAGCCGCCACCAGCCGGACGGACTCGTGGTCATCGGCTTCCTCCTGCTCATCACCGGGCTGCTGGTCAAGGCCGCGATCGTCCCGTTCCACTTCTGGCTGGCCGACGCGCACGCGGTCGCGCCGACGCCGGTCTGCGTGCTCTTCTCCGGGGTGATGGTCGAGCTCGGCCTGTACGGGATCGCCCGGGTCTACTGGGCGATGTTCGGCGACGCGCTCGGGCACCGCACCGGGATCTCGCACCTGTTCCTGGCGCTCGGCGTCCTCACCGCCATCGTCGGGGCGCTGTTCTGCTTTCGCGAGCGGCACGTCAAACGGCTGCTCGCGTTCTCCACGGTCAGCCACTCGGGGATGTTCCTGGCCGGGTTCGCGCTGCTGACACCGCTCGGGCTGGCGGGTGAGGCGGTCGCGGTGGCGGGGCACGCCTGCATCAAGGCGGCGCTGTTCCTCGGCGTCGGGATCGTGTTGCACCGTCTCCATTCGGTCAACGAGACGTGGCTGCACGGCCGGGGCCGGCGTCTGCGTCTGACCGGGATCGCGTTCACGCTGGCCGCGTTCGGGCTGGCTGACCTGCCGCCGTTCGGCAGCTTCCTCGGGCAGGGCTGGATCGACGACAGCGGCGACACTCGCGTCGGGCCGTGGCTGGCGGCCGTCTGCCTGGTGTGCACCGTGCTGTGCGCGGGCGCGGTGCTGCGGGTCGCCTTCGGCGTGTTCTACGGCCTGGGTGATCCGCCGTCCGAGGACCCGCGGATGGCGGCCGAGGCGAACGAGGAGACGGGCGAGAGTTCGTCCGGCCGGCATCGGACGCCGCTGAGCATGCTCCTGCCCTGCTGCGTACTGGTCGTCTTCGGGTTGGCGGTCGGCGTGCTGGCGATGGTGCCGCGGTTCGCGAACGGGATCGAGGCGGCCGCCGTCCGGTTCCAGGACCAGGCCGGCTACGCCGCCACCGTGCTGCACGGCACGCACCTCACCCATCCGGTGTCCCTTTACCCGCCGGCGCCGGCCGGCGTGACCCCAAGCTCGGTCATCATCGCCCTCTGCTCGGTCCTGCTGGCCGTCCTGCTCGCGCTGGCCGCCCTCTACTGGCGGCGCCTGCCGGTGCTGAGCCGAGGCTACGAACCCGGCCGCGGCCTGACCGTCGCCGTCCAGCGCTTCCAGAGCGGCGTCATCAACGACTACATCACCTGGCTCGTCACCGGCGTGGCCGCCATCGGCGCTGTTCTCGCGCTCATCGTCCGCTGAAGCCGCGCCCTGACCGGGGACCACGATCACGAGCGGCCTATCTGCAGCCATTCAGATGTAATACGTGTTTCGAGTCGGAAGTGTTATTAATGTTACGAAACAATATATTACGAGTAGTGCAGAACTCTTGACACTCAATCCTTTTCGGATTTTACGCTCCCTTCACCTCCGCAAGTGACCACCCCTCCCCAGCAGGCAGGGGAAGGGTCAAACCGAAAGGTCGAGCATGGGTAGTTTCGATTACGGGGCTTTCTTTCTTTTGGGCGTCGACTCGCTGATCGCCTGCATCGTCACGGGACCGATGTTCATCCGGCCGCGGCCTCACGAGCACCGTGAGCTCAGGTCGCCGGACGAGCACAAGCACGCGGCACGGTGGAAGTGGTGGGCGATCGTGGGTCTGGGCCTGTCAGCCCTGACCGTGCCGTACGGGATTTCGTACGGAGTCGGAGACGGACTCGGGTACCTGCTCGGCACCCTGTTCCACTTCTCCACTGCTTTGCAGATCTGCCCTCCAGCGTCTGCGCCTGCACCCCCCGAGGAAGCCACGACGTATAGCGGAGACGTGCATCACGGCTTGCGGCCCACCGCCGCGTAGCTGGTCGGGCCGTGCGGATCGGCCGGCGCGCCGCCATCGGGCCGCCACGCCTGCATGGGGACCACGCCCGGGTCGACCAGGTCGAGGCCGCGGAAGAAGGCGGCGACCTCCGCCTGGCTGCGCGGCACGTAGGTGATACCCCCCTGCTGCCCCGCCTCGGTCGCCTGGGCCGCCTGCGCCGGGTCCATGAAGTCCGCAGTGAGGTTCGTGATGGTGAGGTAGCTGCCCGACGGCAGGGCATCGACCAGCTCGGACACGATGCCCTGCGGGTTCTCGCCGTCGGTGAAGAAGTGCAGGATGGCGATCAGCATGAGGGCGACCGGCTTGCCCAGGTCCAGAGTCTGGCGCAACTCCGGGGCGGCGAGGATCTTGCCCGGCTCGCGGAAGTCCGCCTGGATGAAAACCGAGGCGCCCGCCGGGTCGCTGGTCATCAGCGCCCGCGCGTGCGTCAGCACGATCGGGTCGTTGTCCACGTAGACGATCCGGCTGTCGGGCGCCGCTGCCTGCGCCACCTCGTGGGTGTTGCCGACGGCGGGGATTCCGGTGCCGATATCGAGGAACTGCCTGATGCCTGCCTGGCCAGCCAGGTAACGGACGGCGCGGCCGAGGAAGGCCCGGTTCTCGCGGGCCTGGACCGGCGCCGACGGGATCGCGGCAATGAGCCCGTTTCCGACCTCCCGGTCGGCCTTGAAATTGTCCTTGCCGCCCAGCAGGTAGTTGTAGACCCGGGCGGAATGCGCCACGCCGGTATTGATCTCGGGCGGGAGCCAGTCAGGATCTTCCGCGGAAGCGAAAACAGTCTCGTCAGGACTGCCGTCCTGGGGCATCAGCGTCTCCTCGGGGGTTGTGTGAAACACGCTATCGCGACTGCCGCGGACCGCTGCCGGCTGGGCGGACCTGAGCTGTTGCGCGGCGGAACGGCGAGCAGTCACACACCCCCGCCTTGATGAATCAAAATTCTCTGCGGCGGGGTGGGACGACGCGCCGGGTCATTGCGACTGATGCGGGCGCTCGCGTGCGGTCCGCATTCCCGGCGGCCTCCGGCCGCCACTTGAACCCCGCCGATGCCCTTGCTTGTCCGTCATCTTGGGCGGAAGCCGACAGTGACAGGCCTGGCTTCCCGCGGCCGGTCCTCGGAACGGCTGAGGTCCCGGTCGAACACCCGGCTGACCGAGTTGCCGGCCAGGTCCTCCAGGACGGGATCGACGACGAGCTGGTGCGGACCGGATGCCCAGGCCCGGCGGGGCGCCAGCTGCCATGCCTGCTCCCCGTGGCCGGTCTGGGCCGTGCCCTCGACAGGATGGCCGTCTGGTCCGATCACCTGAAGGCACCGCGCGAGCAGGCCGTAATCCAGCGGGCGGTCGAAGGTGACCCGCAGTGGTTCTGAGCTTCCGGCCGGCGGCACCGTCAGTACCCAGCTGGCGGGATCGACGTGGCGGCGCTCCGCACCGCCGACGTGGTACCGGTGCTGGGCGGGGGCCCGGAGCGGGAGTCCCTCGGCATCACGGAATCCGCTGCCGATAACTAGCCGGAATGGCTCGCCCGGGCGCAGCGGGTAACCGCCGTCCTGGTGGCCGATCAGGCCGCGCTTGATCCGGGCGGGGTCCAGCAGCACAGTCAGCCGAAGCCGGGAAGCGTCCCACAGCTCGTGCTCGGTGGGCAGCAACGCTCCGGTGATGTTGTCGCCGTCATCGCGGGCGAGCCGTATGTACTCTGCGGCGCAGCCCTCGCTCATCGGCGCGGAGAACTGGAGGTAGAACCGGAGCAAGTTGCACGGCACCTCGGTCGCCGTCGGGCGGATACCCGTCACCTTGGTCACCGGCTGCCGGTCGGGTAGGGCACGAACCAGGACCGCCGCGATTTCTCCCTCGACGGTCACCGTGTAGGTCGTGCCGTCAAGGAACGCGAAGCGGGGGACGAAGCAGAGGTCGTCGCCCTCACGTACCAGCCGGCCGGCCGTCGCCGGACGGCCGCCCGCTCCGCCAGCCGCCGTCTCCGGAGATACGCCCCTCCCCGGAAATATCCGCACGTGCGCTCCGGCCGGCAGGCCCGTCAGCCTGATGCAGTCGCCGCCGTCGCCGCGCGACCAAGAGGCCTCGGTCACGGCGACTGCTACAGGGACGCGGTCTTCAGGGAACGCAGGTGCTGGCGACCCTCATCGTCGTGCTGCAGGACCAGCACGTGGCCGCCGCCCAGGTTGGCCAGGCGGCGGATGCCCTGCAGGTCCTTGGTCTCCCTGGGCACGCCGACCGGCTGCTGCGGCTCGGTCAGCGGCGGCTGGCTGTCAATGTCCCGACAGGCGATCTTGACCAGGCCGTGGGCGCTGTTGGCCACGAGCAGGTACTCCTCGCCGTCCTGGACGAATGACACCATGTCAAGCGGCTGGTTCACCGAGCCGAGCTCGGCGACCGTCCGGCCAACGGCCTTGGCGCCGTCGGTGAGGTCGGCCAGCGGGAAGTACACGACGGGCGTGCAGGTGTAGCTGGCCAGGATGCTCGCGCCGCCGTCATAGGGCACGAAGGCGCGGATCGGCGCCGCGGTCTCCCACTTGCCGTGCGAGACGTGGAAGATCTCCAGGCTGCTGCCGGTGGCGCCGTCGCGGAACGGGAACGGGATCCGCCGCAGCCTGGACGAGAACTCCTCGTTCGACAGCCCGGCGACGAGCAGCGCCCCACCCGCGTAGGCGATGTCGGTGATGGTCGCGGTGCGGATCGGCTGTCGCAGGATGCGGATCTTGCGCTCGCCGACCTGGATCTCCTCGCCCTCGCTGCCAAGCGGGAGAGTGATGTCCACCCGCTCGTCATCGTCGGCGGGGGCGTCGTCGAGCGGCGCCGCGGCGAAAGCCACGTCATCGAGCGGGATGTCGGTGATCGCGCCGTCGAGGCGGCTGATCCGCACCAGCACCGGCTGCGCGGCCTCGCCGTGGCCGCGCTGCACCGACAGGTACACGTTGTGCGACAGCGGGTGCACCGCCATGTCCTTGATGACGATGTCGCCAGGCTCAGCGCCCAGGAACGAGCCCACCCGCGCGTCGACGTCCGCCAGGTCGAACGGCTCGGCCCCGCCCTCCGGGCCAGGATCCGGGTCGACGACATCGACGGCGAACACCGTCGCGGCCGCATTGTCGGCCAGGAACAAGATCCCGGCAGGCCCGAACGTGATCGCCCCGGCGGACCGGAGGTCCACGCTGCCTCGCTGCAACCCGAACTCACCCATCGGACCTCCTCATGCCAGCCACAACGCATCGCATTTAGTTGCTTTACGCAGACTAACCCCAACCTGCGGTTCCAGTTAAGCCGAGCAGGCGGCTCCCGCCACGCTACGTCCGGTTGGCCAGGAGCATCATGGAGCCATGGCCTCCAAGATTTCCCAGATCCCCCTTCAGACCATCGACGGCGCCGACGCTACGCTCGGCGACTACCAGGGCGACGTGCTGCTCGTCGTCAACGTCGCCTCCAAGTGCGGCCTCACACCACAGTACGAGGCACTCGAAGGCGTCTACGAGCGCTTCCGTGACAAGGGCTTCGCGGTCCTCGGCTTCCCCGCCAACGACTTCGGCGGCCAGGAGCCCGGCACGAACGAGGAGATCACCGAGTTCTGCGCCACCACCTATGCTGTCCAGTTCCCCCTGTTCTCCAAGATCGTGGTCACCGGACAGGACAAGCACCCGCTGTACGCCGAGCTGACCAGCGCGGTGCCCGAGGCCGAGGGTGACAAGGCGGCCTTCCGCGACAACCTCAAGGGCTACGGGATGATCCCGACCGAAGACCCCGAGGTGCTCTGGAACTTCGAGAAGTTCCTCGTCTCCCGCGAGGGCGAGGTCGTCGCCCGCTTCGCGCCGAGCATCACCCCGGACGACGAGCGGATCACGTCCGCGATCGAGCGCGAGCTCCAGGCCGGGTAACACGGAACGACAGTCACCACGGCGCCGAGTGAGGCGGCGAACGGCACGCCTCGCCGGTGTTTGGTTCTCGCTATGCCCAGCGGCCGCTTCGGCCCGGGCACGCTAGCCCCGGGCCGTCGCGCCTGACCCCGCTCTGGCATGGAACCTAGTCCGCTCCGATGGCGAGGCGAGGGCCCGCGCCGATGGAGCCTAGGCCTTGAAGGTGTCGCGGACGTTCTTGCCCACGTCCTTGACCTGCTCGCCGACCTGCTTGGTACCGCCCTCGACGCGGTCGCCCGCGCCCTTCGCCTCTAGGTCCTGGTCTCCCAGGGCCCGGCCGGCGCGCTCCTCGCCGTGGCCCTTGGTCATCTGGAACCGGTTCCTGAGCTTGTCCATGAAACCCATCTGTTTCTCCTTCATCGGTAACAGCCCCGGACCTAGCCGGGCCGGGCTCACCCGCACCGCTGCCCCCGATCGGGCCGTCCATTCAGGCCGCCGCTCATTCAGGGCTCCCGGGTTTGCCGGTGGAGCTGCGGGTAGGCGGAACGAACCGGCGGGGCGTTGGCAAGGCGAACCGGGCCGGATTTGCCAGAACCAGCTAACGACCGGCTGACGACCACAAGGAGACCGCATGCCAGCGTGGCTTAGGCGCCAGAGCCCGTCCAGCGGGACCGTGCACGGCATCGACCGCATGGTCGGCAACATTCAGACCGGCCACTTCGAGCGGAGCCTGGCCGGGCTGACCGCGGCCGGCGCGCTGGTGACGGCGGCCGAGATCTACTTCGAGCACGACAGCGCCAGCTTCGGCAACAAGATGATGTGGGTGCCGGTGGCGCTCGGCCCGGTGGGCGCGGTGGCCGGCGTGGCCGGGTTCTTCAGCCAGCGGATGGCGAAGACGGCGCTGCCGATCGCCTCGGCCGCGATCGTCGCCAACGGCCTGCAGGGGGTGTACCTGCACGCCCGGGGCATCTCGCAGAAGCCCGGGGGCTGGTCCAACGCCCGCTACAACCTGGAGATGGGGCCGCCCCTGCTGGCGCCGCTGCTGGTGACGATGGTGGGCGGCATGGGGCTGCTGGCCGCGATCCTGCGGCGCGAGCAGTGACCGGCCCCGCGACCGGGCGGTTCCCCGGCTTCGACGTGCTCAGCCAGGCCGGGCACTGGGACCAGGTCACGGCCGACCTGATCGCGTCCAGGATCAGGCCGCCGCAGCCACTCGAGTTCTTTACCGCGACCGAGCAGGCGACCGCCGCGGCTCTCCTCGACCAGCTCACCGGCCAGTGCGATGAGCCGCTGGAAGTCTCGATCGTGGAGATGGTCGACGCGCGACTGGCGGCCGGCGAGACCGACGGGTGGCGCTACGCCGATATGCCGGAGGACGGCCAGGCATGGCGGGACACGCTCGGCTACCTGGACAAGGACGCGCACGCCCGCTGCGGGAGCAGCTTCGCCGACGCCGCGGAAGCGGACCAGCAGGCAATGATCCAGTCCGTCCAAGACGGCGGCGACGACGGCCAGTGGCACGGTCTGCCGGCCGCCCGGGTGTGGAGCCTGTGGACCAGGTACGCCTGCACCGCCCTGTACGCGCACCCGCACGCGTGGTCGGAGATCGGCTTTCCCGGTCCGGCCTACCCGCGCGGCTACAAGAACCCGGGCGTCGGCCGGCTTGAGCCGTTCGAAGTCGCCGACGCGCGGCCGGCCGAGGACCCGGTCGGAGACGAGGCCTGATGCCCGGCGTCACTACCAGTAGTCTCACCACCGGCAGCGTCCGCGCCCGCAACGAGTCCGCCTGGCTGCTGCCCAACGACGGCACCAGAACCGATCACCGGCTGCGGGACGACATGCGGCGGTTCCACGACGCCGACGAGATCGACCTGGTCATCGTCGGCTGCGGGGCCGGCGGTTCCGTTATGGCGCAGCGACTGGCGCGGGCCGGCTGGCGGGTGGCGGCGCTCGACGCCGGTCCGTTCTGGGACCCCGACGCCGACTGGGTGAGCGACGAGGCGGGCTCGCACGGCCTCTACTGGACCGAGCCGAGGGTGATCGACGGTTCCGACCCGGTGCCGATGGGCTCGAACAACTCGGGCCGCGGCGTCGGCGGCTCGATGGTCCACTACGCGGGCTATACGCCCCGGTTCCACCCGAGTGACTTCTCCACCTACACCGACGACGGGGTCGGCGCCGACTGGCCGCTCGACTACGCCGACCTGCGGCCCTACTACGCCGCGATCGAGCAGGAGCTGCCGGTGGCGGGGGAGCACTGGCCGTGGGGCGACCCGCACGGCTACCCGCAGCGGCCGCACCCGGTCGGCGGGAACGGCGAGATCTTCCTGCGCGGCGCGGACAAGCTCGGGATCACCGCCAAGGTCGGCCCGGTCGCGATCGTCAACGGCCGGTTCGGCAACCGGCCGCACTGCATTTACCGGGGCTTCTGCCTGCAGGGGTGCAAGGTCAACGCCAAGGCGTCGCCGCTGATCACGCACATTCCCGACGCACTTAACCACGGCGCCGAGGTCCGCGCCAAGGCGATGGTGACCGAGGTGGTGATCGACCAGCGCACCGGCCGCGCGCTTGGCGTGCACTACCTCCGCGACGGCCGCGAGCATTTCCAGCGGGCCCGGATGGTGGCGGTCGCCGGGTATTCGATCGAGACCCCGAGGCTGCTGCTCAACTCAGCCTCGAGCCGGTTCCCGGACGGCCTCGGCAACGACTTCGACCAGGTCGGCCGCTACCTCATGGTGCAGGGGGCGCCGCAGACGGCGGGCCGGTTCGACGCCGAGGTGCGGATGTACAAGGCACCGCCGCCCGAGGTCAGCACCGAGGCGTTCTACGAGACCGACCCGGCCCGCGACTATAAGCGCGGGTTCGCGATCCAGACGGTCTCGCCGCTGCCGATCACCTGGGCCGAGCACGTCGCCGCGCAGGGCCACTGGGGCCGCACCCTGCGCGAGTACATGAGCGACTACGTGCACTGGTCCTGCCTCGGCTCGCTGTGCGAGTTCCTCGCGCGGCCGGAGAACCGGGTGACGCTGGCCGACGAGAAGGACGCCCACGGGCTGCCGGTCGCCCAGTTCGCCTATTCCCAGTGCGACAACGACCGGGCGCTGATGAAGCAGGCGCGGACGGTCATGGAGGACATCCTGCACGCGGCCGGAGCGGACGAGGTCATCACCATCAACCGCTACGCGCACCTGGTCGGCGGCGCCCGGATGGCGGCCGACGAACAACACGGGGTCGTGGACCGGAACTGCCGCAGCTTCGCGGTGCCCAACCTGTACATCACCGACGGCAGCGTGCTCCCCACCCAGGGCAGCGCCAACCCGGCGCTAACGATCATGGCGGTCGCCGCCCGAGCGGCCGACCACCTGGCCGGCACGGCCTGACAGACGAGAGAGGAACCAACCGATGGCATCACCCACCGTTGCCGACTACCTGCTCGAGCGACTGCGCGCCTGGGACGTGCGGCACGTGTTCGCCTTCCCCGGCGACGGGATCAACGGCATCCTCGCGGCCTGGGGCCGGGCCGACAACAAGCCGCAGTTCGTGCAGGCCCGGCACGAGGAGATGGCCGCGTTCGAGGCCGTCGGGTACGCCAAGTTCACCGGCCAACTCGGCGTCTGCATGGCCACGTCGGGGCCGGGCGCGATCCACCTGCTCAACGGCCTCTACGACGCCAAGCTCGATCACGTCCCGGTCGTCGCCATCGTCGGCCAGACCAGCCGCAGCGCCATGGGCGGCTCCTACCAGCAGGAAGTCGACCTGCTGTCGCTGTTCAAGGACGTCGCCAGCGACTACGTGCAGATGGTCACGGTCCCCGAGCAGCTGCCCAATGTCCTCGACCGGGCGATTCGGGTCGCGCTGGCCGAGCGCGCCCCGACCGCGATCATTATCCCGTCCGACGTGCAGGAACTGCCCTACTCGGCGCCGACCCACGCGTTCAAGATGGTTCCGTCGTCCCTCGGCGTCGACTGGTCGACGACCACCGCCGACGACCAGGGGATCGCCAAGGCGGCCGAGATCCTCAACGCCGGCCGCAAGGTCGCGATCCTGGCCGGGCAGGGCGCGCGCGGCGCCCGCAAGGAGCTTGAGCAGGTCGCCGACCTGCTCGGGGCCGGGGTGGCCAAGCCGCTGCTGGGCAAGGACGTGCTGTCGGACGAGCTGCCCTACGTGACCGGCTCGATCGGCCTGCTCGGCACCCGGCCGAGCTACGAGATGATGATGAACTGCGACACGCTGCTCACCGTCGGCTCCAGCTTCCCCTACACGCAGTTCCTGCCGGCCTTCGACCAGGCCCGCGGCGTGCAGATCGACATCGACGGCAAGATGATCGGCATGCGCTACCCGAACGAGCTCAACCTCATCGGGGACTCCGCCGCCACCCTGCGCGCCCTTATCCCGCACCTGCGGCGCAAGGAGGACCGCGCCTGGCGCGAGGGCATCGAGGACAACGTCGACAAGTGGTGGCGCTCGATGGAGGCCGAGGCCGAGGTCGAGGCGGACCCGATCAACCCGATGCTGGTCTTCCACGAGCTGTCCTCGCGGCTGCCGCTCGACGCCATCGTCTGCGCCGACTCCGGCTCGTCGGCCAACTGGTACGCCCGCCAGCTCAAGTTCCGCGGCGACATGCGCGGCTCGCTGTCGGGCAACCTGGCCACCATGGGCCCCGGCGTCCCCTACGGCATCGGCGCTAAGTTCGGCCACCCCGACCGGCCGGTGATCGTCTTCGCCGGAGACGGGGCGATGCAGATGAACGGCCTAGCCGAGCTGATCACGATCAAGCACTACTGGGAGCAGTGGTCCGACCCGCGGCTGATCATCGCGGTGCTCCACAACAACGACCTCAACCAGGTCACCTGGGAGATGCGGGCAATGGAAGGGGCGCCGACGTTCACCGAGTCGCAGCGGCTCCCCGATGTCTCCTACGAGGGGTTCGCCCGCAGCCTCGGCCTGGGCGGCATCGCGGTCGACAAGCCCGAGCAGGTCGCCGCGGCCTGGGACCAGGCCCTCGCCGCCGACCGGCCGACCGTGCTCGACTTCAGGACCGACCCCGACGTGCCGCCGATCCCGCCGCACGCCACCTTCGAGCAGGCCAAGGATCTCGCCAAGGCACTGCTGCACGGCGACCCGAACAGCCTCGGCGTCGTCAAGGAAGGCATCATGACCAAGGTGAGGGAAGTCATCCCGGGCAAGGACAGCTAACGTGACGCAGAGTTTTAAGGGGCCCGGGCGCAGGCTCCGGGCCAGACACGGCGGCGGCCCCACCGCCGGGCCGTCGCCGGAACCCGGCCGCCCGGCCGGGACCGACCTGCTGCCGCAGATCAAGCACATCGTCGTGCTGATGATGGAGAACCACTCCTACGACAACTACCTGGGCATGCTCAAAGACCGCGGCGACGGTTTCCCGATCGGCGCCGACGGCCAGCCCGAGGCGTCTAACCGGGACGCCGCCGGCGAGCCCGTCCGCGCGCACCACCTGATGTCAACCGTCCAGCGGGACCAGGTGCCGTCGCAGAGCTGGCACGCCACCCATCACCAGTGGGGCCACGGGAAGCATGACGGGTTCGTCACCGCCACCCAGGTCGTGGTCCCGGCCGCGGGCGGCGTCGACCCAGCCGCGTGCGAGGGCCCGGGCGCGGCGATCGGCATGGGCTACTGGACCGAGGACGACCTGCCGTTCTATTACGGGCTGGCTCGAACGTTCCCGGTCGCCGACCGTTGGTTCAGCTCGTGCCTCGGACCCACCTTCCCCAACCGCCGCTTCCTGATCGCGGGGACCGCGCACGGCCTCCTCGACGACGCGCCCAGCGACCTGCTCGACTACCCGCCCAACGGGACGATCTTCGACCTGCTGGACCGGTACGGCATCTCGTGGGCCAACTATCATCCGGTCGCGGCGGGCCAATCGAAGCTCAGGAGCTACGCCCGGCACAAGCGACGGATGGCCCGGCGCCGGCTGCTGGCGGCCGGCCGGCCGTTCCCGTCGGTCAACCGCGGTGTGAAGAAGGACCTGCAGTTCACCGCCGATATCTTCCCGGTCGGGATCCGGCGCTACCTGCGGCACGTGCACAGCACCGACCAGTTCTTCGCCGACGCCGACAACGGGACGCTGCCCGCGTTCAGCATCGTCGACCCCGACTTCGAGGCCTACTCCGAGGAGAACCCGCAGGACATCAGCAAGGGCGAGAGCTTCGCGGCCGAGGTGATCAACCGCTGCCTGCACGGCCAGGGCTGGCCCGGCACGCTGCTGATCTGGGTCTACGACGAGCACGGCGGATACTACGACCACGTTCCGCCGCCTGCGGCGGTGCCGCCCGACGACGTCGAGGGGCGGAGCGTGACCGGCACCCCGAGCCGACTGCAGTCCGCGCTCCGGATGGCGTTCCCGAAGAAGGTCGAGATCGCCGGCAACCTGGACGCCGGACCGCGCCGCTACGACCGGTACGGCTTCCGGGTGCCGGCCGTCCTGGTGTCGCCGTACGCGCGCCCCGATTACGTCTGCCGCGAGGTGCTCGATCACACTTCCGTCCTCAAGCTGGTCGAGCAGAAGTGGAACCTGCCCCCGCTGACCGCCAGGGACGCCGCCGCGGCCTCGCCGCTGAGCGCGCTCGACCTGACCGCGCCGCCCGCCTTCCTTGATCCGCCGTCCCTGCCCCAGCCGGCCCGGGCCTGGGGCTCCTGGTGACGAGGACCGCCGGTTCGGCCGCGGCCGGCCGATTGCGGCTGCTGGTCCCGCTGGCGCGGGCCGGCTACGGCGCGGCCCTGCTGTGCGCGCCCGGCCCGATGATCGGCGTCGTCACCGGACAGCCGCCGAGCAGGCGCGCCCGCCGGGTCGCCCGGGTCCTCGGCGTCAGGCACCTGG
>Ga0302324_100019169_pt1 | contig 13449 bp, 11 predicted proteins | sample Palsa_T0_1_FD_201949 | JGI IMG/M metagenome (GOLD analysis project Ga0302324, IMG submission 201949) | Peat permafrost microbial communities from Stordalen Mire near Abisko, Sweden - Palsa_T0_1 | ecosystem: Environmental > Terrestrial > Soil > Palsa > Peat permafrost | place: Sweden: Abisko...
CCAATCCAGCTTCGCGAAGGACGGTTCCTATCAGGCGATGCGTCGCAGGACAAACTTCCGACGCCTTGAGAACTACAGTATTTCCGCAAGCAAGCGGAACAGCGATCGCGCGGACTCCAAGAATCACGGGAGCATTCCAGGGCGCGATTCCGAGGACCACGCCCACCGGTTGCCGGATCGAGAAGGCGAGGCTTCCGGGAATCTCGGACGGGATGACCTCGCCTGAAACTTGAGTAGTCATCGATGCCGCTTCGCGCAGCATCTGCGCGGCGAGGTAAACATTGAACCCGGCCCAGCCAGCGGTGGCGCCGATCTCGTCCATCATGACGGAAATAAAATCTGGCGTGCGGGCTTCGAGCAAGTCCGCGGCGCGCAAGAGCTTCTTGCGTCGCTCGTGAGGACCGAGCCCGGACCAGGCAGGGAAGGCCGCAGCGGCGGCCTCGGCGGCTGCGGTGGCATCGTCGGCGCCCGCTGCTGCAGCGCGCGTGGCAACTTCGCCCGAGATCGGGTTCTGCCGGACAAAGGTCGCCGCGTTGGCTGCGGCGGCGTCACGATCACCAATGAGAAGCTGGACTTCAGTCACAGTCATGGCCGTTTCCTCGTCTTGGAGTTTGTCTTTTTGACATCTCGCTTGCCATCCATCTCTTTGAAAACGTCGGCCGCGATGTGAAAGGCGGAATTCGCTGCAGGAACGCCGCAATAGATCGCCGATTGCAACAAGACTTCCTTGATCTCGTCGCGCGTGACGCCGTTGTTGGAGGCAGCCTTAACATGCATACGGAATTCGTCACCGCGATTCAAAGCAACCATCATCGCCAGGGTCAGCAGGCTGCGGGTATGACGAGGAAGGCCAGAGCGCGTCCATATTTCTCCCCAGGCATTGCGGGTAATAAAGTCCTGGAAATCGCGGTTAAAGGCCGTGGTCGCGGCGGCGGCTCGGTCCACATATTCTTCTCCGAGAACGGCTCGCCGGACTTTCATCCCTTGCTCGTAGCGTTTGGTGTCGTCGGTCATAAATGGTCCGTCGTCTTCAGTAACTCGTCGTCTCACTGGGAAAGGAATTCACTCACCGCTTTCGTGAAGGCATCGGCCTGCTCGACATTCGAGAGGTGAGCGGCGGCCAGTGCGATTTCTGTGGCTCCTCGAATTTGCCCGGCAAGGAAATGAGCATCGGAAGCAGGCGTGACCGGGTCGCTTTCGCCATAGATCACAAGCGTCGGAGCCTTTATCCGCGCTACCGAGTCTCGCTGATCCGCGTCGCGAATGGCAGCGCAACAGGCGACATAGCCCGCCGGCGGAGAGTTCTCGAGCATCCGCTGCGCGCGAACAACCTTTTCTGGAAAAGACGCGCAAAACTTTGCTGTAAACCAACGCTCGACGACGGCGGCAGCGACCGGCTTCATACCATCCTTGCGCACGGTGGCGATGCGCGCATTCCACCCTTCGTTTGTGCCAATGCGAGCCCCAGTGTTTGAGAGCACCAGGCGATGCAATCGGTCCGCCGCATGGATTCCAAGCCACATGCCGATCATGCCGCCCATCGACAACCCGCAGAAGTGCACACGATCGAGGTGAAGCGAATCGAGCAGACCAAGGACGTCGCGACCCAACAGCTCGACCATGTAGTCGCCTGGAGTTAGCGAAGACTGTCCGTGCCCACGCGTGTCATAACGAAGGATGCGGAAACGCCGCTGTAGTTCCTCCATCTGCGGATCCCACATGGAGAAATCGGTCCCGAGAGAATTGGAAAACACGAGCACCGGTTCCTTGTCTCCGGCGAGCGCGTAATGCGTCCGTAATTCTCCAGCCTCCACAAAGGGCATGGCGTTCCCTTTCCAACCCTACGCATCCGTCGACGACGACCGATCGATGACGGGCGATCAATGACGATCAATGACGATCAATGTCAGCGCTTGAGGCTGGCATTAATGACACGGTCTACCAGCTCTTCGGCGACGCCCTGGTAGTTTTCCGGATCGAACAAGCGATCCAGTTCCGCTGAAGTCAGACGCTCGGTTACGGCTCGGGTTTGCGCCAGCACTTCGCGGAGATGCTTTCCCGACTCGCGCGTTTGCCGGCTCGCTTCTTCCATCAATGCGTGGGCAGACGATTTGCCGATGTGAGTTCCGATGGTCATGGTGACGGCTTCGGCAAAAATCAGACCTTGGGTTGCGTCGAGATTGCGCCGCATGCGCGCCGCATCGATTTCAAGATGAGGAACAATCGTCGCCATCTGATGAAGCGCTCCGGCGGTCAGACGGAAGATTTCTGGAAGCGTCTCCCATTCGGCGTGCCAGTCGCCAAGGCCACGTTCATCTTCCTGTACCATGGCGCTCAGCATCGTACTAACCAGGCCGGGAACCCGCGTGGCCGCCGACAACATTATTGCGGCACTCACCGGGTTGCGCTTGTGCGGCATGGTCGAGGAACCGCCGCGCCCTTCACCTACGGGCTCGAAGACCTCCGAGATCTCGGTCTGCATGTGGAGAGAAATGTCGCGGGCAATCTTGCCCAGCGTGCCGGTGCAAAGGCCCAGCGTGGTTGCCACTTCCGCCACCCGGTCGCGCTCGGTATGCCACGGCATGGTGGGAAGCGCAAGATGGAGTTCCGCCGCCAGGGCTTCGGCCACCTGCAATCCCTTTTCTCCGAGAGCAGCCAGGGTTCCAACGGCTCCTCCAAACTGGACAACCAACACACGTATCCTGCATTCCGCAAGACGCTCGCGATGGCGATTCATGGCATCCAGCCACGCAGCAACCTTGACGCCGAAAGTTGTGGGCAGAGCGTGCTGCATGAGCGTGCGGCCCGCAATCGGTGCGGAACGATGCTTCTGCGCCAGTTGGACCAATCCCGTACAAAGGGTAGCCAGATCAGTTTCAAGAATGTCGAGAGCTTGCCGGATCTGCAGCACGAGACCGGTATCGTTCGCGTCCTGACTGGTTGCGCCCCAGTGCACGAAGCGTGCAGCCTCGGGATTGTCTTTCGCGACCAGCGCAGTGAGCTGCTTGACCAGGGGTATCGCGGGATTAAGCGATGCCGCGGTCGCCGCAGCGAGCGCGTTGACGTCGAGCAGCTCCGCCTTGCACTTCAATGCGATCGCCGGGGCTGCGCCGGAGGGAATGACACCACAGCGGGCCTCTGCTCGCGCCAGCGCGGCCTCGAAGTCCAGCATGCGCTGGAGCCGCGCGGCGTCCGTGAAGACTTCGCCCATTGCCGCAAAGCCGAACAGTGGATCTAGCAAAGCCATTCAGGTTGGTCACAATCCCAAGTCGAAGAATACCGTTTCGTCTGGTCCTTGCAAAACAACATTCCATTCCAACCCACTCAGACCGCCTGCTATTTTCTTCGCGATCAAGGTCGGACGCCTTGCCGGTTCCACCAGATTGAGAATATAGTCGGCAGCATTGCGGGGTTCATCGGGGAAATAGATCCGTGTGACCAACCGTCGCAGCACTCCCCTCATGAAAATCGAGATTGCGATGTGCGGCGCCTGTTCCTTCCCATTCGGGCCAGGCACCGGCCCCGGCTTGATCGTGACAAAGCGAAACGCGCCCTCTGGGTTCGCCGGCACACGGCCATATCCCTTGAAACCAGGCTCCAGCGGCTTGTCCTGCGTGTCCTCCGGGTGAGCATATTTTCCGTGCGCATTGGCCTGCCAGATTTCCACAATCGCATCTGGAACAGGAACGCCATCGCCGTCGAAGATTCGTCCTTGAATGGTGACGCGCTCGCCGGATACACCTTCGCCAACCAGGTTGTCGCGATAGAGCCACTGCAACCCGATCTTGAAAAAGGGCCCCACCGTCTGCGACGTGGTCGCCTGCAAACTCACTTATTCCTCCATCGGCGTCGCTTCGCGTCCCCGCAAGATGATGTCAAAACGGTAGCCCAGCGCCTGATCCGGAATGGTTGTTTCCCAATCGAACCGCGAGATCAGGCGATTGCGCGCTTTTTCATCCGCCGTACAGTTGAAGATCGGGTCATATGGCATCAGCGGATCACCGGGAAAGTACATCTGCGTCACCAGGCGCGTGGCGAACGCGGGACCGAAGAGAGAGAAGTGTATGTGCGCTGCCCGCCAGGCATTGTAGTGATTGCGCCAGGGATACTCGCCGGGACGAATCGTGACGAAGCGATAGCGGCCCTCGGCGTCAGTGATGGCATGTCCCGATCCGGTGAAGTTTGGATCCAGTGGCGCATTATGTTGATCGACTTCGTGCCGGTACCGGCCCGCCGCATTCGCCTGCCAAATTTCTACTACGGTGTTCGCCACGGGACGACTGTTCTCGTCGATTACGCGCCCACTCACTATGATTCGCTCGCCGAGCGGCTCAGCGGAGTGACCGCGCGTCAAGTCGCTCGCCTGTGGCGACACGATTTCGGTTCCAAAGGATGGGCCGGTGACCTCGGACAGGGTATAAGGAATTGGAACCTGTGGTTTCGAGGGTGCACGCTTGATCGAGGACAAATACGGCGGATGCAGATGATTCGGTTGAGTTCCCGGAGAGGGCGCGCGATACGGGGCAACGCGTTTCATGGTGCTTCGTCCTGGCCGCCATTCTTGAATCCACGACTGTATGCAAGGGAACGAGTCCGTGTCAACCCGCGAGAGGCCATTTCGCCACACCCCAAGCTCCCACCATGTGAAGGTCGATGGAATTCACGACACCGGCTTCCGCGGCGCGCGGCCAGCGTCGCTGTCGAAATCACGATCAGACGTAACCTCAGAAAATCTCGAACAGGAACCCGGCGCTCCAGATGCTCTTGGTGTGCAGCTGTCGAGGCTACGCTCCACATGGAAAAGACAACCCGAGCAGTCTGCGGCTCCATACTCCCTGGCATGGACCTGATTCGAAGCTGGTTTGGAGAAATTCCGTTGAAAGGCAAAATCTGTAGCCAATAACGCAATTGCAGTGTCTTCCCCCGCAATGCGGTTCTTCAACAATGATCTGGACGAACCCCACTGCGACGATCCGTGGTCCACGAGGACAGAACTAAAGACCGCGACGGCTGCGGCCAGCCTGAAGTCGCAGCAATACGGCCACCAGTTCGTCGATTTCCTCGTAGGTGTTGTAGATGGCCAGCGAAGGGCGAACCGTGCTCTCGACGCCCATACGGCGGAGGATCGGCTGAGCGCAGTGGTGACCGGAACGCACCGCGATTCCTTCCTCATTCAGCGCGGCACCCACATCCTCGGTGCGAACGTCATCGAGAACAAAAGACAACACCCCTGCCTTCTCGCGCGCGGTTCCGATCAAACGCAGACCTGGAACCGTGAGCAATCCCGCAGTGCCGTAGTTGAGAAGAGCGTGCTCGTAGGCGGAGATGCTTTCCATTCCGATCTCTTCTACGTAGTCGAGCGCGGCGCCCAGGCCCACCGCATCGGCAATGTTGCCGGTGCCAGCCTCAAAGCGCGCCGGTGGTGTCTGGTAAGTGGTCTTCTCAAAAGTGACATCGACGATCATGTTGCCGCCGCCTTGCCACGGAGGAGTGGTGTCGAGAACGTCAAGCTTCCCATAAACCACTCCGATGCCGGTCGGCCCAAAAACCTTGTGGCCGGAAAAAACGTAGAAGTCGCAATCGAGGGCCTGTACATCCGTTCGCATGTGGGAGACAGCTTGCGCACCATCGACCAGCACGCGAGCGCCGTACCGATGGGCCATCGCTACCATCTCGCGCGCGGGCGTGATCGTACCGAGGGCATTCGATACGTGGCTGAACGACACGATTCGCGTGCGGGGGCTCAGAAGCTTTTCGTATTCTTCGAGGATCACCTCGCCGCGATCGTTCACGGGGGCCACGAGCAAACGAGCACCTTTCTCGGCACATAGCTGCTGCCACGGCACGATATTCGCGTGATGTTCGAGCCAGGTGATGACAATCTCGTCATCTTTCTGAACGTAGCGATGACCCCAACTCTTGGCGACGAGATTGATGCCCTCGGTGGTGCCACGAACAAAGATGATCTCTCGCGTCGAAGAAGCATTCAGGAAGCGGCGTGTCTTTTCGCGGGCGCTCTCATAGGCGTCGGTGGCGCGCGCCGCGAGCGTATGGGCAGCGCGGTGAATGTTGGAATTCTCGTGCCGGTAGAAGTATGACAGGCGATCAATAACCGCATTCGGCTTCTGGGTGGTGGCGGCATTGTCGAGCCAGATCAACTGGCGTCCATGGACACGTTCCTGGAGAATCGGGAAATCGTTACGAATCAACCGCGCGTCGAGTGGACGATTGGAATGCCCCAACTCCGCCGGCGCCAGATCCGGCCGGAACTCGACGGATTCAATGCCTGCTGGTAAAGAGGCAGCCTGCGGCGCCGCTCGTTCCGCATCGGCGAGATTGCCGGACGAACCTTTGCCGGGCGAACCAGGCGCCGTCGGAGTCAGAACGCCGGGAATCTGTGGCGAGCTGAGCGGCGCGCTCAAACCGGTTGGTGCCGGCGACTCGACAGGAATCGATGAAGGAAGAACGGGGGCGCTCGGAGGCGACTGCACGCCCGGCACACCGGGAAACGAAAACAGCTCGCTGGCAGACGGGAATTTGGTGGCCACGCCGGGGTACACAACTTTTTCCGAATCGCTCGCGTCCCCGGCGACTTCCGGAATCGCAATTGACGAAACGGACTTAGGAATGGCTGGCGCAGCTGCCGGCACAGTCGCAACCGGCACCGCAGCGGGCGCGGCAGGAATTGTTCCAAGAACAGGCTGTGACGCGGGTATGCTCGGCTGCGAGGCGGCCGCCTGCGGAACACCGGGAACCGATGCGCCCGGTACCCGCGGAAATGAGAATACATCGTTGAGGGCCGCAAAGTGGGGGTCTTCGGCCCAAGGATCCGTTCTACCTCCTGCCGGCGATGTCGGAGCCGATGCCAGGTCCGACCCACCCGGCGGAGCGGTCGGCGGCGACGATGGCATTGCCGGTACCCCAGGGAAGGAATACATCTCCGCAGCAGGCGGAATCTGCGGTGCAGTGGCCCAAGGTCCGACACTCTCCGCGTTGAGAGACGACGAAGCGGCCGGCGGGGCTGCGGGCGGAGTTGCGGTTGTAACTTGTGGAGCGAGCGGCAATGCGCCAGCCAGCGACGCGGCAATGGCACGGAAATCGGCTTCGTTCAGCACGCCCGAGGGCGACACCGGTGGCTGCGGCACTCCTGCACTGGATACGGCGGGGGAAGAGAACATCCCACGCGGATAATCCGGCACCGAGTTCGGAACAGATTTCGGAAGCGAATCCGGCCAAGAGCCTGGCACGGCAGGTAGGGAAACGCTACTGATCCCACCCACGTCGCTCGGTGCAGGCGATGACAGCGCGGCGTTCGCAGGCGACAACGTGCCCGGCAGCGCCGCAAAAAACTCGTTCGCGAGTTTTGCGATCACTGCCGGATCGGGGACTGCCGACAGCAAGGACGGAAGATCCTGATGCTTGCGCACCTCTCCTTCTTGCGCACTTTCTTGACTGGAAGACGATGTCGGCGAGTCGGTCGCCATGCGATCACTTGTACTCGTGATATTGATCGACATTGACGCCCTCCAACACACCGATTGCATCGTCCGTAAGAACCGCAATCGAGCAATAGAGCGAAATCAGGTACGAAGCAATCGCCTTATGATTGATTCCCATGAAGCGTACCGATAAGCTGGGCGTTACTTCTCCCGGAAGCCCGGGCTGGAACAGCCCGATCACACCCTGCTTTTTCTCGCCCGTGCGCAACAATAAAATACTGCTCTTTTCGGACTTGATCCCCAGTTTGTCGCAAGGAACCAGAGGCAGTCCGCGCCAGGTATAAAACTGCGAGCCATACAAGTTGATCGTCGGCTGCGTCACACCGCGTCGGGTGCACTCGCGGCCAAAAGCCGCAATCGTGCGCGGATGCGCCAGGAAAAACCCTGGCTCTTTCCACACTCTGGCCAGCAGTTCATCCATATCGTCCGGCGTCGGAGCGCCCTTCCGGGTCTTGACATGGAAGTCCGGCACTACGTTGTGGAGCAGGCCGTACTCGGCGTTGTTCACCAATTCGTTCTCCTGCCGTTCTTTTACTTTTTCGATCATCAGCCGAAGTTGTTCGCGGATCTGGTCATGCGGACTGCGGTACAGATCGGAAATGCGCGTCTGCACGTCAAGCACGGTGGTGACCGCGTTCAGCGTATATTCGCGAGGCTTCTCCTCGTAATCCACATAGATTTCGGGGAGATCAATTTCTTCGTCGGGACTGCATTCAATCGTGCGAGTCCCCGGGTGAGTATTCTTCACTTTGTTGACGCGGTAGGTGCCGGCTTCAACCGGAACCCACGACAGAAAAGTCACCAGCCAGCGCGGCGTGATCGTGTCCATCATGGGGACGGTTTTGGTGACATTGGCAAGCTGGCGCGCCTGCTGCTCGCTCAGCGTATGACGGACTTCGGCTTTCTCAGCCATGGCTATTGCTCCTTACTGGGTCGGGAAAAATTGTTGGGAAACGAAATATGCGGCGTAAATGAGTGGACCTTGCAAAAGTTTCAGCCTTCTTTATTTGCGAACCGATGGACAACAGTCAGGCACCTGGTCTGCGAGCCAGTTCCCATGTGAATGTTCAATTTCTTCGCACGACGTGGATCGACACGAAAAGCTTACGCTCAGACCCGCAAGACAAACAAACCGCAAAATGACAAGGGATTCCGAAAGCGATCTAACTCGCTTAAACGCCGTGTGTCAAGCGCACAACGATTTACCCGAGTTTACAAATCGACGTACTTGTAAAGACGCCGAGCCTACTCGGTTTCCGCCACCAGCCCGCTACGCGCTGGCCGCCGAACTCAATGCCTTGTAAAACTTCTTCCTGGCCCGAGCGCGTATTTCGTCGAGTTCCGCATGCAGCCTTCGGATTTCAGCATCCAACTCGATAAAACTGAGGCACTGAGCTGTGATCAGCCTCTCAGCCTTCACCCCGGCATAATCCTGGCCGACCCCGGTTGTCGTGCAGACGCATGCAGACGGTTGCTTCGTTCTCGGGTCGCTCTCCAAATACACCAGATCAAGACTTGCGGTTTCCATTATACGGCAGATTATTGCATACATTGCTCATAACATTGCAACTATTTTCTTTCCTAACCTCAAAGACAACCTTCAGGTACCTCCGAAGACCAGGGGGAAGAACTCCGGAGTCCGTGCCGGTGCACAAACACACAGTGAAGCCGATGCGTCCCGATAAGCGGTTGGTGTTCTTCGTTTAACCTTTGCTTCGAACCGCGCAGGTAGCGCCATTTGCGGGGTACCGATTCCTGGTCCGCTCGCCGGGGCTTGCGCCGCCTCGCCCAGTCGGCGCAACGCAGGCCCATAGCCAATGGTCGCCACGCCAACTGCGCCGCTATCGAGCTCTCCCAAGACCAAAAGGCCCTGCGTTTGCAGGCCGAATAAAATTATGTCTATCATAGTAATAGAGAAGAGGAAAAGAGGAGTTCGCCGGTGAGGAGGTTGCAACTTGACGTTTTGATCATTGGCGGCGGATTTAGCGGGACGATGCTGGCCGTTCATCTCCTGCGCAATACCCCGGCGTCCTTGTCAGTTTCCATCATCGACCGCGGAACATTGCCGGGACGCGGGCGCGCTTATTGCAGCCCCCATCGCTTCCACTTGCTTAACGTCCCCGCGGGTGAAATGAGCGCATGGCCTGACGCGACCGCCGATTTCCTGTGCTGGGCGCAAAAAAACTACGATGCCTCGGTGCAATCGCGCAGTTTCCTTCCACGCTCCGTCTACGGCACTTACGTGGCCAATCTGCTGGAAGCGACCCTGGCCGACGCCGCACGCGATCGTTTTCAATGGATTCATGATGAGGCGCTCTCCCTGCATCGCCGCAAAGGCAAACTCGCCGTCCAACTGAAGATGGGACCCGAACTGTCGGCGCGCGCAGTCGTGCTTGCCACCGGCAACTTTCCGCCCTCGAACCCCACCCTGCCGGGCCTCAAAGCTTCGGCAGCGCTATATTTCCAAACTCCGTGGGCGGCGGAAGCGCTCGAAAACCTCACGGCAAGCGGCAGTGTTTTGCTGATCGGCTCGGGACTCACCAGCGTAGACCTCATTATGGAACTCAAATCGAAGGGGTTTAGCGGCGGCGTTAACGTCCTTTCGCGCCAGGGATTGTTTCCGCGCACGCGCCGGCATGTACGCGAGGATGAGACTTGGCCATCGTTCTGGGACGAAACCTCTCCGCGAACCGTGCGTGGCTTGCTGCGCTTGATTCGCAAGCAAGTGCATGCCGCCTCGGAAAAGGGTATCGACTGGCGCTGCGTTGTCGACAGTCTTCGGCCCGTGACCCAGAACCTTTGGCGCTCGCTGCCGCCGGAAGAACAAAGAAGGTTCCTGCGTCACGCCCGCTCCTACTGGGATGTGCATCGCCACCGCGTCGCGCCCGAAATCGGCGACGTTCTCGCGGACATGCAGACCGAAGGCCAAGTCCGCTTGCACACCGGCGCAATCACCGGATACTCGGAAAAGGGCGAACTAGCCGCTATCCATTATTGGGATCGGGAAGAACGAACCGAGAAGATGTTGCACGCTAACCGCGTGATCAATTGCACGGGCTCCGAGTCCGATTGCCGGCGGATCGACGACTCGTTCATCATCAGCCTGTTCGTGCAAGGATTTGCGCGGCCCGATCCTCTTTTCCTCGGGCTTGACGTCGACGACCATGGTGCACTGCGTGACTCCGAGGGAGCATCCTCGCATCCGCTGTATGCCATCGGGCCAACGCGCAAAGGATGTCTTTGGGAGACCACGACCGTGCCGGAGATTCGCGTCCAAGCCGCAAACCTCGCCCAAATCCTCTTGGAAACACTCGGGCGCAGCAGCGATAGGCCGCGCGGCGTTCTCAAAACCGCCTAGCGAGTGCGATTCGTTTCCCACTCCCAAGACTGAGCCCCCGTGCCAAGCCTATCTCGCGATCTGAACCGCTTCCAACAACCGTTGGGCAGCGAAACTCGCGCATTCTCCCCTTGCTATCACTATAATGTACATGTATATAATCGACATATCGCGGCAAGGCCTGATGAAAATTTCCCAAAAAGGATTGTATTCGCTACGGGCCCTGATGATGCTGACTCGGCGCTACACCCAGGGCCCGATCCGGATTCGCGATATTGCCTACGAAGAAAATCTGCCAGAAAAGTTTCTGGAGCTGATACTTCTGGAGTTGAAGAACGCGCGTATCCTCGAGAGCGTTCGCGGCGCCAAAGGCGGATACCGCTTGCGCCGGCCACCGTCGGAGATCCGGTTGAGCGAAATTATTCGTTTGATTGACGGCCCACAGGCGCCGCTAGGCGATGCGACTCAGTTGCGGGTTCTGATGAATCGCGATGCAGAGCACACCGCACTTTACAGAGTATTTCTCGAGGTGCGGGATGCGGCGGCCAAGATTCTCGAAAATACGACGCTGGCCGACCTGATCAACCGCGGGCCAGCGGTGGCTTCACGTCCCAAGACTCTCGCGCGGAAGAAGAAAACCGAGCGCAGTGTGCTGCCGATGGTGGCGCGGGGCGATGGGCCGTAATCGAGATAGTGTCCCTAACCCTTACCCGCTTCGAGGAACGACGCCCCAAAGAACCTTATTCTTCTTTGCTACCTAAAACCGAAGTCTTTCCGTCTTGCCCCGACATCTCACGAAACCGCCACCGCACGGGATGCGAAGCCGGGCGCACTTTTTTCTCACAAGCCCCAGATCCGATTCGCGCCTAGTACCAAACCAAGCGTGAGGCACGCGATCAGGACTTCTCCGAGTGCCCCTACAATGAAGGGACGCAGGCCTTGTTTGGACATATCGCGAAAGTTAGTGCGCAGGCCGACACCCGCGAAAGTCAGCAGGAAAGCCCATTTTGAAAGATTTCCAAGAGACGTGACCTGTCCGTTGTTAAACGCGTGAAAGCTGACCAGCAACGAAATCAGCAGAAACCCGAGAATAAACTTTGGGAATCTCTTCCACAGAAATGCCGCCTTATTGCTGACCGTTTGAGCCTGTCCTCGCCCGGCCCAATAGATCGCGTATGCCAGGACGACGAACCCGATCATGGCATTCCGCGCCGTCTTGGCGAGCACGGCCACTTTGCCAGCGGCATCCGAATACAATGCCCCGGCGGCGGTTGCCTCCGCGGTGTTGTCGACTCCTAAGCCGGCCCATAAGCCATACGAAACATCGTTCATGTGCAGGCTATGAGCAATGGCTGGGAATGTGAACAGCGATAACGCTCCGAGTGCCAGAATCGCGGCAATCGCGAAAGAGGAATCTTCATCATCGGCATCAATGGCACCTTTGGCGGCGATAATGGCGGAAACGCCACAAACGGCCGATCCGATAGCCAGCAGCGATATCAGCTTCGGCTTGAGTTTGAACAGTCGCCCGAGGACGGTCATCAACGCCAAGGAAAGCGTAATTTCGATGACGACGAGTGCCAGGCTGATTCCACCTAATTTCAGAATGTCGGCAAGAACAAAGCGCGCCCCTAGAAGCACGATGCCGAGTTTCAGCCAGAACTCGTAGGTGGCAATACCAGGCAGAAAAAGTCTTGGGATGGCTAGCGTGTTGGAGATAACCAATCCTATGAGAATCGCCCAAAGGACATACTCGATGTTGGGAAACGTCCAGTGATGCGTTTTGGCATAGGTATTGACAGAACGTTCAAGAATCTTGGCGGCGTATCCGATCCCGGCCAGCAAAACAACACCAGGCAGGATTCTCAGCGCATTCAACAGCGGGTTGCCAGGCTCCACTCGCGGTAGGGAAATCGAAGATGCCATACCTTTCTCCATCGGAAAGAGAGTTACGTGGTTGTGCGCGGACTACCAGGGTACATTCTTAATAATGTCGAATCTCAGAGCCAGCGCCAGCAACAAGGCGGCAATCACGGCCCAAGTATCGAGCGATAGCGAACTGCCTTTGGAGGACGTGGTAGCGGACTTGTTCGATGACATTGAAATTTCTCCTTCGAGTTAGAGATGGCGACCCGTAAGCTGAAGTCGGGCTCATTTCTGGCCCGGACGTCAGGTGACTGGCTCTTCGTCGTGGGCCCTTTCACCCAGGGCGAGCGGCGCCAGATTCAGACTGGTCGTTTCAGTTGCTGTTTCGGCGTTTCGAATCTGCAGCGGCAACGTGAGCGCAAGATGCTCGGCCAACTCGGACGCCTGCATGCGAATTTCAGGTACAGCGATCGTCTCCCACAGAAGACCCTTTCTAGCTGGGCCGATACCATATAACGAAGGTGATGCACGGCCGCCGAGATCGATCAGAGCTCCTTTTGAGTCCACGTCCAACCCGAGAAACAGTGGATCGGGTCGCGCGAGGCCCTGTGCGAGAAGATTCTTAATCAGAGGGTCGTCGATTCGTCGACAGTCGGTATCTGGCCCCGTGCAGTTGATCACTCGATCCACGCGCAAGAAGATTTGAGAACGCGTCTTGCGATCCATTAAGCCGACTTCTACGTGGTT
>Ga0302324_100019175_pt1 | contig 13447 bp, 13 predicted proteins | sample Palsa_T0_1_FD_201949 | JGI IMG/M metagenome (GOLD analysis project Ga0302324, IMG submission 201949) | Peat permafrost microbial communities from Stordalen Mire near Abisko, Sweden - Palsa_T0_1 | ecosystem: Environmental > Terrestrial > Soil > Palsa > Peat permafrost | place: Sweden: Abisko...
ATCGTCGGCTTCATCATCTATCTCATCACGGCGGTCGCCGAGACGAACCGCGCGCCGTTCGATCTGGTCGAGGCCGAGACCGAACTGGTCGGCGGCTTCCATACCGAGTACTCGGGCCTGCGCTTCGGTCTGTTTTTCATCGCCGAGTACCTGAATATGATCACGGTCTCGTGCCTGGCGACGCTGCTGTTCCTGGGCGGCTGGAATTCACCCATCCCCGGCTTGCCGTCGGGCGGCTTCGTCGGACTGATCTGGTTCTTGCTCAAGGCGGCGCTGTTTTTGTTCTTCTATATCTGGCTGCGCTCGACGCTGCCGCGCTTCCGCTACGACCGGTTGATGGATTTCGGCTGGAAGGTGTTGCTGCCGGTCGCGACCTTGAACCTCATCCTGACGGCCGTGGTGGTCGCGCTGTGGCCCGCCCATGCGTAAGAACCTCTTCAACGTCGGCGCGCTGGTGCGCGGCTTTTCGACGACCTTCAGCTACCTCTTCAAGAAGAAGCCGACCATCGAGTACCCGTCGATCAAGAAGCAGCACGCGCCGCGCTTCCACGGCCTGCACGAACTGCGCCGCTACGGTGACGGCAAAGAGCGCTGCATCGGCTGCGAGCTGTGCGCGATCGCCTGCCCGGCCAACGCGATCACCGTCCTGGGCGCCGAGAACACGCCGCTGGACCGGCGCTCGCCGGGCGAACGGTACGCGGCCAGCTACGAGATCGACGAACTGCGCTGCATTTTCTGCGGACTGTGCGAGGAGGCGTGCCCGACCGATGCGATCGTGCTGACGCCGCGCTTCGAGATGGCCGACTACCGCCGCGGTGCGTTCGTGTACGCGAAGGACCGTTTGCTGGTGCCGGCCGAAGCGGGCGTCGGCGCGCCGCCCGACGAGCGCCCCAACGGCATTCCGGCGGACCTCGGCGCGGTGGCACGCGAGAAGGATACGGTCGACATCGCCACCGGCTACGAGGCGACCAACCGCGGCCACATCCTCAAGGATCAGCGCCGAGGACTGGCCGGATGATCACGTTCTGGATCTTAGCGATCCTGTTGATTGCCAGCGCCGTGTTCGTCGTGACCGCCAAGAAGCCGGTCTACTCCGTCGTGGGCCTGCTGGCGAACTTCCTCGCACTCGCGGCGACGTACCTCGAGCTGCAGGCCGAATTTTTGGCCGTCATCCAGATCGTCGTGTACAGCGGTGCGATCTTGATCCTCTTCGTGTTCGTGATCGCGCTGCTCTCGAGCGGGGTGAAGCCGTTCGAGGTCGGACCCGATCGTGCCCCGCGCATCGCGGTGCCGGCGGTGCTCTTCGGGGCGCTGGTGCTGGCCGGTATCGCCGCGACCGTCGTCGGCGCGAACACCGCGGCGCTGCGCGGCGCGGCCGGCGTGACCGGCGATGCCAATGCCTTCGGCAGCGTGGCCGATTTCGGTGCGGCCCTGTTCACGACCAACCTGCTGCCCTTTGAAGTCACGGCGCTGCTGCTGATGGTGGCCGTGGTCGGCGTGGTGCTGATCGCGGGCGATGAAGGGCCGGCCGGCATCGTGCGCCGGCGCAAACGCCGCTCGCTCGAACGGGAATCGATCGTCAAGCGCGAGCGGGCCGTCCGATGATCGTCGCGCCGGAAAACTATGTCGCCCTCTCCGCGGTGCTGTTTACGATCGGGGTGGTGGGCGTCATCGCGCGCCGCAACCCGCTGATCATGCTGATGTCGATCGAGCTGCTCTTCAATGCCGCGAATTTAGCGCTGGTAACGTACGCGCGGGCCTGGGTCAACAACGTCGGCCACATCTTTGCCTTCTTGGTGATCACGGTGGCGGCGGCAGAGGCGGCGATCGGTCTGGCGATCGTCGCGGTGACGTTCCGTAACCTCCCTCACGTCGACGCCGACGACGCCGCGGTTCTCAAAGGCTGATGCTGCTCGCTTTCGTTTGGCTCGCACCGTTGGCCGGAGGCATCCTGCTGTGGACGTTCGGTCCGCAGCTGCGTTCCTGGGCGGGGCCGATCGGGTCCGCGCTGGTCGGCGCATCGTTCCTAGCGACCTGCGCGTTGTGGGGCAGCGCCACCGTGCCGGGCGGGCTCCACGTCCCGCTGGTTTCGTGGCTTGGCGGCTGGAACTTCGGATTGCAGCTGGACCGCCTCTCGCTGGTCTGGTCGCTGATCATCGCCGGCGTCGGCTTCCTGATTCACGTCTACTCGATCGGCTACATGGATGGTGACCGCGCCTTCGCGCGCTTCTTCGCCTACATGAACTTCTTCGTGTTCGCGATGCTGACGCTGGTCCTCAGCGACAACGTGATCGGTTTGCTGATCGGCTGGGGACTCGTCGGCCTGGCCTCGTACTTTCTGATCGGGTTCTGGTTCGATCGCCCGAGTGCCGTCGCAGCGGCGCGCAAAGCCTTCGTGATGAACGTGATCGGGGACGTCGGCATGATGTTCGCGATCTTCCTGATCGTCGCCAAGCTGGGGACAATCGGCTATGCGGACGTGTTCGCGGCTGCCGGTCACGCCTTGGATTCTGGAACGGTCTTCCTGATCTGCGTGGGACTGTTCATCGGCTGCGCGGCCAAGAGCGCGCAAGTGCCGCTCCACACCTGGCTCCCCGATGCGATGGAAGGCCCGACGCCGGTGTCGGCGCTGATCCACGCCGCGACGATGGTGACGGCGGGCGTGTATTTGATCGCGCGCTTCGCTCCGCTCTGGAGTGCTTCGCCCGAAGCGCGCGAGATGGCCGGCGTCATCGGCGGCTTGACCGCCGTCTCGGGGGCCGTGCTGGGCTGCGTCCAATGGGACATTAAGCGCATCCTCGCATACTCGACGATGTCGCAGATCGGCTACATGATCATGGGGGTGGGCGTCGGCGCGTTTACGGGCGGCGTGTTCCACTTTCTGACCCACGCGTTTTTCAAAGCCCAGCTCTTCCTGGGCGCCGGGATCATCATCCACGCGCTGGCCAACGAACAAGACGTGCGCCGGATGGGCGGCTTGCGCACCCGGATGCCGTTCGCATTTGGGGCCATGCTGGTCGGCGTGCTCGCGATCTGCGGCGTTCCCGGGTTCAGCGGTTTCTTCAGTAAGGACGACGTGATCTACGGGACGCTCGCCTCCGGCCATCCGTGGCTCTACGCGGTCGGCGTGCTCACCGCCGGGATCACCGCCTATTACATGCTCCGTCTGCTGTTTATCACGTTCTTCGGAGCCTATCGCGGTGACGTCGAAGCGGCCGCCCTGGGAATCACTGCCCAGACGTCCGGACCAAGCACCGCCGGCCATCATGCCCAGGAAGAAGAACCGCACCATCATGCACCCGCGGGCTTGATGAACGTGCCGGTCGCGGTCCTCATGCTGCCGACGATCTTCATCGGCTGGCTCGATTTCGGCGAGGGGAGCCCGTGGAAGCGGTTCTTCCACAGTTTCCCGGGCTTCGACGCGGCGGTAACCACTGCAGCGATGCCGGAGTTGGCCTCGACCGGCGTGGTCCTGGCCGTGGTGGCGGCCGGCTTCGCGCTGGCCTACGCGCGCTACGGCACTCCCGCCGCACTGCGTGACGCGGTCACTCGCCTGCGTAATGAGACGCTGGGGACGCCGCCCATCCTCGTGCACGCGTACTATTTCGATGCGGCGTACGAAGCGATCTTCGCGCGCTCGGCTCGCGCTCTGGGCGGTTGCTTCGACCGCGTGGTCGATCCGCACGTGATCGATGCCGGCGTGCGCGAGGTCGCGATCAGCGCGGAATGGTTAGGCCATCTCTTGCGCAGCTTTCAAACCGGCCTCGTGCGAACGTACGCGCTGGGCGTGGTCTTCGGCGTCGCCTGTTTCGTGGCGTATTATGCGCTGGCGTTCGGGGTGAGCAGATGATCGTCACCGCGCTCGTCCTGGCGCCGATCCTGGTCGGCCTAGCGCTTTACGCGCTGCCGCGCCGCGACCCCGGCATCGCGAAGGGTGCCGCGGCGACGCTGGCCGCGCTGACCTTCGCCCTGGCGGCCTTCGGTTCGCAGGTTCCGGACGCGTCGGTGCGTTGGCTCTCGCGCCCGTTCGCGGCCTCGTTTCATCTCGGTTTCGGGCCGATCTCGTACTGGCTGGTGCTGCTGCTGGCGCTGGTGACGTTCAGCGCCTTGCTGGTCGTGCGCGGGCCGCGCACGCGCGAGATCGCGGCCCAGCTGCTCGTGCTGCAAGGCGCGATGAACGGCTTGTTCCTCGCCAAAGACGTGCTGCTGTTCGCGCTGTTCTGGGACCTGATGCTGCTGCCGGTGTTCCTGGTGCTCGTTGCCGGCGGCACGCACGGGCGCACGGCCTGGAAGTACTTGCTCTACAATTTGGCCGGGGGTCTCGCGCTGCTGCTGGCGACCGCGGCGTTCGGCGTCGTCTCCGGAACGACCGACGTGATCGGAAGTCCAACCGCTTCTGCCGGCATTGGTGCGAGCTGGGGTGCCTGGATCTTCGCCGGCTTCGCGGTAGCGTTCCTGATCAAGACGCCGGTCTTCCCCTTTCACACCTGGATGCCCGAGACGTACGCGGACCTGCCGCCGCCGGTCGTCGCGGTCGTCTCGGCCGTGCAGTCCAAAGCGGGTCTGTACGGATTCTTGGTGATCGGCGTGCCGTTTCTGGGACCGGAAATGGCGCAGGCACGGCCGCTGATGTTCGTGCTCGGACTGGGCGCTCTGCTGTACGGTGCTTTTGTCGCGCTCGCCGAGCGCGATGCCAAGCGGGTCGTGGCCTACAGTTCGCTTTCACACCTCGGGTTGATTCTGCTCGCGGTGTTCAGCGGCTCGAGCTTGGCCTATGCGGGCGCGCTCGTGTACATCATCGCCCATGGCCTCTTCAGCGCCGCGCTGTTCATCGTGCTGGGTGCGGTCGAAGGGCGCGAAGAGACGCGCGATCTGCAGCGTCTGGGCGGTCTGGGCGCACGCAATCCGCAGTTGGCCGGCGCGCTGATGCTGGCCGCGTTGGCGGCGCTGGGTTTGCCCGGCCTGGCCGGATTCGCGGGCGAAATCCTCATTCTCACCGGATTGTATCGCGCGGGCTTCGGCTGGCCGGCCGTGATCGCGCTCTTGCCGATCGTGCTGGCGGCGGCCTACATGCTGCGCGTGTTCCAGTCGATCATGAACGGTCCCGAACATCCGGATCTGCCCGAACGTCGCGATCTCACCTGGCTCGAGGGCCTGGCGGTTGCGCCCTTGGTCGCAGCCTTCGTGTGGCTCGGGATCGATCCGGCCGGCGTGATCGCGGCGGTGATGGCGGGAGGTGCGCATGTCGCCGGCGTTCGGTAGCTTTCCGGTCGGCGCCGACTACCTCGCACTTCAGCCGATGGCGGTCGTCGCGTGCACGCCGCTGGCGATCTTGTTCGTCGATTTGTTCCTGACCGGGAGCGGAAACCTGCGCCGCGGCGTCGCGGTTGGTATCGCGATCGTCGGCTTAGTGTTCGCGGGTCTCATTGAGGCCGGGCAGTATCCGCACGACTACGCCGCGTTCGGCGGGGCGTTCATTCAGGGCGGATTTTCGATCGTTTTCAGCGAGATCGTGATCGTCGCGACGGTGGCGACGCTGCTGCTCTCGGCCGGCGTCGGACGGACCGACCAAGTCGCCGGAACGACGGCGCTGCTGCTGTGGAGCGCATCCGGTGCGATGCTGATGTCCGGGGCGGCCAGTTTGATGACGGTCTTCCTGGGCCTGGAACTCTTGTCGCTGGGACTCTACTGCCTGTGCGCGATCTCCGCGCGCAGCACGGCGCGGGAGGCGGCGCTCAAGTACTTGATCCTCAGCTCGATGGCGTCGGGGTTTCTGCTCTACGGTTCGGCGCTGCTGTTCGGCGCGACCGGTTCGGTGACGTTCGCCGCGCTCGCGGCCGCGCCGATGACGCCGCTGTTCGCGCTTGGGGCGGGACTGTTTCTGGTCGGCATCGCGTTCAAGCTGAGCCTCGTTCCCTTCCACGCTTGGACGCCGGACGTGTACGAGGGCGCTCCCCTCCCCGTCACCGCGTTCATGTCGGTCGTGACCAAGGCGGGAACGCTGGCGGTCTTCGCGCGCTTCGCCTACGCCGCGCTCCCGGCCGGCCACGCCGGCGCGATCCTGATTCCGATCTGGGTCGCCGCGGCGCTTTCGATGCTGATCGGGAACCTCGCGGCGCTCGCCCAGACCGACATGAAGCGGCTGCTCGCGTACTCAGGGATCGCACAGGTCGGTTACATCGTGGCCGCCTTTGCCGGTCAGACTGCGCTCGGGCTGCGCTATGCGCTGCTGTACCTGGCCGGCTACATGTTCATGAACCTGGGCGCGTTCGCCGTGGTCGAGCTGATGTCGCGCGACGGCGACGCCGTGGTCGGCCTCCCGCGCTTCGCCGGACTCGCGTACCGGCGACCGTGGCTGGCCGCGGCGATGACGCTGTTCCTGATCGGCCTGGCCGGGCTTCCGCCGACGATCGGCTTCACCGGAAAGATCCTGATCTTGGCCGTGACGACGAGCGCCGGGTATGCCTGGCTGGCCGGCGTGCTGATCGCCGGCACGGCCATATCCGCCTACGTGTACTTCAAGATCGTGCGCGCGATGTTTGTGCACGCCGACCCGGCTCACGTGCGCGACGAGCGTTCGCGCAGCTCGCTGCCGTGGCTCGCGGTCGGGGTCTGCGCGGTCTTGACGTTCGCGCTGGGCCTCTTTCCGCTGACCCCGTCCAACGTTCTGCCGCTGGTGAAATGATTCGCGCGGCACGGCCGGACGATTCCGCCTTCGTCGCCGGCCTCGTGCCGCGCTTCGTCGAGCACGGGGTCGCCGGCGGCCACACGCGCGACGAGGTCGTCGCCGGCACGACCCGGGTGCTGAACGAAGCGCTCGCACACCCCGAGCCGGCCGACCTCTTCCTCATCGCCGAGGATGAGGGCGGCGAACCGGCCGGCTTCGTGTTTGCGGTCACGCACCGCGACTTCTTCACCGGCGAAGACTACGCGCACGTCTCGGAGATCGCGTCGGCGCAGAGCGGACGCGGCGTCGGCGCGGCCTTGATGTCGGCCGTCGAAGGCTGGGCGCGCGAACGCGGGTACCGGTTGGTGACGCTCAACGTGATCGAGGAAAACACCGCCGCGCGGCACTTCTACGAACAGCTCGCCTATGCGCCGCACCATCGGCAGCTCATCAAGCGCCTGTGAACTACATCGAAATCTGAATGATGTAGGTGGTTCCGGCGACCAGCGGAAGCTGGGGCGGCGTCCCGTTCGCCGACGGACTGTAGGTGAGAATGTTGTTCGCCAGCGTCGCGGTACCGAGCGTGGTGTACGAACTGCCGCCGACCTGGCCGAGCTGCACGTTGTACGTGCCGGCAACGAAGGGGTTGGCGGTGACCCCGGTGATGACGATGCCCGGCGGTGCGGTCAGCGTATAGCTTTGCGTGACGCTGATCGTGATGAAGTCGTCGAAGGTGCCGGTCGTGAGCGGTCCGCGCGTACCGCGAACGCGGCGCGCGATCGACGCCGGCGCCCCCGTCGGCGCCGTCTGCGCAACGCCGACCGTCAGCATCGTTCCGAGGAGCACGGTTCCGGCGGCCTCGGGAAAGGTGAAGTCGATGACGTTTCCGCTCTGATCGGTGAGCGAGAGGGTCTGACCTGCGCTGCTCGCTGTGACGGTGGTGCTGTCGCCGCTGACCCCGGGGGTTGGGCTCGCCGTCGGCGTCGTGCTCGGTGTCGTCGTGGACTTCGATGAGCAACCGGCAACCGCCAGTGCCAACAACGTGGCGAGTCCATATCGAAGGAGGGTCCGCATCAGGGGAAGATCCTTTCGGAGAGCACGGGTCACGGCACAACGGCAACGCCTGGAACGGCGATCGCGTTTGTGTTTTACCGGCTGGCGACGGTCCACCCGCTTCTGCAAGGTTTCCTTGCTGAGGGTAGGAACGGCCGCTACGTGCGCCCGTTGACCGATTGTACGCGCGTCCCGACGCTGATCGTGGGCGGCGGCATCGGCGGCCTCGCCCTCGCCCTGGCGCTTGCACGCCGCGGCCGTCGCGTTCGGGTGCTCGAAAAGGCGCCGCGCTTCGGCGAGATCGGCGCTGGACTGCAGCTGGCGCCGAACGCATCGTGGGCGCTGGACGACATCGGCGTGCTCGAGGCGATCGCGCCGTTGGCGGTCTTCCCGCAGCGCATCGTGTGGATGGATGCGATCTCGGGCGAACAGCTCACCGCGCTCGATCTCGGTTCTCCGTTTCGCGAACGCTACGGTTACCGCTACATCGTGATGCACCGCAGCGACCTGCTCGATGCGCTGCTCGCCGCCTGCCGCTCACACGACGCGATCACGATGGAAACGTCGAAAGAGATCGTGACGGTTGAAGACCGTGGGGATTCGGCGTGCGTCACCTGCGCCGATGGGACGCAGTACGAAACGGCGATCCTGGTCGGCGCCGACGGACTGTGGTCCACCCTGCGCCGAGCGATCGTCGACGACGGCGAGCCGATCTGTTCGGAGTACGTCGCGTATCGCGGTGCGATTCCGATCGGCGAGCTGTCGCGCGATGCAGGACTGGACAACGTGATGCTCTGGACCGGTCCGGAGATGCACCTGGTGCAATATCCCGTGCGCAGGGCCGAACTCTACAACCAAGTCGCCGTGTTTCGCAGCCGCCGCTATCGCGCCGGCACCGACGACTGGGGCACGCCCGAGGAACTCGATGCGCGCTTCGCCTCCGGAGCCGAGCCCGTGCGCGATGCGTTGACGAAGTTCCGGCGCAACCGCCGCTGGCCGATGTACGACCGGATCCCCGCGGCGCGCTGGTCGCGCAACCGCATGACCTTGCTCGGCGATGCGGCGCACCCCATGCTCCAATATCTCGCCCAAGGCGCCGCCCAGGCGCTGGAGGACGCGGTCGTGCTGGCCGAGGCGCTGACGTCGCATGCCGACGACGTTCCTGCGGCGTTCGCCGCCTACGAGGCGGAACGGGTACCGCGCACAACGCGGGTCCAAAGGACGGCTCGGGCCTGGGGCGACTACTGGCACCTGCCGCTCGAGAGGGCCGCGCTGCGGAACCGCGACCTCGCCACGCGGAGCCCCGGCGATTACGGCGAAACCGACTGGCTGTATGCGTACGGCTCTCGGCCGCGCGCGGGCTTTTTGTCCACCGCCAGAATTGAGGATCGATGAATCGTACCAGCTTCCTGGCCGCCGCGGCTGCCGCCGGATCCGCCGCCGCGGTCCCCCGTTTTACGCTTGCGGCCGGGCCGGCCGCGACGGTGAAGATCGGCTTCCTGGAGTCGTTCAGCGGCGTCTTTTCGGATCTCGGAGCGTGCCACAAGCAGGGCGCGCTGCTCGCGCTCGAGGATGCGAATCGCAGCGGCCGGGTTACGTACGAGTTCTCCTACGCCGACGATGGGTCGAAACCGGCGACCGCGACGACCGAAGCGCGCCGGCTGATCTCGCAAGAGTCGGTTGACGTGCTCTTCGGCGGAACCTCATCGGCCAACGGTGCCGCGGTCTCCGCGATCGCGCTCGACTCAGGCATCTTCAACCTGCTGCTCGGCCCGCAAGATTCCGCGCTGACCGGAATCAAGGCCACGAAGCTGACCTACCGTTTTGGCCCCAACGCACGGATGCTGCTCGCGCCGGTGCTGCGTCGCGCGCTCGCGCTGGGCAAGAACTGGTATTTCATTCAAGCGGACTACGCGCTGGGCAAGGATGCCTACGCGCAATGCGGTGACGCGCTGCGCCGCGCGGGCGGCACCGAGGTCGGCCACGACATCCTGCCGCTCGGAACGACTGACTTCTCCTCGGTGCTGACCAAAGTTGCGAACAGCAATGCCGACGTGCTGATGCTCTGCAACAGCGGTTTGGACGCTGCGAACACGGCCAAACAGTTCGTGCAGTTCGGCCTCAACAAGAAGATGAAGCTGGCCGGCATCTCGCTGGAAGATATCTATTACAAGGCGCTGCCCCTCGACGCGGTTGTCGGCGCCACGTTCCCGGTGCTGTGGGCGCCGAGCGTTTCGCCGGCCGCCGAGAAGTTGGCGGCCCGCTTGCGCAAAGGCATCAGCGGACCGATCTCGGGCCGTCACTACCTCGGGTACATGGCGGCACACTCGCTGATGGAGCGCATCGCGACGGCCGGAACCACCGATGCCGGCAAGCTCGCCGCCGCGTTCGAGAACTTCAGTTTCCCGGCCGCGAAGGCGACCAACGCGGAATACCACGCCTGCGACCATCAGTGCGCCCAAGAGGTCTACGGCGGCGCCAGCGTTTCGGCGAAGCAGTTCGCGAAGACGCAGTTCATGTACGACATCATTGCCGAGGTGCCGGCGGTTGAGTCGGACGGCAACTGCGATTCGCCGTGGGCCAAGGCGGCGACGGCGGCGATCGCCGCACAGCATCCGGCCCCGCGCGCGAATTACAGCCCGAAAACGTTCTAGGGGTTCGTCCTAGCCGGCGAGGGCGGCGATTCGGGCGACCAAGGGGTCGTCCGAATCGCGCAGCCGGTCGCAGATCGTGAAGTGGTTGTCACCGCGAGAGTCCGCGTAGGCGGTATCGCACCCGCGCGCGCGCCAGGCGGCCGCGAAGTCGGCACCCTGGGCGTGAAACGCGCCGCTCTCGCGTTCGCCGCTCCACGCGCGCACCGTGCACGGCGCGGCCGGCGCGAGCAGCGTTGGGCTCAGGGCGGCCGCGCGCGCATCGTCGAGGCCGAGCCATTCGTTGACGAACGAACGGGCCACCGGACGCAGATCGTGCAGCCCGCTCAAGCTGGCGACGGCGGTGACGGGCGCGTCCACCGCGCACATCGCGGCCAGATGGCCGCCGGCGGAATGCCCCGCAACCACGATGCGCCCCACGTCGACGCCGTAATCCGCGCCGTGAGCGCGAAGCCACGCGACCGCCGCGCGCGCTTGGGCGACGATCGTCTCGAGCTGCACGGCTGGGGCGAGACTATAATTGACGATCGCGGCCGCGACGCCGTGCGGCTGGAGGCCGCCCGCGACGTAGGTCATGTCGTCCTTGTGCAGCCGTCGCCAATACCCGCCGTGAAAGAAGACGACCAGCGGCGCTCCCGCGTGCGGCACGAAGAGGTCGAGCGTCTCGTCGGCCGAGGGCCCGTAGCGCAGATCGCGCCGGTGCGGCTGCGTGCGCACCAGGTCGCTCCAAGCGCGCCAGCGCGCAAAGAAGACGGTGACGTCGGGAACCGTCGCCGCTGCGTTGAGCGGGTCGACCGCCGTCATTGCGGCGGGCGGAAGAAGATGAACTGGACCTTGCCGGCGCTATTCCACGAGATCAATTCATCGATCGAACCGTTCGCGCACGCGGCCCGGAACTCGTAGACCGTCATGCCTTGAACGGCCAGCTGGCGCACGAAGCTGAACGTCTTGACGGCGCCCAGCGGCCGCAGGTACTGCGAGGAGATTTGCCCGACGGCCGAATCGGTGAACTGTGCGCGGGCTTCGGGGATGTAGCGATTCAGATCGATCTTACCGGCCTGCCACGCTTCGAACTCGGCGCGGGCCGCGCTGACGACCGCCGGTGAGGGTGCGGGACCCGGGACCGGCGTCGCGGTGGCCGTAGGAACCGACGATGCGGCTGGACTCGAACCGGGGCTCGCTTGCGCGACGACCTCGTCGGCGCGGGAGAGGACGCGCACGCCGTAGACGTCACCGGATGCCGGCGGCGGCACCGCCGTCGCCGTGCGCGGACGGGGCGACGCGCCGAGCAGCGGCAGCGCGAGCATCAGCGCGCAGGCCGTAGCTGCGGTTCCGCGCCGCCGGCGTACGCTGTTCACGGATGGGTCATGTTGGCGGGGACGACGTGGGCGTCGAAGTCGCCGGCGCTAATGTAACCGAGCGCGAGCGCCGCCTCCTTGAGGGTTGTCCCCTCATGGTGCGCCTTCTTCGCGATCTCCGCTGACTTGTCGTAACCGATCTTCGGCGTCAGTGCGGTGACGGTCATCAGCGATTCCGCCAAATAGCGGGCGATCACCGGTTCGTTGGCCTGCAGCCCCTCGACCGCGTGCTCGCGGAACATCGTGCAGGCGTCCTGCAGCAGCCGGCACGAGTGCAGAAAATTGTAGATCATCACCGGGTTGAAGACGTTGAGTTCGAAGTTGCCTTGCGAACCGCCGAACCCGATAGCAACGTCGTTGCCGAAGACTTGCACGCAGACCATCGTCATCGCTTCGGATTGCGTCGGATTGACTTTGCCCGGCATGATCGACGAGCCGGGCTCGTTCTCGGGCAGGATCAATTCGCCGATGCCGGCCCGCGGACCCGACGCCAGCCAGCGGATGTCGTTGGCGATCTTCATCAGCGAAGCGGCGAGCGTCTTGAGCGCGCCGGACGCGAACACGACCTCGTCGTGCGAGGCCAGCGCGGCGAACTTGTTGGGGTGCGAGCGGAAGGGCAAGCCGGTCAACTCGGCGATTTTACGCGCGGCGCGCTCGGCGAATTCGGGATGCGCGTTGAGGCCGGTTCCGACCGCCGTGCCGCCGATGGCCAGGTCGTAGAGGTCGTCGAGCGCTTCGCGGCAGCGTTTGAGGTCCCGGTCGAGCTGGCTGACGTAGCCGGAGAATTCCTGACCGAGGGTCAGCGGGGTCGCATCCTGCAGATGGGTGCGGCCGACCTTGACGATGGCCGCCCAGGCGCGCGCCTTGACGTCGAGTGCGTCGCGCAGCTTTTCGACGGCCGGCAGCATCGCGACCATCGCTTCCGCCGCCGCCATGTGCATGGCGGTCGGAAACGTATCGTTCGAGGACTGCGACATGTTGACGTGGTCGTTGGGATGGATCGGCACTTTCGATCCCATCTCGCCGCCGGCGATCTCGATCGCGCGGTTCGAGATCACCTCGTTGACGTTCATGTTCGTCTGGGTTCCCGAACCCGTCTGCCAGACGCGCAGCGGGAAATGCTCGGCCAGCTTGCCGGCGATCACTTCATCAGCGGCTTGAGCGATCAGCGCGCTCTTCTCGTCGTCGAGCTTACCGAGGTCGCGATTCACCAGCGCGGCCGCTTTCTTGAGCACCGCCATCGCGCGGATGATCTCGCGCGGCATCACGTCGCGCGGCGAGAGAGCGTCGCCGATATCGAAATGGATTAGCGAGCGCGCCGACTGTGCGCCGTAATACTTGTCGGCGGGGACGTCGATCTTCCCCATCGAGTCGGACTCGGTGCGGGTGCGCCCGATCGAACCGTTCGTTTGCGTGGCCATGGCGTGGGCTTCGGCAGCCCAAGCGGCGGACACTCCGCGAGAAAGGTCGCACGATGCGGGCGGCGCCGGGCTAGGCTGGACGGGGCGGCAGGTCGTATACTCAAGGGGACAGGCCCTTCCAGGAGCGCCGCCCATGCGTTTGTTGCGCAACCTTGCCCTCGCCGGAATTCTCGTCGCGAGCATTTCGGGCCCAGCCGTCGCCGGCTCGCCGCCGCCATCCCCGGGGCCGACCACCGCCGCCAGCTCCGAGGACGCGGCGAACAGCGCCGCGGCCCTGGGCTCCGCCGGGGCGGGCGT
>Ga0302324_100019177_pt1 | contig 13446 bp, 15 predicted proteins | sample Palsa_T0_1_FD_201949 | JGI IMG/M metagenome (GOLD analysis project Ga0302324, IMG submission 201949) | Peat permafrost microbial communities from Stordalen Mire near Abisko, Sweden - Palsa_T0_1 | ecosystem: Environmental > Terrestrial > Soil > Palsa > Peat permafrost | place: Sweden: Abisko...
TGGACGAGGTGCGCAGCACGCCGCAGGCCGCGTGCGTGAATTGCGTTAGTTTCTAGAGTCGCGTTGGCAGTCGATGTCCAAAACTGAGATGGCGGCGCTGGCATGGGCCTTAAAAATATTTTCAAATAATCGTTGACAACGCAAGCGGCTGTAGATATAGTCTTCCCACATCGCAAACGGGTTGCGATGAAACCAGGAGACTACGACCATGACCAAATTCCAAGCTGCGCGCGATCTGATCCGCAATGCCGACTCTCTACTGATCGTCAATGACGGCATGTTCCGCTGGGTAGGGGACAAAGCCCAAATCACCAAGTGGCTCGAGCGACATGATTACTCGACGCGGAAGAACGCTTTACACATGAATTCAGACGACTACCAGGATCTATGTGATAGCACCACATGCGAATCGGATCGGGTGGCGACTGTCGGCGACGGAGATCTAGTGCGCCTGTGCCAGATTCTCGAAGAAAAATGTGGTGTCGATGAACTTTGGCTACTCGGTTAGGAGGATGAGCAAATGACACTCACCGAACTCGAACGGCGCGCACGCATTACCTATCTGCTGGCACGCCTCAAGAAGCACCCAGCAGGAGACGGCATCGGCATGGCGGAACTCGTCGCGGAAATCATCGAGCTTCACAACTCGCGCCCGCGGCGCCGCGTCGGCGATGCCTGCATTCAGGGTTGGACCTACATCGAGCCACATGGCATGCGCCAGGGGCGGGATTGGGAGGGTAGCCAGCCATGATTCCATTCATATTCGTTTGCCTCTGGTTGGTGTTGGTGATGATACTCACCGGGGCGGAGCAGTGAGGCCCGCTCCAGACGCCGAGCTGTGCACCCAATTGGCAGAGATTCTTGGTCGTTGGGAGGCGCTGCTTGCGCGCGATAGGCGCGAACTCACCGAAGAACACAGTCAAGACGTCTTGGAACGCCGCAGCCGGCGGGCGTTGCGCTTGGTGGAGCACTTAAAATGCTGAAAATAATTCATTTGGACGATCAACCACAGGTAGGTGCGCACCCTATCGATAATATATGCGCATATGGTACTTCTGAGGATTCACGTATAGGCGCGCGAGGTTTTACCTATCGAGGCGGAAACTTCGTGGTATACCCGAATTGGTACGCATGCAACGGTGACTATGCAGTCGCCGGACCGATTCGGATGGCCATGTTTCGTGCTGGTATTGGTATCTTCTCGTTGCAGGTAAACTACGCCGGAGCATGCATGGGTACAACCGCTTTCTGTCGCGCTCTGGCAATACGAGAGTGCAAACGGTGGATTGATGAATATATTCTTCGCTATAAAGCGACGCCCGCGCCGCCAGCGCGATAACGGCCCATGCGCGGGCCAATCGGCGTACAGTGACCAGCATGTGTATTGGCGGTATTGGATTGGCTGGCGCGCTCACCCTCACTCCGAGCGCGGGCACGGTGGCAGGCAGCATCACGTTGCAGGGGCTGGCCGTTGGGTTTTTGACGGTGGAAGTCTCGTATAACGACATGCTGTTCGGGCGTGCTACGCCCGCCGCCGATGGCGCCTTCGCAATCACTTTCAGCACCCTGAGCCTGCCGGATGGCCCGGATACCCTGGCGGTGGCCGCCTACAATGCCGCTGCAGGTCAGCCATATACCCTGACGGCTGCGGCTGCGTGGAGCGTGACCGTCGGCAACAGTGCCATTAATATCGAGAGCCATGGCGCTGTAGCGGATGGCACGACTGACAATATCACCGCCATTACCAATGCGATTGCTGCGGCGGCAACCGCGGGTGTCTCGGTATATGTACCGGCCGGCACCTTCGCCTTTGGCAACATCATATCGCTCACTGGCACCAAGATGTTTGGCGTCGGAGTAGCCTCGGTGCTATATGCCCTCGATTACAACAACGAAGCGATCTTCCTGTATGGCAGCGGCTCCCAGGTGAGACAACTGACGCTGACCGGTGCCACCGCGCCAGCACGCCTGTCACCGTGGCAGGCGACGCATATCACCGCTTTTGGGGCCAGCAACTTTGTGATCGATCACGTTAACATTGTGGGTTCGGCCGCGGCTGGCATACAACTGGCTAATGTGCAGGTAACGAATGGCGCTGGATCTAGCAATGGGATGATCACGAATAACACGCTCACCGGGACGTTTGCGGATTCGATCCACATGACCGCGTGGGCGAGTTTTATTCACGTTGAGGGCAACACCATTGTAGGCTCAGGGGATGACGGTATAGCGGTGGTCAGTTACGACTATGATAGCGGCGTTACGCACGACATAACGGCAATCAACAATGTTATAACCGGCAATGTCAATGGCCGTTCAATGTCAGTGGTCGGTGGCGAGAATGTGCTCTATCAGAACAACTATTTAGCCAATGATACGTTGGCGGCTGGCGTATATATTGCGCAGGAGAGCAGCTACAACACCTATGGCTGCACGAATGTAACTGTTGAGTTCAATACGATCGTAAATTGTGGCAATTACACTATCGGACATGCGCCGGTGATGATAATTACCACGGGGTCTGGGTCTAATACGGATATTAATCTAATCAGCAACCAGATCGTCATAACCACTAATAATTACTACGGCGTGCGCGTATATGGCAATAACACTCCGCCGATCGTGCTGAATTATAATCAGATCATTGGCACCCCTAGCCCGTATGACATAGAGGATACGGGAGTGACCCTGAATCCTTACGTGTCGGGTGCGGTGGGCTATGTGGCAGCGCCAGTGCTGCCGATTCCGTAGCGGAGAGGTGAAACAATGAAATCGCTGCCGCTGCTCCACGTGCCACGAGTACTTCAACTCGAGCGCGGCGTTTGATAAGCACCGCATAGGCGCCTACACGCCGGGAAGCAGGCGCTGTCGCTCGGCCGAAGAGATGGCCACCGCTGGCATGGCCCGAAACGCCAAGAACTTCTGGGTCACCGAAAAATTTGACGCCGTAGCTTTGGGGAGAGTTGTTTCAGCGGCGATCTACCAGACCCCTAGGGGGTAGTAGGGGGTACGATATAGCGACGGGTATCTCCTCACGTTCCACGTGAAACATAGGGTAGCCGTGGCGTCAAGCGCACCGGCTCCAGCCGCGCTCAATTTAACTTTACACGGCGCCGGGTGGGGTCTACATTCGGGGCTTCTCCGAAGCGCACATACACATATACCGTGACCGTGGGAAGTACCACCATGAATGAAACCCGCCGCGAGCCGCTGCTCCGAGGGCGCCGTATCGCGCTCACTATCACATTGGACCCGCAAGTGCTTGCCGCGCTCGGCGTCATTGGCGAGGGCAACCGCTCCAAGGCCGTCGAGACCCTGGTCAAGTGGTACCTTGCCGCGCCTATTGCCCCTGATCTGCCGATTCCGTAGCCAACCCACCCCATGGCGGTGGATTACAAGCCAGTGGCGCAGGCGGCGCTGCAGCAAGCCTCTACGCTGCTGCCAGCGTGGATTGGCGGCCATCGCGAGGGCCATGAATGGCTGGCTGAGCGCAGAGCCAATGGCGGTTTAGGCGATAGCCTTAAAGTCAATCTCGAGACTGGCCTATGGTCGCACTTCGGCGCCGGCGGGGCGCAGCGCCCAGGCGGCAGTGACCTGATTGGCCTGTACGCCTACGTCAAGCATCTCGCTCCAGGGGCGGCTTATAGCCAGATCGCCGCGCAGGTCGGAATAACAGAACGGGCGGTCCAGGTCCTGCCGCGCGCCCGCGCGGGGCCCGATCCCAACCAACTCCAGCCGATCCCCGATAATCCACCACAGGCGCCCGAGCACCGTGTCCACGGCTATGCCGCCGAAATATACAAGTACGGCCAGCAGCAATGGGTATGTCGCTATGAAACGCCGCACGGCAAGACTTTTTCGCTATTGACCTGGCGCAATGGCCGGTGGAGCTTCACAGGGCACCCGGGGCCGCTGCAACTGTATGGCGCGGAGTTGCTGGCCGCGCACCCCGACCGCAAAGTCCTGGTGGTGGAGGGTGAGAAGTGCGCCAACCGCGCACGCCCGATATTGAAGCAGTCCGTCATTGTCACCTGGGCGGGGGGCGCCGGTGCAGCGCGCAAGACTGATTGGACCACACTGCGTAACCGCGAGGTGACCATCTGGCCGGACGCGGATGAGCCTGGGCGCAAGGCCGCAGCGGACATTGCAGCCATTCTGGAGCCCGTGGCGCGGCGCGTGCGGGTGCTGCACACCAATGGCAAGGCCGATGGCTGGGACGTCGCTGACGCCATTGCAGAGGGCTGGAACGCCGAAACCATTCTGACCTGGGTGGATGAGCACGTGATCGAGCCAGCGGCGCCGCGCGTCGAGGTGTTGCCGCCGGCTGATCCGGAATCCGATTATCCAGCCGGGTCAGCACCGCAATCATATCTTGCGATCTGGCAATCGCTGGGTCTCATGTCGGACGCCAAAGACATCCCCCATCCCACCTTAAGCAATGCCAGCATCATTCTGCAATACCAACCCCCGTATAAGGGCAAGATCTGGTTCGACACGTTTCGTAGCGCAGTGTGGCATAGCGTGGCGGGCGCGCCGCGGCCCTGGACTGATGCCGACGATCGGCGCGCCACCACCTTCATTCAGCAGCGCTTAGGCCTACCTAAAATCCACTCCGGGATCGTGCAGGAAGCGGTGCTGCATGCAGCCGAATGCCAGCCCCGTAATACACTTACTGAGTGGCTTGACTCGCTAGTATGGGACGGCATTCCACGCCTGACTACGTGGCTCGCGGATTGCTTGGGCGTCGAGCGCGATGCTTACCATGATGCAGTCGCGCGCAATTGGCCTATTTCGATGGTCGCGCGTGCCTATGACCCAGGTTGTAAAGTGGACACCATGCCGGTGCTGGAGGCTGATCAGGGAACTGGCAAGTCGACATTCCTCAAGGTACTTGGCCATCCATGGTTTGCTGCACTCAAGATGGCATTCGGCGAGAAAGACTTCCTCCAGGCAATCCAGGGCCGCTGGTTGGTCGAGATCCCGGATATGGCAGGCTTCTCGCGCCGCGAACATAGCGACATTCTCGCGACCATTAGCGACGCCCGCGATGTATATCGCAAAACGTACGCGCGAGTGACCGAAGAACATCCGCGCGTTACGGTATTCGCGGCGACCTCGGAAAACAACGAATATCTACAGGAAACCCGCGGACGGCGCCGCTATTGGCCACTGGTCTGCGGAACCATAAATACCGATACCCTGCAGGCCCAACGCGCCCAGATATTCGCCGAGGCGGTAATCGAATACCGCAATGGCAGCCAATGGCACGAGGTGCCAGAGAACGAGAGCGACGAAATCCAGTCAGCACGCGCATCGCGCGATATCTGGACCGACACCGTCATGCACTACGCCGAGCACTACGGCGAGAGCAAACTCACATCCTGCGCCATTCTCACCAATTGCATCAATATGGAACTGTCGCGCCAAGACGATGCGGCTAAGCGCCGCATCTATCGCATCATGACGGAAAACGGCTGGAAACAACTGCGCGATCGTAAAGAACGCTTCTGGCGGCAAGCCACCACTGCCAAGGGCTGAACCGTAGGAGGGCGCTATACTCGCACCGCATGGCCGCCACATTTGACTTAACCAAGATCGATCAGCGCCTCCAGCTATTGGATTTGGACCGCGTCGACTGCGAGGAAAGTCTCTATACCTTCCTGAAGCGATCATGGGCGAATATAGACCCAGCACCGTGGGCGGACGGATGGCATATTCAGGCGATCTGTGAGCACCTCGAAGCAGTGGTCGATGGGCAGATACGCCAGCTCATAATCAATGTCCCGCCACGGTGCTGCAAGTCTATAACTACCAGCGTGGCATTCCCGGCATGGACCTGGGCGCAGTCGCGCAAAAGTCCGACCTCTGGTCCGGGCGTGCCGTTCTTGTATGCCTCATATGCCGACAGGCTCTCATTGAGAGATTCAGTGAAATGTCGGCGGTTGATTGAATCGCCGTGGTATTCGCAAAGATGGGGCCGCCGGTTTCAGTTATTAGGCGATCAAAACCAGAAGTCACGGTTCGCAAACGACCAAGGAGGCGAAAGGCTCATCACAAGTATCGGCGCCGGCGTTACTGGTGAAGGTGGAAATATAATTTGTATCGACGACCCCAACGCCGCCAACGAGGTTGCCAGCGAGGCATCCATAGAAACTACAATAAGCTGGTGGACCACTGTGATGCCCTCGCGGCTCAACGATATGGCCACTGGGGCTTTTGTGATTATTCAGCAGCGGCTCGCGGAGAACGACCTCACCGGGCATATTCAAGAAAACGAAGCGGATGGCTGGGTGCAATTGATATTGCCGGCGCGCTATGAGCCGGAACGCACCATTATATTGAGCACATCCATTGGCTGGACCGATCCGCGCACCGAGCCCGGTGAATTGTTGTGGCCAGCGAAGTTTAGCGATGAATCGCTGAAGCGTCTTGAGAAAAAAATGGGGCCATTTATTTCGGCCGGGCAGCTGCAACAGCGACCTGAGCCGCAGGGTGGCGGAATCATCAAACGGGAATGGTGGAAGTTATGGGTAGGGGGTGCGGTATATCCGGCTATGGACTTCGTGTTGGGGTGCTTGGATACGGCATATACGGAAGACACGATGAACGATCCATCTGGCATGATTGTATGGGGAGTATTCTCGGGCAGCTTGTTGGAGGGAGAGATAGCGCAGTCGACGCGCAGCATGGGGCGCGATGGCCGACCGATGTATATCGATCGGCGCTACAGTGAGATCACGCCGCAAGTCATGCTGATGCACGCGTGGGATGATCGATTGGAGTTGCATAATCTAGTGACGCGCGTCGCGAAGGTGTGCGTTGCGATGAAGGTGGATTTGCTATTGATCGAGAACAAGGCATCTGGTATTTCGGTTGCGCAAGAAATCCGCCGGCTGTACAGCAATGAGCGCTTCGGGGTACAGTTGTTTGACCCTAAGAGTCAGGACAAGACGGCGCGCCTGTATTCAGTGCAGCATCTGTTTGCTGAGGGTATTATTTATGCGCCTGACCTCACGTGGGCGGAGCGCGTGATTACGCAGGTTGGCATGTTCCCGAAGGGCAAGCACGATGAGTTTGTCGACTTGACCTCGATGGGTCTACGCCATCTGCGCGATAACGGACTGATAGCGCGTGCGCCGGAACGTCAGGCTGAGCTTCAGTCTCTGACGGTATATCCTGGTGGCCAGGCAGCGCCGCTGTATCCGGCATGAGCACCGGGATTATCAAATCACCCCACGATTGCATGGTCCTGGCATCTGCGACGGTCGATCTGATCTCGAAAGTACAGCGGCCGTGGCTATTCCGGGTTACAGTGGTAGGCAAGCCGCCGCATTTGGCGCGCAGAGTCTATGAAATAGCCGCTATTTCAGATTCCCAGGCCGCAATGGTTGGAATTGAGAAGTTCGTGAAAGAAATGTCACAGCAGCATCCAGCTAGGATATTGGCGGTATTGTGAGTGCCGTCCCGGGCCTAGGCAATGCGAATCTACGCATACCAGGACCGCCCGACGCTGAGCTACCGGACCCCGCGCACGTCATTGTACAGATGGACGCGCCCGACACCGATATTCCAGAAATCGACGAGAAGGGGAACATCCTCAAGATCATCCACGGTGACGGCTCCGTCTCCATATCGCTGGATGGTAAGGGATTGGGCAATGTCGCTGCGGCAAATGACCGGACGCTCGAATGGTTCGATAACCTGGTAGATAAGATCGACGCGAACGAGTTATCGAGAATCGCCGAGGATCTCTTGCGCGGGGTTGAACAGGACATCCAATCGCGTAAGGATTGGATTGACGAGCGAGCACTCGGCATCAAGCTGCTCGGCCTCAAGATTGAGCTACCGAACGTACAGGGCGGCGCCGATGCAGCGCCAGTCGAGGGCATGTCGAAGGTACGCCATCCGCTGCTGCTCGAGGCAGTGCTGAGATTCCAGGCTAATGCTCGCGCGGAACTGCTGCCGACGGATGGGCCGGTCAAGATCCGCAATGATGATAACGACGCGACGCTGAAAGAAGATCAACTTGCGAACGCGTATGAACGCGACATGAATCACTATCTGACGGCAATCGCCACTGAGTACTACCCCGATACCGATCGCATGCTACTGATGCTCGGATTCGGCGGCACGACCTTCAAGAAGGTATACTTCTGCCCGCTGCGTAATCGGCCGGTCTCGGAGTCGGTCGACGCCGACGATATCATCGTGAATCAGGCGGCGGTCAATCTAGCGAATGCGCGCCGCATTACCCACCGTACCTACTTGCGCCCGTCGACCGTCAAGCGTCTGCAGATCTTGGGCGTGTATCGCGACACGGACTTGTCAGATCCGATCCCGCAACAGGAAGATGCGGTACAGCGCGAGGAAAAGTCGCAGCAAGGACTACAATCTAATAATTTCCTGGCGGATGATCGTGATCGACAGATATACGAGATTTGCTGCGAGCTCGACGTTAAGGGCTTTGAGCACAAGCACAAGGGGAAAGTGTCGGGTCTGGAAATTCCCTACAAGGTATCGATCGATGTGTCATCGCGCACGGTGCTTGCGATTACGCGCAATTACGACGAAGACGATAAGGAACTACCGACCGCGCGCCAGAGCTACATAAAGTATACCTTCGTGCCTGGATTTGGCTTCTACGATATCGGACTGCTGAATATTCTGGGCAACACCACGAATGCGGTGACAGCTGCGTGGCGGGAGATGCTGGATAACGGGATGTTCGCGAATTTCCCGGGCTTTTTGATGGCGAAATCCGGCGCGCGTCAGAACACGAATGTCTTTCGGGTGCCACCTGGCGGCGGGGTGCAAGTAGATACCGGCGGTCTACCGATCACCCAGGCTATCATGCCGTTGCCGTATGAGAGCACGCATATGGCGCCGCTGATGGCCCTCGTCCAGGACATGGTGCAAACCGGGCAGCGCGTCGGTGGCACGTCTGAGATGCAAGTCGGCGAGGGCCGCGCCGACGCGCCGGTCGGCACGACGTTGGCGTTGATCGACCAAGCGGTCAAGATCATCAATAGTGTGCACAAGCGCATGTTCACCGCCCAAGCCGAAGAAATTGCGCTGTTAGTTAAGGTATTCAGAGAGCATCCGCACAGCTTTTTTGCGCACAAGTGCAAGTCCAAAACCGTCTGGGACGCCGCGAAGTTCATCGAGGCTGTGAACAACTGCGAGCTGGTGCCGCAAGCAGATCCCAATACCGCGAGCATGGGTCAGCGTGTGCTCAAGATTCAAGGCTTGAAGCAACTCCAAGCCGCGAGTCCGAATCTATATGATCCGATCGCCATTGATACAGCGGCTCTGCAAGCAATGGGATGGAGTAATCCGGAGGCGTTCTTTGTACCGCCTACGGCTCGGGCTGCTCCGCCTCCGGAACTCCAGGAGCTCCAGGCCAAAATACAAAACGACAAGGCTGCGGCTGCTGCCAAAACACTGGAAGCACAATCGCGCATGACCGAGGCGCAAGCCAAGGCAGCGGACGTGAAAGCCAAGGTGGATACGGGCCACTATGCGCCGCAGCCGGAAGCGGCTGGCGCTCCCGCTGCGCCACCACAAGATACGCCGGTCGACGTAGCGCTAGCGCAGGCTAAAATACTGGACTCGCATACGCGTGCCAGGGACGTTGCGGTAAAAGAGCGTGAAGCCGAGACCGAGAACCGCAATCGGGATCAAGATCGCGCCGCTAAATTGCATGAGACGGCCATTGCGCTGGCCGGCGATTTGATAAAGGCGCCAACTACCGAAGGCGGCGGCCAGGTGTCAACGTCGGGAGTCGGCCATCGTGCCTCGAAGATTATCAAGGATGCAGACAAGGGATTGAAATGATTGCCAAACTCAGAACTTACGTCTACTCTGTCCAGAGGACTGAATCATGACTGATATGCGCGCAGTGCCTAAACCGGAAGGATACGATCTGCGAGTTGCGCGTTCACAGAAAACAAACGATTTGCCAGGAAGCCTTTGGCTTCCCGAGGATGCGCTGTTTTCTGCTTTCGAGATGATGAAAGAACAGCCGCCGCGAGGAGCATTCATAGTGTGCTGGTATACGCCAAATACGGACGATGGAAACAAAGGCCGATTGAAATTAAAATTTCAGGGATATCAACAGCATGATTGCCAGATGAAGGCGCTAGCAGCGGAAATGGCAGCATGGCTGGTGGCACCATGAGCGCCGCACTTGCTGAACGAGCACGATCCCAAGCTAAGTCGAAGGCCGAGCGCATGACGCGCGGCGATCCTAAGGCCAAAGTAGACGCGTCCTCGTGGACCCCATCGTCTCCCATGAACGCCGACGTCCAGACCGGCGAGCGACCTATCTCACGGCCGCAGTTCCGCAATGGCGGTAAGGTGATGGGTGGCGCTGCGGTCATGCACGGCGGCCGTAAACCGCGTAAGGCCGGCGGCAGTGCGATGACACCGGACAACTATATCAATCGGGACGTCAAAGAGGCCAACGAGGAACGCCCTGGGATCAAACACGTTGGGGGGTTCAAAAAAGGCGGCCGCACCCACGGCGAAGATTGCACGTGCGCGAAATGCAGCGGCGGGCGCGTCGCGCGCAAGGATGGCGGCCGAGCCAAAAAGGGCATGAACGTCAATATCATCATCACGCAGCCGAAGGACAAGCCAGCGATGCCACCTCCGGGTATGATGCCGCCCGGCGCCGGTCCAGTCGGAATGCACCAAGCGCCACCGCCGGCGATGCCGCCCCCGGGAGCTGCGCCGCCGATGGGTCCGCCGCCAATGGGGCGCAAGTCTGGCGGGCGCGCATATGCACTCAAGGATGGCGCGGGCGGTGGGCTAGGACGATTGCAGAAGATCAAGGCGTACGGTTGATTGTGCCTATCACCGGCCAATCAAAGTTTGAAATCGAATTGAAAAAGATTATCGATGAAGAGATAGATCGATTGAGCGAAGTGCTCGAAGCGGGAGTAGGCATACCTGATTACGCCAAATATCAAAACATCGTGGGCCAGATATATGCACTGCGCCTCGTGGCAAATGAGTATTGCTTCGAAGCCAACGACACTATAGAAAAAAGGTAGCACCGTGCCTCTTACCCCGAATATTGCTGTATCTATGAAGCACGAGAAGGATCCGTGTCTGCAAATCCTGGAAGAGATTGGTGATCTCAGTGGCTTTCAGATTCTGAATAATGAAGTGCTGATTGCCATCTATCGACGGCCAGAAAAGACCCGCGGCGGGATTATCCTGACGCCAAACAATTTGAATGAGGATCTCTATCAATCCAAAGCTGGGCTGGTGGTGAAGATCGGCCCCAGTTGCGAGTTTCCGACCGTGCCGATTGCGCTCCACGACTGGGTTATCGTGCGGCCTTCAGACACCTATGCGCTGGAAGTGAACTTTGTGTCGTGCCGTCTGACGCAAGACAAGTTTATTCGTGTCAAAGTAGCCACCCCGGGGATGGTATGGTGATCACATGAGCAGCGAAGAGGTTAGCATTGATTTCGATGGCATTGTTTATGAATTTAAAATGAACACTCGTGATTTCACGGTAACTCCACAGGAATTTTATTACGTTACAACGAGTGAGGCCGACGTACTTGGATGGGCACACGCGCTACCAGATATTCTTAAGAGAGAACTACGAAGTATCGGCGGCGGGATCATTTTGTGGAGGATCAAACCGGAGATTTATCACGCTGAAATAGGCTGCAATAGTGATGTAGATCCGAAATTATGGACAGATAAAGAAAAAGAACTGGGGAAAAAATTCTTTTGCTGGCAAGGCTACGCTAGATTTGCCACTTCACCTGCGCTCTCTGAAAAGGTCCCAGGCATGGGCATGCGTGAGGATGTATATAGAAAAAAGTGGGGCCAGCTTCGAGAAGAAGCCATGGCGCGAGAGAAATCATTGGTGGAGGCTGACACATGAGCAGCGAAGAAGTTAGCATTGATTTCGACGAAATTGACCGGCTCAAGGCTGAAGAAGCCGAAAAATCCAAGAAAACTGACGCCAAAAAAGTTGACGCCGAACCGAAAATTGAAGTCGTCAAAGAGGATCCCGAGCGAAAACCAAAAGCGGAGATCGTCAAGCCAGAGGACGGCCTCGAAAAGCTCAAAAAGCAACTCGACGATGAAAAGATTGCACGCCAGAACGCTGAAACACGCGCTCGCGAGGCTGCCGAGTCGGAAGTACGCGCTAAAACCGAGGTACTAAGTACACAGGTCGACATATTCACTAGCGCAATCGCGAGTCTCAAGCAGTCCGACGACATGCTCGAGCAAAAATACGCCGAAGCGCTTACCGCGCAGGACTATCCCGCAGCCGCCAAGGTACAGCGCGAGATGGCAAACAATGCCGCTAAGCTCATGACGCTGGAGGAGGGCAAGAAGCGCGTGGAATCGGCACCGAAGCCGGCCGTGCGGCCCCCTAGTGATCCACTGGACCAATTTACTGCCCAATTATCACGACGCTCGGCAGATTGGGTGAGAGCGCACCCTGATTACGTGCGCGATGCCGCCAAGAATCGCGAAATGATCGCGGCACACGAAATCGCCGTGGCTCGTGGCCACAAGGTTGACAGCGACGAGTACTTCCGGTCGGTTGAGAAAACCTTGGAACTGGAACTGGAGCAGGAGCAATCGATTGTCATCGATCCAGATCCGCCGGAAGCGGCCACCAAGCCGACACGGCGCGCATCGCTGGCTGCCGCGCCGGTAACGCGTAGCGGCAATGGCGCCGGCAATCGCCCGAATGTAGTAACGCTGTCGTCGCAAGAGGTAGAGATAGCGCAAATGATGCAGATGACGCCGGAAGAGTACGCGCGGCATAAGGTCTCTTTGAAACGAGAAGGACGCATAAATTGACCACTGAACCCACCAAAGACGATGCAATTCCTCCGCGCCCGCGGCATACGACGCTGCATACACCTCTGCCACCGGCGCCCGGGGTGCCCCCCGACGAGACCGATTCCATACCGGCGCCTCCAAAGTACCTCGAAGAATCGTCGCGTACGCGCGCAGCACGTCGCGCCGCTGAATTGCGCGAGCACCTAGGGCCGGCCGGCCATGACGAAAGCACCGATATGTACTTCATCGATCCGCGCGCAATCCCCGATGGATGGTCCTATGAGTGGAAGAGCCGCGCGGTGCTGGGGGCACCCAATCCGTCATACGAAGTATCACTAGCGCGCCGCGGCTGGGAGGCAGTTCCGGCATCTCGTCATCCGGAAATGATGCCCCAGAACTGGTCCGGCAACTACATCGAGCGCGAGGGCCAGATTCTGATGGAAAGGCCGATGGAAATCACCGACGAGGCCAAAGCCTATGAGATACGCAAGGCACGTATGCAGATACACCAGAGAGAAGAGGGACTGAGCCAAGCCCCAGCCGGTACGGCTGAACGGGATAATAAGGGCACGCCGCTGACCAAGGTCGCTAAATCCTATGAGGCGATCCCGATTCCGCGGGAGT
>Ga0302324_100019178_pt1 | contig 13445 bp, 14 predicted proteins | sample Palsa_T0_1_FD_201949 | JGI IMG/M metagenome (GOLD analysis project Ga0302324, IMG submission 201949) | Peat permafrost microbial communities from Stordalen Mire near Abisko, Sweden - Palsa_T0_1 | ecosystem: Environmental > Terrestrial > Soil > Palsa > Peat permafrost | place: Sweden: Abisko...
TCAGGATTCTGGTCCGCACCGCGCTGATCGTGCTGCGCGGTCGCAACGCGCACTGAAATCCCCGCCCGTCAGCGCCCTCGCCCGCATTTCTGGCCTGCCGTCCTACGGCGCCCCACCCCGGCAGGCGTAGAATCCAGCGCCGCGACGCCCTGCGTCTGTCTCTTACCGGGCATCGCAGGAGCCGCTCATGGATCCCAAAGACCGTCCCTGGCAGCCGCGCGTCGATGAGGAACGCCCACTCAATCCGTCGGTGCGCACGACCATGCCCGAGGCAGAGATCGACGATCGCAGCCTCGAGGATGTCGAGGAGCAAATCGAAGAGAGCGAAGCGCGCGAGGACGACCCGGAGCCCATCAAAGTCCCCTAAAAATCCCCCTCGGCGGCGCGCTTATGTCGCCCCGCCGCCCGAGTTGGCGGCGGGCAGTCGTACGCAAGGCGAGGCGAGCCGGTACACTGCGCGCCCATTGATGCGCCGGTCTCTCCCTATGGAATCTTTCGAATCCCCCGCTGAGCTCTCCTTTGCCGATCTCGGGCTCAGTGAGGCCGTAGTCCAGGCTTTGCGCGATGTCGGCTACGAATCCCCGACGCCGATCCAGGCGGCGACCATACCGGTGCTGCTCAGCGGCGCTGACCTGCTGGGCCAGGCGCAGACCGGCACTGGCAAGACCGCGGCCTTTGCGCTGCCCCTGCTCTCGCGGCTCGACCTGGCACAGCGCGCGCCCCAGGCGCTGGTGCTGGTCCCCACGCGCGAGCTCGCGATCCAGGTCGCGGAAGCCTTCCAGAAGTACGCCGCGCATCTGCGCGGCTTTCACGTGCTGCCCATCTACGGCGGCCAGAGCTATACGCCGCAGCTCAATGCCCTCAAGCGCGGCACGCATGTGATCGTCGGCACGCCGGGACGGGTCATGGATCACCTGGAGCGCGGCACGCTGGCCCTGGATGGCATTCGCTTCGTGGTGCTGGACGAGGCCGACGAGATGCTGGCCATGGGATTCGTCGATGCCATCGAGGCCATTCTCTCGCGCACGCCGCGCGAGAAGCAGGTCGCGCTGTTCTGCGCCACGCTGCCCTCCGCGATCCGGCACATCTGTCAGCGCCATCTGCGTGCCCCGCGCGAGATCACCATCAAGAGCAAGACCACGACCGGCACCAATATCCGCCAGCGCTACTGGCTGGTGAGCGGCATGCACAAGCTCGATGCCCTGACGCGCATCCTCGAGGTGGAGAGCTTCGAGGGCATGCTGGTGTTCGCACGCACCAAGCAGTCCACGGTCGAGCTCGCCGATCGGTTGATCGCGCGCGGCTTCTCGGCCGCGGCGCTCAACGGCGACCTGCAGCAGGCGCAGCGCGAGCGTACCATTGCGCAGTTGAAGTCCGGCGCCATCGACATCCTGGTCGCCACCGACGTCGCCGCGCGCGGCCTGGACGTGGACCGCATCAGCCACGTGGTGAATTTCGACGTGCCGCACGACACCGAATCCTACGTACACCGCATCGGCCGCACCGGCCGAGCCGGCCGCACCGGCGAGGCGATCCTGTTCATCGCCCCGCGCGAGCGCAATATGTTGCGTGCCATCGAGCGCGCGACGCGCCAGCCGATCGAGGCCATGAACCTGCCGACCCTCGATGACGTCAATCAGCGCCGCGTGACGCGCTTCAAAGAGCGCGTGGCGCTCGCGCTGAACGGCGGCGCTGCCAGCCCCTACCGCGGCGTGGTCGAGGATTTCGCGCGCGAAAGCGGCGCCGACATTGTCGATGTGGCCGCAGCGTTGGCCAGCCTGGCGCAGGGCGCGACGCCGCTGATCCTGAGCGGCAAGCGCGCACAGTCTGAGTCCGCGCCCGCACCGGCGGCGCATGAGGATCGCGCGGATCGCAGTGATCGGCCGCGGTCGACGGGCCGCAAGGGCGCGCGTTTCGGGCCGCAGGAGACCTATCGGCTCGAAGTCGGCCGCGCGCACGGCGTGCAGCCGGGCAACATCGTCGGCGCACTTGCCAACGAGGCGGATCTGGATGGCTCGCAGATCAACGGCATCGACATCCAGGAGGACCACAGCTTCGTCCGGCTGCCCGCCGGCATGCCCGCCGAGGTGCTCGAGCGCCTGCAGCGCGTGCGCGTGAAGGGACGACCGCTCGCCGCGGGCCTGGTGCCGCAGCGCCCGAGCGCGCACGCCAGAAAATCCAAGCCGCATCGCGGTCAAGCCAAGTAGCGCACGTTCGCACAGCCCATGGTGTGCGCTGTCCTATTGCATCGCTACCCGTTGTGCCCTATGGTGCGCGCGCATCGAGCATCGGAGGTGGAACAAGACAGCAATGAAGAAGCGCAAAGCGTCCGCTACCAGCGAACCTGGGCCCCGTCTTCACCACGTTAACCAGTATCTCGAGAAGAACTTTCCCGATTTTTTCGCCGAAGCGCGCTTCCAGGTCGGGAACGACGATTACTTTCTGTACAGCCGCTTCGGCCAGTACCTCGCCCGCTCCATCGAAGCCAATCGAGCCCCGCGCGACAAGATCTACCGCGGTTTCACGGTGCTGAACAAGATGGCGCGCGTGTCCGCCCGCGATCCCGCAGTGCGCCGCATGCTCGTGACCGGGCCGCTCGAGCACATCGTGGATGCGCCCAAGGCCCGAGCGCTGGCCCGCAAGCGTCTGTCCTTCCTCGCACAGGGCTATCTGGAAAGCCTGTGCGAATGAACGCGGCGCCTTCTCCAGCACCATGCCCTCCATTGCGCGCGCCCAGGATGTCCTGCTCTTCTGGTTCGGTCCACGGCCCTATACCGCAGCCTCCGTGGCCCAGCACTCGCGGGTCTGGTTCGGCGCACATTCGGCACCGGAGCTGATTCCGCAGACCGACGAGCTGGTGCGCACACGCTTCGAGCCCACCCTGCGGGCGGCCGAGAGCGGCAAATTGAACGCCTGGTCTTCGAGCCCGCGACGGCGCCTGGCGCTGATCCTGCTGCTCGATCAGTTCTCCCGACATGTCTACCGCGACGACCCGCGCAGCTACGCCCAGGACCATGAGGCCCTGTCCTTGAGCGTCTCGGGCATGCTCTATGGCGCCGATGCCGCGCTCGATCCGGTCGAGCGCATCTTCTTTTATGTGCCGCTGCAGCACGCCGAGTCGCTCGACGTGCAGGACGAGTCGGTGGCCGCATTCCGCCGGCTGCTGGCCGAGGCCCCGGCCGAGCTGCGGGCCACGTTCGAGCAGGGCCTGAAAGCCGCGATCGAGCACCGCGAGGTCATCGCGCGCTTCGGCCGCTTTCCACACCGCAACGCCCTGCTCAGGCGCGAGAACACCCGAGAGGAAGCCGATTGGCTCGCCTATGTACGCTGACGCACGGTCGCACCGCTGAGGTCTCTTTAGTGTCTGACGACACCAGCAGGAGCGAAACTCATGCAAGCAAGTCCGGCGCCGACATGGCAGATAGCGGCGCGCCGTGCGGGCTTGCGCGCCGCCGACAATGCATTTCACGCGCCGAAGCAGTCCATCAGCGAGCTCACGGCCGCTGAGCCTCTGAAGGATGAGTTTCTGGCCATACTGGGCCATGAGCTGCGCAGCCCGCTGGTCGCGGTCCAGAATGCCGTGCGCATCCTGAGCGGCGATGCCGGCCGCAATCTGGCCGTGCAGCAAAGGATGCACGCATTGATCGAGCGGCAGGTACGCCACATGACACTGCTGACCGCCGGCCTGCGCGACGTCTCGCGGATCTCGCGCGGAGAGCTGCATCTGCAGTGCGAACGCGTCGATCTGCGCGTCGTGCTGGCGGACGCCATCGAGACCATGGAACCGCAATGGCAGCAGCGCGGCCAGACACTGGGCAGCCGCTGGCCTGCGGGCCCCGAAGAGCCGGTCTGGCTGCAGGGCGATGCCGAGCGCCTGGCTCAGGTGTTCCAGAATCTGCTCGGCAACGCCTGCAAGTACAGCGACTTCGGTGCTGAGCTCACCCTGTCCCTCGAGGTCAGCGATCGCTGCGCCGTGGTGTGCGTGCGCGACCGCGGCATCGGCATCGCCCCCGAGGCGCTGCCGCACATCTTCGAGCTGTTCATGCAGGTCGATCGCGCCGCCGCGCACGACGCCTGCGGACTCGGCATCGGGCTGGCCCTCGTGCGCACGCTGGTGGAGCTGCACGGCGGGGTCGTGACGGCGCTCAGTGCCGGGGTCGGACAAGGGAGCGAATTCATCGTCCGGTTGCCCGTCGAGCCTTGAGTGAGCTGGCTGCCGAGCGTTCCCCATTACGGGTACCTGCTCGTGTTCGTGGTCGTGTTCCTGAACAACATCGGCCTGCCGTTCCCGGGAGAAGCGGTGCTGCTGGGCGCGGGCTTCATCCTCGGGGCCGCCGCCGGTGTGCTCTGGCAGCCCATGGCGGCCGGAACCGCCGCGGCATTTCTGGGCGGGGTGTGCTGCTTCGCGCTGGGACGGCGCCTGGGCCCGGGCACGCTGGATAGAATCCACTGGCTGCATCTGACGCCCGAAAGGCTCGAATGGCCCGAGCGCTACCTCAAGCGCCATGGCGCCAAGGCAGTGTTCATCGCGCGATTCATTGTCATCCTGCCGCCGCTGGCGGCCAATCTGCTGGCCGGCATGACGGACATGCGCTGGCGCGTCTTTCTGCTTTATAACCTCGCAGGATCAGCGGTTGCCAGCTGCGGCTACATCCTGCTGGGCTATGTCTTTGGCAGGAATTGGCGGCTTCTGCAATCCTGGTTGGGTACCACGGGGCTGTACCTTATTCTCGCGGCCGTGGTCATCATCGTGCCAGCCGTGCTTTTCAGGCACGGCCTGTCTGCACTGATGCTGCGTCTGGTGGGCAGACAGCCCAAAAGGCAGTAGCGGCGAGCGCTTTTATAATTCACGAATCGTGATTCACGAATCATGAATTGATGGAGCCTAGCTGTAACCCCAGACCGCCCGCGCCGTGTCGACCACGAGCTGCAGCTTCCTGGCCTGCATGCCGACCGCGACATCGTTGCCGTGCACGGTACTGGAGAACCCGCACTGCGGCGACAGACACAGTTGCTCGAGCGGCAGGTAGCGCTCGGCCTGCTCGATGCGCGCCTTGAGGTCATCCATGGTCTCGAGCTGGTTGAGCTTGGTGGTCACCAGTCCCAGCACCACCAGCTTGCCGCGCGGCACGTGCCGCAGCGGCTCGAAATCACCCGAGCGCGCATCGTCGTATTCGAGAAAATAGCCGTCGACCTCGAGTTCGTTGAACAGCACGCGCGCCACGGGCTCGTAGCCGCCCTCCGCCGCCCAGGAGCTCTTGAAATTGCCGCGGCACAGGTGGATGCAGACCCGCATGCCGGGCGGGCGCGCCTTGATCGCGGCATTGATGAGCCGTGCATAGCGCATGGGCAGCTCATCCGGATCATCGCCGCGAGCGCGCGCCGCCTCGCGCTGCGTGTTGTCGCACAGATAGGCCAGGTTGGTGTCATCGAGCTGCAGATAGGTGCAGCCGGCGGCCGCCAGGTCGGCGATCTCCTGTGCATAGGCGCTGCCGACATCGGCGTAGAACGCCTCGAGGTCCGGGTAGGCCGCGAGGCTGATCCCGCCGCGGCCGCCGCGAAAGTGCAGCATGGTCGGCGAGGGGATCGTGACTTTCGCGGTCTGCGTGGTCAGGGACTTCAGGAACTCGAAATCACGGCGCTGGATGGCATGCGAATGCCGCACCCGATCCACCACCTTCATGACCGGCGGCGCGTAGTCGATATCGCCGTCGGCCTTGTGGAATTTGACCTGCATGGTGCCCTGCTCAACCACGCCATCGAGCTGTTTGAGGAAGTCGACATGAAAAAAGGTGCGGCGGAACTCGCCGTCGGTGATGCCGTGCAGACCCAGATCCTGCTGGAACTTGACGATCTCGCGGATGGCGCGGTCCTCGACCTCGCGCAGCGCTTCGGCCGTGATTTCGCCGCGGGCGCAGCTGTCGCGCGCTTGCAGCAGATACTTCGGGCGCAGGAAGCTGCCGACATGATCGGCGCGGAACGGCGGTCGAGCATCGCTCATCGAATCAACTCCTCAGGCGGGGCGAAAGTCGGGCGCGGACAGCGGCTTCTCGCGCAGCGCGCCGAAGCGCGCGGCCTCGGCGCGAATGCGCTGCGCATCCCCGATCAGTACGATATCGACATCCTCGCTGTCGGGAAATGCCCCCGCGACCACCTGCCGCGACGCCGCGCCATCCACGCCGCGCAGTGCGCCGGCAAACTCATCAATGTAGCTGCCGGGCAAGCCATAGAAGTCCAGCTCCGCGAGCGCCGCGGCCCAGTCGGCGGCGGTTTCAAAGCCGAGCGGATACTGGCCGATGATGTAGCTGCGCGCCGAGTCGATCGCAGCCTCGCTCGCGCCCTCGTGCTTGAGCGTGTCCAGCGTCTGCAGCGCAATGTCGAGCGCCCGGCCGGTGCTCTCGGTCTGCGTGAAGGAGCTGATGGCAAATTCGGCTGCGACGCTGCCCTTGCGAAAGCTCGAGCCGGCCGAATAGGTCAAGCCGCTGCGCACGCGCAGCGCCTGCATGAGCATGGAACCGAAACTGCCGCCGAAAGCCGTGTTGGTGATCTCCAGCGCCGCGCGCGCCGGATAGCTGCGCGAGACCCCGACATTGCCGATCCAGAAGTAGGTCTGTGCCGAGCCCGGCGCATCCACCAGCAGCACCTTGCGGCCGCTGCGGCGCTCGGGCACTTCCAGCGGCGGCAGCGGCGAGCCCGCGGCGCGCCAGTGGCCGAACGCGGCCTCGACCGCAGCGCGCAATTCACCCGGATCGAAGTCGCCGGCGAATACCAGCGTCAGGCGATCGGCGCCGACCTGCTGGCAATAGAACTGCCAGACGTCCTCGCGCGTGAGCAGCGCCAGGCTCTCCTCGCTGCCGGTGATGGGCTTGCCGTAGGGATGCTCGCCAAACAGCAGCGCGCGAGCGTAGTTGCCGATCAGGCTCTGCGGCTCGGAATCCTTGGCGGCCTTGATGAACTCGATGCGCCGGTTGCGTACCGTGTCGAGTTCTTCGGCCTCGAAGTGCGCGCGCTGCAACGCGTCGGCCAGCAGTTCGAGCATGAGCTCGCGGTCATGGGCCAGGAACTGCCCGTGCACCAGCAGTGCCTCACTCTGCGCGCCGGCCTCGAAACTGCCGCCGGCGCCTTCGACCGTATCGGCAAAACCGTAGGCGTCGTGCCGGCCGGCACCGCGCGTGAACAGCTCGGCGGTCACGCTGGCCAGCCCGGAGCGATGTTCCGGATCCAGCCGCGCCCCACCGCGGACCACGGCCTCGAAGGCAATCAACGGCACATCGTGGCGCGGCAGCAGGATCAGCTTCACGCCGTTGTCGAGCGTGCAGCGCTGGTGTGGCGGAATCCTCATGCCGGCTCGGACAGCGGCCGCAGCATCCCGACGGTGCGGTGCGCGGGGTCGAACACCGCTCGGGCCACGGCCTGCACCTCATCGCGCGTGACGCGCTCGTAGCTGTCCGGGGCCGAGAACAGCAGCCGATGGTCGCCGTGCATGACCGTGTACTCGCCCAGCAGTCGCGCCTTGCCGTCGATGGTGGACACGCCGCGCCAGAAGTCCGCAGCCACCATGTTCTTGGCGCGCCGCAGCTCGGCATCGGTCACGCCCGTCCGCAGAAGCTGTGCGAGCTGGGTATCGAGCGCGGCCAGCAGGGCCTGCAGATCCCCGTCCTCGGGCAGCGTCGCCTGCAGCACGAACACGTTCGGATCGAAGCCCTCCGACCAGCCGCCGCCGACCGCGACCGCCAGCTCCTGCTCCTCGACCAGGGCGCGGTGCAGGCGCGAGGCATCCCCGCCCGCGAGGATGGTCTGCAGGATATTGAGTGCCGGCTCGCGCGCGTCGGCGGCGCTGATGGCGTGATAGGCGATCTGCAGCAGCGGATTCTGTCCGGGGCGCTCGAGCAGCACGCGCCGCTCGGCCTGCTGTTCGGGCTCGCATGTGCCCACCGGTGGCGGCTCGGCCCCGCGCGCGATCGCGCCGAAGTAGCGCTGCGCCAGCGCGAAGGCGGCGTCGGCCTCGACGTCACCGACCAGGATCAGCGTGCAATTGTTGGGCGCGTAATAGGTGCGATAGAACTGCGTCAGATCGGCCATGGTCCAGGACTGGATGTCCACCGGCCAGCCGATGGTGGGGATCCGGTACGGATGGACCTGGAAGGCGGTGGCCTGCACCTGCTCGTCGAGCAGTGCCGCATTGCTGTCCTCGATGCGCAGCCGCCGCTCCGAGTAGACCACCTTGCGCTCGTTCTCGACCACGGACGCCTCGAAGGCCAGATTGGCGACGCGGTCGCTCTCGAGCTCGAACACCAGCTCCAGTGCCGAACGCGGGAACCAGTCCTGGTACACCGTGACGTCCTGGGAGGTGTAGGCATTGTTGCTGCCGCCCTGGGCTTCCATGAGCCGGTCGAACTCGCCCTGTGCGCGGCGGCTCGTGCCGTTGAACATCATGTGCTCGAAAAAATGCGCCAGACCGGTCCGGCCCGTACCCTCATTGCGGCTGCCCACGCGCACCCAGTTGTGCAGCGCGACGCTCGGGATGTTGTGGTCGGGCCAGACCACGAGCTGCAGTCCGTTGGCGAGCCGCATGCTGCGCACGTGCTCGACGGCATCGGCAAACGAGCCCGGCCGCGCGGCGATCGCGGACGCGCCTTCCGACCGTTTCAAACCGCGCAGATCTTCGCTGGCCATAGGGTTGACTGTTGAGCTGAACGGGTCGATTTCAACCGCGGCGGATCGGCGCCACAAAAGAAAAGCGCCGCTAAGCTGTTGAGGCCGCGGCGCCTTAAAAGGCGAACACCGGGGAACGTTGTTCGCAAAGGTTAGGGGAAAACCTTACAGGGAGGTTAAAGCAATGTTTATACCAACCATAAAAACAACATATAAATCATTGATTTACTTCGAGCGCCCTGGTCGGCACTCTCGCGGATATGACAAATTCCGTCACTCGGCGACAGCGGATTGACGCCTTCTGACCGGCAAAAATGGTCCGCTTGTGCTGTCGTCTGGCGACACTCGGGCCGTCTGGCGACACTCGGCGGACGGCTCAGCCGCTCTTGACCGGTACGCACGATTGGCCGCGCGCCCGAAGCTTGCCGCACAGCGCCTTGCCCTGCTCGCGCGAATCCACCGCGACCTGCAGTTTGACCAGAGCGCGTGACGGGGTTTTGCCGACCACGTAGTGCGGGCTGAGCGCTGCCAATTCCTTCGCAAAGCGGGCGCTGAGCCGCTTCCACTGCCACTCCGCGTGCGCTTTGCTGCTGAAGGCGCCGAGCTGCACGTAGTGCACGCCGGCGTTGCTGGTTCGGGCCGCACCGCCCGTGGCCATGTTGGGCGCGGCGGTCGCCGGCTTGCTCGGCGCGGCGGCCACGGCGGCGGGGGTCGGGGCATTGCCACCCGACTGCGCGAAGTTCTCGATGCGGATGCGCGCTTCCTGCGCCCAGTTGCTGTCGGGGTGCTGCGCCAGGAACTGCTCATAGCCATCGCGCGTGTCGGCCGAGGTCGCGGCCTGCCAGTCGCGTTGTTCCTGCAGCTGTGCGATGCGCGTGTGGGCCTGCGCGGCGTTGGCGCTGTTGGGATGCTGCGCCAGGAATTGCTGGTACGCCTCGCTGGTATCGGCCGCGGTCGCCGATTTCCAATCCGCGCCCTCGTGACTGCACCCGGCCAGCAATAGCGCCAGTCCCAGGGCGACCCCACTCCAACATAATGCTTTCTTTTTCATGCCGACATTGTAGCAGCCCGCAGACAGATGACTGCCCCCTGCGCCGCGCGCACACTAGCGCCCCAATGACCGACACGCCACGCCGCCGTCTGCTCGATCGCATCGGCGGCACGCCATCGCTGCTTGCCCCCGGCACGCGCCTGGTCGGCGACATCGAGACCCCGGGCGCGCTGATGCTCGGCGGCGAGCTGCAGGGCGACGGGCATGTGCGCGGGGAACTGAGCATCGGTCTGGGCGCCCATTGGCAGGGCGAAGTGCGCGCGCGCAGCGCCGTGGTGGCCGGCCGGGTCACCGGCGCCATCATCGTCGCCGAGCGCATCGAGATTGCCGCCACCGCCGTGATCCGTGGGCGCGTGGCGGCGCGCAGCATCGCCATGGCGCGCGGCGCCACCATCGATGGCGAGGTGATCGTGACCAGCGGCGAGCCCATCGTCGAGTTCGAGGAAAAGCGCGCGCCCGGCTCCAGCTAGCTATAATCAGTCGGCGACTGGGAATGGATCTTCCGCTTGCGCAATTCACGACTGATTCATCTGGTCGCCCACCGCGGTAATGCGCGCGAGTTCCCGGAAAACACGCTGCCCGCGTTCGAATCGGCCCTCAAACTGGGCTTGCGGTTCCTGGAACTGGACGTGCAGCTGTCGGCTGACGGCGTCCCGGTCGTGATCCACGACCACCGGCTCGAACGCACCGCCGCGATCCCCGGAACGGTGTTCGACCTGCGCGCGCGCGACCTACGCCAGATCGATGCCAGCGAGCCGCAGCGCTTCGGCGAGCGCTTCCGCGGCACGCACATTCCTCTGCTGCGCGACGTGCTCGGGTTGCTCGAGCACCGGCCGGAGGTGACGCTGTTCGTGGAGATCAAAAAAGAGAGTCTGACGCGCTTCGGCCACGATCAGGTGGTCGCTCGGGTGCTCGAGACCATCAAGCCCGCGCTGGCGCAATGCGTGGTGATCTCATTCGATCTCGCGGCCGTGTTTCGCGCGCGGCAGATCGGCGGTGCGGCGATCGGCTGGGTGCTCGACGACTACGATGCGCACAGCCGTCTGAAGTTCGAGGCGCTGCAGCCCGAGTATCTGTTCTGCGACCACGAGGCGCTGCCCGAGCGCGGCGCGCTGTGGCGCGGTCCCTGGCGCTGGGTCATCTATGAGGTCGAGACCTTGCCGCTGGCGCTGTCGCTGGCCGAGCGCGGCGCTCACTACATCGAAACGATGGCCGTGCATGAGATGAGCGACGCCATGCGCGACCTGTCGGGCGCGTGAGCGAATCCTTCGACTTAGCAGTGGTCGGCGCCGGCATCCATGGCGTCGGCATGGCGCAGGCCGCCGCCGCCGCCGGCCACTCGGTGCTGCTGCTCGAGCAGACCGCGGTCGCCGCCGGCTCCTCGAGCCGCTCGAGCAAGCTGATCCATGGCGGCCTGCGCTATCTGGAAACCGGGCAGTTCGCATTGGTGCGCGAGAGCCTGCGCGAGCGCGCGCTGATGCTGCGTCTGGCCCCGGGGCTGGTGCGCTTGCAGCGCTTCTACATACCGGTCTATGCGCACACGCGCCGCCGCCCCTGGCAGCTGCGCCTGGGGCTGTCGCTGTACGCGTTGCTGGGCTCACTGCGCCGCGAGGCTCGTTTCGGCAGCGTGCCCCGTAGCGAGTGGGATCGGCTCGATGGCCTGGACACCGCGGGACTGCAAGCCGTGTTCTGGTATCAGGACGGCCAGACCGATGACAGCGCGCTCACGCGCGCGGTGCTGCGCTCGGCCGAGCAGCTCGGAGCGCAGCTGCGCTGTCCGGCCCGCTTTGACGGCGCGAGCCTCGACGAGCAGGGCGTGGTGATGCGCTACACGCACGGCGAGCGTAGCGAGCAATGCCGCGCGCGCGTGCTGGTCAATGCCGCCGGCCCCTGGGCGCCAGCGGTCGCACAGGGCGTACTGCCGGTGATCGCCGTACCTGCGCTCGAATGCGTGCAGGGTGCGCACATCCTGCTGGGCGCAAGCCTCGAGCGCGGGATCTACTACCTCGAGAGTCCGCGCGACGGTCGTGCCGTGTTCGTGATGCCCTGGAAGGGGCACACGCTCGTCGGCACGACCGAGAACCGCTTTCACGGCGACCCGGCGCGGGTGGCCGCACACCCGGCCGAGATCCACTACCTGCTCGGGGTTTTCAAGCACTACTTCCCGCGCGCGCGCGCGCTGGCCGAGCAGGATCTGATCGCAAGCTTCGCCGGGCTGCGCGTGCTGCCGAGCGGGCCCGGCCACGCCTTCCATCGCTCGCGCGAAACCCAGCTGATCCTCGATCGCCGCATTCGGCCGCGCGTGCTGTCCATCTACGGCGGCAAGCTCACGACCTGGCGCGCGGTCTCGCGGCGCGCGCTGCGGCGTATCGCCGCCTCGCTGCCGCGCCGCCGCGCGCTGGCCCGCACCGATCAATTGCCGCTGCACCCTTGATCAGCCCTGTCCCGGAGCATTGCCGGTCTGCGCGCTATGCACCGCCAGCAGCTGCGGGGCATTGATCTGCACGACCGCGTGATCCAGCGCGGCCTCATAGCAACGCTTGAAGGCCAGATGACGCGCCAGCTCTTCCGCGGACACCGGCTCGCAGACCGTGCTCGCGGCCTCCTGCAGGCGCCGATACAGCAGCTTGGCATCGGCCGGTCGCGACAGATCCAGATCCTGATACGACACCGCGATCTGCGGTGCCTCGGCGGCGTGAGCCTCGCCTACGCCGGCGATCCCGAGCGCGCAGCCTGCGGCCAGTACCAGCACGAAGTGGCGCGCCTGGGCTGAAGGGTTGAAGCGGTTGGTAGATGATTTCATGTCAGCATTCCTCATGTGAAAAGGTTGGGTCACAGGAGAGGAATGGCAATCGCCGTGCCAGCAGCGACCACTTTATAAGCAATTGTTTTTTATGGATTTACGATCCGGACACGGCGACCGATCCGTGTCCGCGGACGCACCCGCGCGGACACTACGGACAGATCCCCCGCGGCGCGCACGGCAGCACCAGCAGCACCGCCAGACCGCCGCCCTCGCGATTGGTCAGACGGATGCGACCGCCATGCGCCTCGGCGATCTCGCGCGCCAGGGCCAGGCCCAGACCGGTGCCGTTGCGCTTGGTCGAGTAGAACGGCAGCACCGCCTGCGTGAGCACGGTCTCGCTCATGCCCGGACCGCGATCGCGCACCTCCAGGCGTTGCTCGCCGCCGGCGATCGTGATCTCCAGCTCGACGGCCTCGGGCGGTCCGTCGGCTTCGTGCGCGTTCTTGATCAGATTGATCAGCCCCTGCATGAGCTGACCGCGATCGAACCAGCCGGGGTGCGAGGGCACCGGGCCGATCAGGCGGCAGCGCTGCACGCGCAGCAGCTCATCGACAAAGCCGGCCCATTCGATGCGCTCGGGGCGCGGCGCGGGCAGCTTGGCGAAGGCGGCATAGCGGGCGATGAACTGATGCAGATGCTCGGCGCGTTCGCTGATGGTCGCGAAGATGCCGTCAAGGGCTGCGCGGTCGCCGCGCTGTGCGAACTGCGCGCCCGAGTGCGCCAGCGAGGCGATCGGACCCAGCGAGTTGTTGAGCTCGTGGCTGAGCACGCGGATCAGTTTCTTCCAGGTCGAGACTTCCTGGCGCGAGAGCTCGCGCGTCAGGCGCTTGATCAGGTACAGCCGATGCGGCCGGCCCTGCAGCAGAAACCCGCGCTGCGAGAGATGAAAGGTCTCCTCGACGTTCTCGATCTCGACCGAGAACAGCGAGTCGG
>Ga0302324_100019180_pt1 | contig 13444 bp, 14 predicted proteins | sample Palsa_T0_1_FD_201949 | JGI IMG/M metagenome (GOLD analysis project Ga0302324, IMG submission 201949) | Peat permafrost microbial communities from Stordalen Mire near Abisko, Sweden - Palsa_T0_1 | ecosystem: Environmental > Terrestrial > Soil > Palsa > Peat permafrost | place: Sweden: Abisko...
GCCGTCTGCCCCATCAAGAATTTTGAAACAAACCGGAAAATGGGGTTGTAGACCTCGCCATCCTCGGTGATCCGCACCAGGGTTTCTCCGTTCGCCGGCGCGAGAGCAAAGGTCCAGGTGCCGCCGTAGGGAAGATTCTCGGTGGCGATACGCCGCTGGATGGCCAGCGGAGGCCTGCTTCCCTGCAATTCATAGAGAACCCTTTGGCCATGCTTCGAAGTTTCGCGTTGAAACTGCTTCCCGCCGTCCGCGGTAATGAGCTCGCAGGACTTGACGTCCGGCCGCCAATCCTGGTTGCCGACAATGAGCGCGAACAGTTTCTCCGGACTTGCCTTGAAGGTGGCGCTACGCGCAGCCACATGCCGCTTGGGCAGCACGGCTCCGATGACAACTACGCCCATCACAAGCAGCAGCAGCACTCCAAGCACAATGAGGACAATCTTCATGAATGCCTTTCTTGCTTGCTTCGATTAACAGGCAGCAAGCATTCGCTCGTCAGGATTCTCCAACTTACCGGATAGAATGGCGTGAATGGTTTGATTCGTCAAACAGATTCTGGGTGCCAGTGAAGGGCAGGAGAGACTAGTCTTGATTTAGAGCGACCCAATCATTCCGCGCCCCAACGAGGTAACCGATTGCCGCAGTCCATCTCCAGCCGCACACCCGAGACGGAAACACGAATTGATGCGCTGCGGCCGCTATGTGTGGATCTGGACGGTACTCTGGTCAAGTCAGATACGCTGGTAGACTCGTTGCTTGCGCTCTTACGCACGGATCCAGCGATGGTGTTGAAGCTGCCCGGCCGTCTTTTTGGCGGCAAGGCGGCGTTCAAGCGATTTGTCACGGAATCCGTTTCTCTGGATACGGTGCATCTGCCCTACAACGGCGAGCTGCTGCAGTATCTGCGCCAGGAGCATAATCGCGGACGAGCAATCTACCTGGCTACGGGCGCCGACGCGTGCCTGGCCCGCCGCGTGGCGGATCATCTGGGTATCTTTGCCGACGTGCTGGGCTCCGATGGCGCCACCAACCTGACCGGATCGAATAAACTCGACAGCCTGCGAACGCGGCTGGACTCAGCGGCATTCGATTACGTTGGCAACGACGCGCCCGATTTGCCTCTGTTGGCCCAGGCCACTGAAGCAATGGTGGCCAATCCCAGCCTGAGGCTGCGTATGAGGCTCAAAGCTCGCGGCATTCGCCCGGCCCATGCATTCCTGGAGCGCGAGCCCGCTTTCAAGTCGGTGTGGAAGGCCGTGCGCCCGCACCAATGGGCCAAGAACCTGCTCATCTTTGTTCCGCTGCTTTGTTCCCACGCGCTGAGCGCGGGCAAACTGCTGACGGCGCTGGCGGCATTCTGCTGCTTCTCGCTGACCGCTTCGTCGGCTTACATCGTCAACGACCTGCTGGACATGGAGGCCGACCGCCGTCATCCTCGCAAGCGTCTGCGGCCCTTTGCCGCGGGCAATCTGTCGGCCTTTGCAGGGATCGTAATTGCGGCGATCTTCCTGACTGTGGGACTGGTGGGCGCGCGCATGCTGCCGGGGCGTTTCTTCGCCTCGCTGCTGATCTACCTGGCCACGACGCTGGCCTACTCCCTGTACCTGAAGCGGATTGCGCTGGTCGACGTGCTGGCGCTCTCGGGCTTGTATATTTTGCGGCTGCTGGCAGGCGGCGCGGTGACCCAGACGCCGATATCCCACTGGCTGGCCGGGTTCTCAATGTTTCTGTTTCTCTCGCTGGCCATTGCAAAGCGGTTTGCGGAACTGGAAAACCTGCGCGCCAGCAATGCCGTGCCAAGAAACGGACGCGGTTACCTGGTCAACGACCTGGACCAACTGCGCAGCTTTGGAACAGCCAGCGCCTATGCTGCGGTTGTGGTCTTCGCCATCTATATCAGCGGGCCGGACGTGGTGAAGCTCTACCACCAGCCGCGGCTGCTCTGGCTGACGGTGCCGCTGATGATTCTATGGTTGAATCGCGTGTGGCTACTGGCCTCGCGCGGCGAAATGGACGAGGACCCAGTGGCTTTTGCTCTGACGGACTCGATGAGCCAGGTGATCGGAATCGTGGTAGTGGCGATTGCGTTGCTGGCGCTTTGAGACCGTCCACGGCGTCCGGGCCTCGAGAACCAGGGTTGCTCACCCGCTCCCGCCCTACCATCCCACAAGTCACCCTTTTTGGGACGGTACGGAGATCATGAATTACCCTCAAGTGCTATAGTTTTCCATGCCCAAAAATACATGTGAACACTGCGGCGGTTCACAACTCATCAGCGGTGTCCTTGTTACTGCTTCTGGTGGTCAGGGTGACGTACGTCCCGGCCTCCTCTGCAAAGCGAAAAAGAAGCGCTTTTTCGGATGGTCCTGGGAAAGGGAGAAAAGGGAGTCCCTTTTTGCTGACCTGTGCACCTCTTGCGGCACTGTAAAACGTTTATACGTGAAAGACCCGAAACGTGATTGGGTCGTATAACTTTCGCGGTTTCAACGGGGACTGTCCCCGGCCCGATGTCTCACAAACGACCCGTTTCGGGACGCGGGTAGAATTGCAAAGGGCCACCGAGCATGAACCCGTACACATTCCTAAAATCGATCGTCGAGGAACTCGGCTTCACTCCTAAAGAGGAGGAATTGCGCCCTGAAGTCTTCGGCAGCGCGTGGGTAATTTACGCGACTCAATCGGCACAGCTTCGTCTGGTCTGGGATGGCAAAGACGGGGTTGGATTTTTGGAATGCCGAAGCCACGCAACCGGCAAATGGGAAGCTATTTCTGAAATCATGACGGAGGGCGATGTGGAAGGCAATCCGAAGAACGAGAAAAAGATTGCTAAGTTCCGCCGGGCAGTTGAGGGTTTCGGTCCCTCTCTCTGAGGAAGGTCGTGTCTCACAAAGGACCGTTTGTGAGACACGGCGGTTATCGCTCCCGATCAACTATCAAGGCATATAATTGGAACGATTCGTCCTCTGCTCGCACGATTCCTATGTTGGAGGAAACGACCGTGCGCACATTTATGCTGTTGCCTGCGCTGGCTTGCATGCCTGGAATGGTGAGCCGGCTCTGGCGCGCAGTGTTACTAGTACCCCTCGCCGCGCTCCTGCTTGGAGGCGCCGCCGCCGCCGCCAGTGATCCGCCGCAAGGAAAGGCCCTGTACACCTCTACATTTTCCTACCTTCCGCTGCTGAACGATATGGACGTCGCCCCAAGATCGGGTGAATATCCTGTGCCGGTCCTGACGACTCCGGCCATCGCGATGCAGAAGGGGGAAACGCGGCGGATCATGGGCCAACTGGACTTTCGCATGCCTGGTGGCCATGACAACCCGGAAGTGGGAAACCAGATCGAGTGCTTCGATCAGGAAGGGCGCGAGGTTCCCAACGGAAGCGCCGGTTCCGGCAGCAACTACACGGGCAGTGGTGGCGCCTTCCAATGGAACGTCTCGTATCTGCTCGTCGCTGAGGTGACGGAAAACTATTACTGCGAGCTGCAGACCTACGTCAACGTCCCTGATCCCAACGGCTGGCATATGACTGTGCTTGCTCCTGCTCAGGGTCAGACGACCTACGGCACCTGGCTACAGTACAGCTCAAGCAGTGAGGCCGGCGGGCAATCGTGGGAGTATGGCATTGGCAAGTGCAACCCCGACGGCGGCGCCGGCTGCGCTTACGTAGGAGGGCCGGCGCGCCTCCACAACCCCATCGCGATCGACGTCTTCACCGGGGATATCTTCTCCGCCACCGACGACGCCACCACCATCGATGGCCTCGTAACGTTCATGATCACCACGTGTACATCGGGCAGTAAATCGTGCCCAAGCAAACCCGATGAGCATGGCGACTCGGGCGTTCGCGACGGGAAAGGCTTCACATGGCTGGAGATGGACCAGCTGAATCCGAACGGGACAGTATGCCAGGCGGGCACTCGGGTCTATTCTGAGGTGCCTGGCAGCAAAATTCTACTGAGCGAGAACTATGACATCTCCGACGCCCAGCACCACCGGCCCCTGTACTTCCACGTGTCTGAGCCGGTTTCCCATCTGTGCGGAGGGTCACTCATGTTCTCAATTGACCTGCATATCCAGTGGACCGCCGACAACGGCGTGAAGATTGACGGCGGCGAGGTGAATGTGATCGACAGCGTGCGCGCAACGAAAGCCACGGTGCCGGACGTGATTGGCCTCAGTCAGGCACAGGCCGTCTCGGCCATCACGGCGGCCGGACTGTACACGCCGGCGCCGAATAACGTGGCGTCGACTGCTGCCGTGGGCAGTGTGCTTGCCCAGGACCCCGCAGGCGGCACGACTGTTCCGGATGGCTCACCGGTGCAGATCACGGTCTCACTCGGCCAGACGACGGTGCCGGATGTTATAGGCGACCAATGGGACGCAGCGGTGGAGGCAATCACAAGCGCGGGCCTGAAGGCCGTCGCGTCCCAGCCCATTATTAACTGCACCGATCAGAGGAAACTGGGCACAGTGGCATCTCAGAGCCCGCCGGCCAAAGCCCAGGTGTCGCCGGGCTCGGCGGTGTCCGTCCAGTTGATTACCTGCCCCAGGTAATCCGGCTTCAAACGGCACGAGCGTTTCCTGGGCAAGGTGGCCGCCCAATGATTCACTGTTCATCCTCGCCCAAAGCTGGGTGCCCCATTCAAGCCGCGGCTTTTGCGGCTTGAGTCGGAGAGCACCCTTGTTTTTGATTGTGTCGGGAGTCGGGCCGCTCGGCATGGGCCTATCTCAGCCATGCACTGCCCGCTCATCGCAAAATACGCGATGAACGGGGCACAGCTGCCTCTCTGTCAGCCCCGTCTTCAGGGCCTTTGACAGGGCCACCTACCGGGGCAGGGAAGTGTCCCGAAACTTACCCATTTCCGAACAAGGGAATGAAGATTTATGGGCAAGTGGGAACGAAACTTATGTCTCTCGGTGTGCCATTGGTACTAAGATAAAGGCTCTATGAGCCTTCTCCGCCAGGATTCTGGGAAACTCGACGACGCCGCATTGGGCGAGGAATTCACCAAGGGCTCGACCCATGTTGTTTGGGCCAGCGTCGCTGCCGCCATCGTGGTCACCGTGGGCATTGCCCTCTATGTGATTGCCGGGCAAAAGCCACCCGTCGCCGCCGGCGAGATCGAGCAGGTCTGGGTCCATCCCCAGCACACTCAGACTTCAGGATTCGACGCCAACGGCGCTCCCATGCCCGTTGAAACCTACGATCAGGTCTATGTTTTTGCGCTGGTCAAGCTGCACAATCAGAGCCAGCAACCGCTGTTCCTGCATAGCATTACGACGAACGCCACGCTGGACGACGGCATCCACTCAAGCTATGCGGCTACTGCCTCCGATTACGACCGCGTGTTCTTGGCTTACCCGTCGATGCCCGTGCCGCACGGCAAGCCGCTATCGCCTCTGACCACTATCGATCCCGGCCAGACGGTTGAGGGAACCTTCGTTTCGGCCTTTCGGATCACAAAGCCGCAATGGGACGCGCGCAAGAGCCTGGACTTTACTTTCGCCATTCAGTATCAGCCCAACCTCAAGCTCACGCCCCAGGCTCCACTTACTGACCGGTAGTCACCGGCACCGGCGCACCCTTGGGAGTGGATAAGTACCCGGTAATTGTGTTCTTGGCGCTCACAGTATTTACCACGAGCTCATACAACATGGGATCTTTGCCGGCATAGAACTGAAGCGGCTCATTCAGGTTCTTGTCTTTCTTTTCGTACTGCTTATCGTCGGCGTAGACCACCAGCGTGAATTTGCTCTTTTTGGCGTCGGCCTTTTTCAATTCCAGGCTGACCGTGCCCACAGGCTTCTTTTCGCCCTTCGCCAGCGTGAATGAGTAATAGTTGCGGTCGCCCTTGTGCTTCAGGGTTTCCAATTCCGATGCATTGCGCGCAATGAGGGTGCTGTGGCCGTCCAGGTCTCCCTTCATCGTGGTCAGCTGCGCCACGGCTGAAGCCAGATCGGTCTGCGTCTTGGCCACATCGGTCTTGACGCCGCCTACGTCTGTCTTCACGCCGGTCACGTCGGTTGCAACCGCAGTTACAGCCGCTGCCGTTGCCGTCTCGGCGGTGGCCAGTTTCTGGGTGCTGGCCTCAACGCGCGACTCACGCTGCTGCAATTCCGCGGCGCGCATGTCGAGCTGCTTCTGCGTCAACCCGAGCGAGGTCTTCAACTCGTCGGTGGCCACACCCAGCCGCTCATCGGTCTCGCGCAACTGGGCGTCGAGTTTCACATTGGCCGCCTTGGCATCGGCCAGCTCTTGCTGCTGGGTGGTCAGCTTGGAGCTCAGCGTATAGCTCCAGATCAGCCCACCCAGCCCCAGCAGCAACGCTACGGCAATCGCCGCCAGCAGGGCGCCGGAATATGTCCTCGGAGTCTCTTCAACAATTTCATCACTCATTAGTATCCCTTTCTGTTCGCTGGCTCGCCGTCCGGAGGCTCAATCTTGAGATTCGTCCGGAATGGATTGCCCATGGAGTTTGGCGGCTGCCCGATTGAACAGGAGGCCGCCCGGGAGAAATCTCCCTATCGAAGTTTTCTTGTCCTCGCGGAACTCAAAACCAATCTGAAATACCCGGCGGAATTGAATCCGCGCGCATTCCGTAGACTACAACAGAATACCGAAGGAGGTTGGCCTGTGCGGGAAAAAAGAGACGTCCGGAAGGCGCCTGGCGGCCTGGAACTGGCTTCGCGGCTGCACGCATGTACCAATTCATCCGTACCAAAATCGAACAGAATTACCAAGCACAGGCCGAATTCACGCATTTCCAGCTCCCCTTACATGGTTTAATGTTGACATCAGGGAATCCGATATGTCCCCGACACTTCTAAGCGTTAGAAGGGGTTCAGATGTCTCCAGACAACAAGAAGCGACTCGAATTGCTGCGGTCTGCTTCCCTGAACAAATGGATAGCGCTGTCAGACGACGAGTCACGAATCGTGGCGATTGGGGATACATTTGGCGAAGTCTCCGATCAAAGCGACCTCGCGGGGTTTCCCGATCCGCTTATCCTGAAAACACCAGAGCAGTGGGCGCCTATCTCAATGTAGGATTTGTTCGTGCGGCTTCCATGCAAGGTATTTCCTGTCCAGGACGGGTCTCATATTTATTCAGCGCGGCTCACTGTCAGTATCGGGCTACCTCACACGCACGCTCCAAGAACAAAGCGATTCGAGGCTGTCATCGACTCGGGCGCTTCGCGCTGTATGTTTAATGCGGATATTGGCCGCTTCATAGGTCTGGATATTGAAACCGGACGATTAGAGCAGACGGTGGGGATCTCAAGCCTTTCGTAGACATATGTTCACGAGATCGCCCTCTATGTTCCGGGTGGGCCAATCAACATCAAAGCGGGGTTTATGGAGGGCCTGCAAGTTCCGGGTCTGCTGGGAATGAATGGTTTCTTTGAGAACTTCACTGTCAAATTTGAGGTAAGCGAACTCATGTTCGAGATAGAAAGAATCAATCGCGCCTGACCCAGCGGAAATCACTCGACCTTTTTGTCTGTCCCGCCCTCCGTGACAACCATCCAATCGCTGCGTTATAAACATCTTTGCTGCAAATCGGGCTCAGGGTGCTGGTTGAGGGCTCCGCCCCGGCAACATTTTATTGAAATCATCATCAAGCGTAAGAGGGAGTTCCAAGAGCCATGGCGAATGCTGGCGCGGGCAAGGGTCTGGAAGGAATTGTTGCGGCAAACTCCGGCATCTGCTGGATCGACGGAGAAGCGGGTGTGCTGTCGTATCGAGGCATCGATATTCACGAGCTTGCGGAGAAATCGACCTTCGAAGAGTGCACCTACCTGCTTTGGAACGGCACGCTGCCCAACCAGTTGGCCCTGAGGGAGTTTACGGCGCAATTGGCGCTTGCGCGTGAGCTCGACCAACGCATTGTAGATATGCTGCGAAGCTTCCCCACCACCGCCACGCCGATGGAAGTGCTGCGCACGGCTGTCTCCGCGCTCAGCTTCTACGACGCCGACGAGAAGGACAACACCCACGACGCCAACGTGCGCAAGGCCTACAACCTGACCGCCCAGGTGCCCATGATCGTGGCCACCTACGACCGTATCCGGAAGGGCCTGGAGGTTGTTCCACCCGACCGCTCGCTGAACCACGCCGGAAACTTTTTATGGATGCTGAATGGCGTCAAGCCGTCTGACACGGCCACGCGGACCCTGGATGTGGCCCTCATTCTGCACGCCGACCACGAGCTGAATGCCTCCACCTTTGCCGCGCGCGTGATTGCCGCCACTCTTTCCGACATTCATTCCGCGGTGACAGGCGCCATTGGCGCGCTCAAAGGCCCGCTGCACGGCGGAGCCAATGAAGCGGTGATGCGCCTGCTCTATGCCATCGACAAAGCCGGCGCCGATCCTACCGAATATGTGAAAGACCTGCTTGACGCAAAGAAGAAAGTCATGGGCTTCGGCCATCGCGTCTACAAAACCGAGGACCCCCGCGCAACCCATCTGCGCCGCATGAGCGAGCAACTCGGGAAGGATTCCGGCCAGACTAAGTGGTTCGATTATTCCCGCGCCATCGAGCTCTACATCAAGAAGGAAAAGAATCTCAACGCCAACGTCGACTTCTACTCGGCATCCACTTACACCATGCTGGGTATCGACGTAGACCTGTTTACGCCCATCTTCGCCATCAGCCGCATTGCGGGGTGGGCGGCCCACGTGATCGAGCAACTGGACGACAACCGGCTCATCCGGCCACGGGCGGAGTACATCGGACCTGTTTATCCTTCGGCCTACATTTCTATCGAGGAACGCGGGTAATTAAGGAGTGAAGTCAAACGGCAGATTAGTTTGACCCGGTCTGAGCTGTCCTCGACTTCAAGTTGGAAGGCTGGTGAAGCATGCAAATCAATCAGATTTCAGTTGAGCGAGTGAGCGTGGTTTCTTCACGTCCATTCGCGCAGGTGCTTTCCGCCCTTGAAGCGGCTATAGGTCATCCGGATATGCGGGAATTTGGACAGAGCGTCGGGGCGGCGAAATCCTGGCAGGAACTGGAACAGGTGATCCATGGTTTTATCGGCCCTTCCGGCTTCATGGAGTTCACCCGCTTCAACATGGGCCTGATTCTTTCCAAGGAACAGGGTCCGACCGCGCCGAAGATCGTGCGCCTGGTGATCGGCAATCCGCTCATCATGAAGCAAATGGCAGAGCACGTGCACGACGCGGCTTCGTATGCGCCGGTGACCATCCTCATTGACGAGCGTGGTAACAGTGTTCACATTTCGTACGATCGAATGGCCAGTTATCTGTCGCCGTATGCTAATCTGGCCGCACTAAAAGTCGCGCGGGAACTGGACGCGAAAGTCGAAGCCCTGCTTATCGCGGCCACGGGCTAAACAGACGCAAACTCAATTGGCCGCTCCATGCGCTCTCCCGGACTGCCAGGCGCGCTCGGAAGGAAGTTCCACTCTCCAACACATGAAAGGACAATTCCATGATCCTTGGTTTGAATGTGGCGCAGTTTACTTTCCTCCACGTCTTCCTCAGCTTGATTGGCGTAGGCGCCGGGATATTCGTCGTCTTCGGATTGCTCAGCTCGCGTCGGCTCAGCATTTTAACGTCGCTCTTTTTCGTCACCACAGTGGCGACCAGCCTTACTGGATTCCTGTATCCGTTCAAGGGCGTTACGCCGGGGATTATCCTCGGAATCCTATCGTTGATCGTGCTCATTGTGGCCATTGTTGCGCTCTATGTCAAACACCTTGACGGCGGCTGGCGCGGGATCTACGTCGTCTCAGTCTGCGTGGCTTTCTACTTCAATTTCTTCGTTCTGATTGCGCAGTCCTTTGACAAGGTCCCTGTGCTCCACAGCTTCGCGCCCACGCAGGCATCCCCGGGCTACGGATTCACCCAGGCGGCTGTCCTGGTGGTCTTCATTCTGCTGACCATTCGAGCCTACAAGAAATTCCATCCTCAGTTAGATGTCAGGGGATGATCCGAACGACTCTCGACTGGTTAGGATGGGCGCGGCTTACTCGCGCCGTGCCCTCCACAGCAGATAAAGCCCCCAGGCTGCCAGTGTGCAGTTGTCGCGGATCGTCCCGTTGAGCATCATTTCTTCGAATTCTTCCACTGCAAATGACCGCACAACCAGGTCGTGCTCCTCCGGGTCGGGATCCTTCTCAGTTTGCGTGAGCCCGCCGGCCAGGAACACGTGGTGCTTCTGGCGCAGGAATCCGTAGGCAATCCAGAGCCATCCGAGGTAGGTCATTTCAGCGGCATGCAGCCCCAGTTCCTCCTTGAGCTCGCCGCGCGCCAATTCTTCGGGACTGTGGACTTCCATTTCCCATCCGCCCTGCGGCAGCTCCAGCGCGCGTTCTTCGATCGAGTAGCGGAACTGCTCCACAAGCCAGACACGGCCATGGTCGATGGGCAGAATGATGGCCGCATCGTCTTTCTCGACCACGCCAAAGATGCCGCGCTGGCCATTGGACCTGAGAATCTCATCTTCCCGGACACGCATCCACGGGTTGCGGTACACCTCGCGGCTGGAAAGTGTGGTGATGGTGCGGCCGGGGCTGCCTTCAGCAGAGCTCATTCATTCTCCTCAATACTTCAGAATCGCGCGGAAGGCCGCATTCACCGGCAACATTGCCGGCAAGAAAAGCTCATCATAGATGTTCGCCCGCCTCGCGTGGATGAAAGTGCGGTTAGTTTCCGCGCGAGCGATATTTCCTCAGCCTTCCCATCAGCGATGCCGGCCCGCTCACCTTCAGACGCACCACATTTCCCTCATACTCCCTGCTGTGCACCACCATCTCTGCTTCGATGGCGGCAAGCACGCCGCCTTCCTGCTGCGGAACCCTGAGCTCGGCGTCAACCAAAGGATCGGAGTAAAGCGCGGCGTCAATGGCTCTCAACAGCGCGTCCATGCCCTCGCCTGTTTGCGCCGAAACCGCGACTTCGCCCGCGTGGCCGTGGGCGCGCGCCAGCAGTCCTTCCCGCTCGTGCTCATCCAGAAGATCGATCTTGTTTAGTACTTCGATGCGCGGTTTGCCGAGTGATTCCAACTCTCCCAGCACTTTCTCCACCTGCGATTTCTGTTCCTCGCCGTAGTTCGAAGCCGCGTCGCGAACGTGCAGCAGAACTTCGGCCTGAGCCACTTCTTCGAGCGTCGCGCGAAAGCTGGTGACCAGCGTGTGCGGCAGGTTGCGGATGAAGCCGACAGTGTCCGATAGCAGCACCTTGCGCCGGCTGGGCAATTCAATGGCGCGGAGCTTGGGGTCGAGTGTTGCAAACATCCGCGAAGAGGCCAGCACCTGGGCTCCGGTGAGCTTGTTGAACAGCGTGCTCTTGCCGGCGTTGGTATAGCCCACCAGGGCCACGGTCGGCATGGGAACCGCTTCGCGCCGCTGGCGCTGCTGCTTGCGCACCCTGCGGACGGCATCCAACTCGCCCTTCAAGTGGTCGATGCGGCTCTGAATCCGCCGCCGATCGGTCTCCAGCCTGGTCTCGCCCGGTCCGCGCGTGCCGATGCCGCCGCCCAGTTGCGACATCGCCTTGCCCTTGCCCGTCAACCTCGGCAACATATATTCAAGCTGTGCCAGTTCCACCTGCAACTGACCTTCGCTGGTTCGCGCGTGGCGGGCAAAAATGTCCAGAATCAGCTGCGTCCGGTCGAGCACGCGGCAGGGCAGCGCTGCCTCGAGGTTGCGAAGTTGCGTTGGCGTCAAATCGTGGTCGAAGAGCACGAGGTCGGCCTCAGTCGAAGCCGCAACCCCGGCGATCTCCTCCACCTTGCCCGAGCCAATCAGAGTTGCGGGATCGAGCCGCGCCCGCCGTTGCATCAGCTCCGCAACCACCACCCCGCCCGCGCTTGAAACCAACTCCCGGAACTCGGCCAGCGATTCTTCCGCGTCCAGGCCTGCGGAGGCGGAGGGCTGCCCCAGTCCCAGTTGGGATCCGCTGACTGAGAGATTTTGGATTTCAGCCTCGGCCGATTCCAGCCCGACATCTTCCGCAGAGAGATCGACCGGCATCGCAGCCTCGGGGCGCAACCCCGGCGAGCGCGCCGCCGATACACCTGCACGGCTGCTACGCAGGCTGCTTGAACGGCTAGCCCGCGCCTGATCTACTCCAACCAGAACAGCCCGCTCTGGCTTGGCACCCCCGAGACGAAGACCTGTCTCCTGGGACCCCGGTCTACCACCAGCGCCGCCCGTCCTGTTATCTGCTCTTGCCAATCGAGACTGGTCCCCGCCTGCTATCAATGCTCAGCGGCCACCGGCGATCCGGCTCCAACCCCTACCGGAGTCGGCCCCAGGCCCGTCTGCAACGTCATGGGCCGGTGCTCCGTATGCATCACGCTCCGGTTGCTTACTACGGTCGATATGGCGTGCTTGAAGATCAACTGCTCCTGGCTGTTGTTCTCCAGAAGCACGGAATACTTGTCAAACGACCGGATCTTTCCGGTAAGCTTCACGCCGCTGACCAGATAAATCGTAATCGGTGTCTTGTCTTTGCGGACAGTGTTCAGAAAAGTGTCCTGAATATTTTGTGCCGGCTTGTTCTCCATGTGCCGATCTCCTACTCTCTCAATTGTTGGTTCAACTGCTTGGGTTAAAAACACAAGTGGGCGGGGACGGCTCCGGAAGCCCGTTTGCCGTCTGATCCCGCAATGGCTCAACAATAGAACGATTAGCCAACCTTTTCAACCCCCCGGCGAGCTAAATCGGGATTCTGTGGCCGGGCGCAGCCATCCTTCGCAGGCCCAAGCCTCATCCTCATAGACCTCTTAAAGCGGGATACAGTGAGCCGCGGAGCTTCTATCTTCTCTCCCGGAGCCGTCCTCCACCCAGGCTCGAATGTAAGGGCGGGTGCCCAAAGTAGCACTTGAATCAAAGATTCGGCAGTTCCGATGAATCGAGCTTGCGAGAGCAGGAATAAATCCGGCGCGGCGAAATTTTGTGCTTGACATATTCCCATATAAGAATGTATTTTTCTTTGCATGCCCAGAGCGGCCACCACTTCCGATGCCTTCAACGCAGTAGCGGAGCCCCGAAGACGGGAAATCCTGAGCTTTCTCGCGATGCGGGAACGACCGGTAGGTGACATCGCGGCAAACCTGAGCCTTGACCAGCCTTCCGTGTCGAAGCATCTGCGCGTGCTGCGGAGCGTGGGCCTGGTCCGCATGCGGTGCGACGGCCGGCACAAGTTTTATCGAACGAACGCAGAAGCCATAAGGCCTTTGCACGAATGGGCGGCTACGTTTGAGCGCTATTGGCAGCACCAACTGCTGGGTGTGAAGAAGCTTGCGGAAGAGAACATGAACAAAGTGAATTTCAACCCCGATCCAAAGGAGAAACCATGAGCACGGCAGCGATGAGCGTTGAAAACCTGATTCTGAACATTACCCAGGAGATTCAAGTGAACGCATCCCTGGAAGTGACATTTGATGCGTTGCTCGAACAGATCGGCCCGG
>Ga0302324_100019182_pt1 | contig 13443 bp, 10 predicted proteins | sample Palsa_T0_1_FD_201949 | JGI IMG/M metagenome (GOLD analysis project Ga0302324, IMG submission 201949) | Peat permafrost microbial communities from Stordalen Mire near Abisko, Sweden - Palsa_T0_1 | ecosystem: Environmental > Terrestrial > Soil > Palsa > Peat permafrost | place: Sweden: Abisko...
CCATTATGTTGCCCCCGGATGCACCCTTGGCCGGCGCGCTGAAGCAGTCCCACGCCTGGCATCTCATCTATGACGATGGCGTGGCCTTGATCTTCCGCTCTGCCCAGGCTACTCCGTTACAACTGGAGGTGCCGCCAGCCTATGCCGCCGGCGCCGCCAGCATCGCGTCCACATACCCCAAGAACAAACGGCTGTGAAGCGCATGCCCTATCGGCTGGCCGTACCCAGGCCGATATAGAAAGGGAATCGGCCGAGGCAGGTGAAGCGCTTCGGACGTGAGGAGAAAAGGCCGGGCTCCAGTGGAGAGGTCTTCCGGCAAGCCGCGGAGCATGCGGTTTGGGGCAGGAAGGCCGGCTGGGGAAATGTCTCGGTCGCGAGCGAAGCATGAACCAACGATTATTGTCTGTCCTGGCTTTTGCCTTTGTCGTTTCGGCGGGCGCCAGTTTATTGTTGTATCGGCTCTTGTCGAGCCACGTATCGAGCCAGGCCCCGCCTGCTGCTTCGAAGTTGATCGTTGCGTCGCGCGTGCTGGAACCGGGCACTCTCGTTCGAGACGGGGATCTGCGTCTCGGAGATCGGACTGGCCCCGCTCCGGAAGGCGCCCTTCTCAAGAGAGAAGAGATTGTCGGACGCGGCGTCATCTCCACCATCTTCGCGGACGAGCCCTTTATCGCGAGCCGCCTGGCTCCTAAAGGCGGAGGCGCCGGATTGGCGGCCCTGATTCCCAACGGGATGCGCGCCGTAGCCGTGCGAGTCAATGAAATCGTGGGTGTAGCCGGCTTCGTGGTGCCGGGAATGCGCGTGGATGTGCTGGTCTCCGGCAATCCGCCCGGTAATACGACGAGCGGCAGCGTGACCAAGACCCTGCTGCAGGCCGTGCAAGTGCTCTCCGCCGGACAGAATTTCCAGAGGGATACCGAAGGCAAGCCGGTTTCCGTGCAGGTAGTGAACCTGCTCGTCACTCCTGAGCAGGCCGAGATGTTGAGCCTGGCCAGCAGCCAGACCACCATCCAACTGGTGCTGCGCAATCCCCTGGATATGCAGATCGCCAACACTCCCGGCACCGCCGTAGCTCAGTTGTTCCGTTCTGATATGGCATTCCCGAAGGACTCGAAACCCGGGCAGCCAATCATGGCACGGCCCACGCCGCGCCCTGTCCATCAGGTGCCCCTACCAGCCCCCAGGCCTCAAGTGGTCGAGGTGATCATGGGTACCAAACGGGTGGAAACTCAATTCGCGCCCGCAGTGGAGGTGCAGCCGTGACGCCACGACTTGGCTGGGTCATTGCACCCCTGCTGTGGATGGCGCTCCCTTCTAGTGGCGCCGTGGCCGCCGATGCTGATCGGCGGGACCTGGTGGTTACAGTTGGCAAATCGCTCATCCTGGATAGTCCCAGCGCCTTGCAGCGCATCTCCATAGCCAACGGGGATGTAGCCGAGGCGGTAGCGGTCAATCCGCGTGAAGTGCTGATCAACGGGAAGGCGCCCGGAAATACTTCCGTTGTTTTGTGGCAGCAGGACGGCACGCGGGCGATGTACGACCTGAGCGTGCGGCCGGGCACGGAGCGTCTCGATGCTGTGAAACGCGTGCTCGAACGCGAGCTTGGCACCGAAGTCAGCCTCGACATGGAGGGCGACACGGTCTTCTTACGTGGAACCGTGAAGGACGTGACAGGCGCTGCGCGCGCCGCCGGCCTGGCAGGCACACTCGGCAAGGTGGTCAACCTTTTGCGCGTAGAAGTGCCCTCGGCCGAAGCCCAAATTCTACTGAAAGTGCGCTTCGCCGATGTGGATCGCTCCGCTACCTCATCGCTGGGCATCAACATACTCAGTACCGGAGCGGGTAATACAGTCGGACAGGTCACGACGGGCCAATTCGGCGGCGCTACTCCGACGCTGTCCGGCTCCTCGGCGCAATGGACTTTGAGCGAGGCTCTCAACGTGTTCCTGTTCCGGCCGGATTTGAATTTGGGAGCCATGATCCAGGCGCTGGCGGGCAAGAACCTGCTCCAGATATTAGCCGAGCCGAATGTCCTGGCAATGAATGGAAAGTCTGCCAGCTTCGTCGCCGGGGGTGAATTCCCCTTTCCCGTAGTACAGGGCGGCGCGACCGCGGGTGCTGTCAGTATTCAGTTCCGCGAATACGGTGTCCGCATCAACTTTCTGCCTACCGTGACACCGCGCGGAACCATCCGGCTGCAGGTAGCTCCGGAGGTTAGTTCGCTGGACTTCGCCAATGCCCTGCAGTTTCAGGGCTACACCATTCCCGCACTGGCCACCCGTCGGGTGCAGACCGAAGTTGAGCTGGCGAGCGGGCAGAGTTTCGTGATCGCAGGGCTGCTCGACAACAACTTTACCGAAACCCTCAACAAGGTTCCGGGACTCGCAAGCATTCCCCTGTTGGGCAAACTGTTCCAGAGCCGCGCGGTCAATCGCAGCAACTCGGAATTGATGGTACTCATCACCCCGGAACTGGTGCGGCCCATACCGGCAACGGCAACAGCGCCGGACGTCCACATGCCGGCAAAATTCCTGGAAGACACTTCTAACCAAGCGCCGCAAACCTCTGGGCCGGAAGTCACCGGAGCAGTAACTGCCCCGCCGGTGCGTAACACGATTCCCTTGGAGCAATTTTTGGAGATGGAGAAACTGAAGCAATCCGCGACACCCTTGACGGCAGGTCCGGGATCGCAATCAACGCCCAGCCCGATTGGGTCTGGAGGAGGAAAGTAATGTCTTCACTAATGATCGATAACGATATACGCAAATCTCCCGCTACGCCGGTTACGGTGGCCATGGCCATCCAGGCGCCCGAATTGTGGGAGCAGGTCCAGGCATCCTTGCGTGGCTTACCCGCACGTGTGGTGCTCGAGCAGCGCGACCTGCGGAACTGGACTCCCTTCCTGGAGAAACTGGCATCCCTGCGGCCCGAAGTTGTCCTGGTGGATATTACCCAGCTCACCGAGCCCCTCTATGATTCCATACGCGCGATTCGGACCGCTTCCCCTGATTCGATGCTGATGGCGCTCCACGGTACGGCCGAGCCGGAAACCATCTTGACCGCCGTGCGCGCCGGGGCCAACGAATTTCTGTATCCTCCGCTCGAAGGTGCACTGCGGAAGGCGCTGGAGCGCAGGGCCGCGGACCGGGTCCGCTTGCAGGATAGCTCCCGGCCTCCCGGTAAGATCCTGGGATTTCTCTCCGTAAAAGGAGGCTGTGGCGCCTCCACCATCGCCTGCCACCTGGCAGCGGAACTTGGCCGCATCAGCGCGCAGCGGTCGGAGCAAGCCTTACTTGCCGACCTCGACCTCGAGTCCGGAATCGTCAGCTTCCTGATGAAGGTCAAGTCTTCCTACTCGGTACTCGACGCCGTGCACAACCTTTATCGGCTCGATGCGAGTTACTGGAAAGCATTGGTGACAGGCGGATGGCCGGGCCTCGAGATTGTCGTCGCCCCGTCCGGCTACATGCCCACCGAAGCCATCTCTGGAGAAGCCTTGCGGAAGGTGTTGTCTTTTGTCCGCACGAGTTATACCTGGACCGTTGTGGACTTGGGCTGCCGGCTGAATCTGGCCACGGTAACCGTTCTCGACGAGATCGATGAGATCTACCTGGTCACAACGCTCGAGGTTCCGGCATTGCACCAGGCCAAGCAAATGGTGCAGACGTTGATGAACGCCGGTTATGGAAACAGGCTGCACGTAGTGTTGAACCGCGCCCCGCAACGTCCCGATGTGACTACAGAAGAACTCGAGCGCATCCTGGGCTTGCCGATCGACACCATGCTTTCCAACGATTACTACGCGCTCTACGACGCGTTTTGCAAGGGCAAGCTCTTGCCGCCCGGCAGTCATCTGAGCAAGCAGCTTTCGCATTTCGCGATGCGCCTGGCCGGGGTGCCCGCGGAGAAGAGCAAGCGGCGGTTCGGCATATTCGGGTAAAGGAGATCGAAGATGGCCAACACATGGAACGCACCGCCGCAGCCTGCGGCAGACTCGGGATGGGTGGCGAGGCTCTTCCACTCCGAATCCTATACCCCGGAATACCAGCAACTGAAATTTGCGTTGCATCGCCAGTTGCTGGAGCGCATCAACCTGGAGGCGCTTTCTTCCATGGCGAGCGAGCGGGCGCGCATGGAGATCCGTACCGCGCTGATCCGGCTGGTGGACCAGGAGAAGACCCCGCTGAGCCGCGTGGAGAAGGACCGCGTGGTAGAGGAGGTGCTCGACGAGGTTTTCGGATTGGGTCCACTCGAACCGCTGCTGCAGGATCCCACTATCTCCGACATCCTGGTAACCACGCCCAGCCTGATATACGTGGAACAGGCCGGCAAGCTGCACCGTACGCCCGTTCAGTTTAAGGACAACGCGCATCTTCTGCGCATTATCGAAAAGATCGTGGCTCAAGTCGGCCGGCGTGTGGATGAATCCTCGCCACTGGTGGACGCCCGGCTGCCCGACGGGTCGCGCGTGAACGCCGCCATTCCTCCTGTAGCGGTGGATGGGCCATTGCTCTCCATACGGCGCTTCGGGCGAAAGGCGTTGCGCGGCGAAGACTTGGTGAGCAGCCTTACCATCACCGAGGAAATGCGGATGTTGTTGGAGGCCAGTGTCAAAGCCCGGCTGAACATCCTCATCAGCGGTGGAACCGGCTCGGGTAAGACCACCTTGCTGAACGTACTATCGAGTTATATCCCGGAAGACGAGCGCATCGTAACCATCGAAGATGCAGCCGAGCTGCGACTGCAGCAGACACATATCGCCCGCTTGGAAACTCGCCCCCCCAACATTGAGGGCCAGGGAGCTATCCGTATACGGGAACTGGTCATTAACGCCCTGCGTATGCGTCCGGACCGCATTATCGTCGGCGAAGTGCGCGGCGAGGAAGCCCTGGACATGTTGCAGGCTATGAATACCGGCCACGACGGTTCGCTCACCACGGTACACGCCAACACGCCTCGCGACGCGGTTGGCCGTCTGGAAGTGATGGTCGGCATGGGCAATGCGAATATGGGCGTACGCTCTATCCGCCAGCAGGTAGCGTCCGCGGTCGACCTGTTTGTCCAGGTGGCGCGCTTTAGCGACGGCACCCGGCGGGTCACCCATATAACCGAGGTTACCGGTATGGAAGGCGATCTGGTGACCTTACAGGATATCTTCGTGTTCGAGAAGAAAGGTCTCACCCCGAATGGGCGCGTGCGCGGCTGTTTCCGGGCCACCGGAATACGCCCTAAGTTCTACGAGAAGCTGGCATCCTGCGGCCAGGAACTGCCGCCCGGCATATTCGAGGCCTACCAGGAGATTTCCTAGTCATGCCGTTCTCCTTCCCTCTATTCCTGGTGCTCCTGACGTTCGTATTGATGTCCATTGCCCTGGGCCTCAAGTTCTACGAGTGGTGGCGCAGGCGCGAGATGTCCGCCATGCTCCAGACCGCTACGGAGGGACCGGCCAATCCCAGCACCAAGCTGCTGCGGGGGATGGCTGGCGGCAAGCGGGCCTTAGTCGAGGGATGGCTGGAACGATTGGCGCTGCTGCACAAGCTCGAAACCCTCATCCGGCAGGCTGGGGTAGACTGGACCCCAGGCGGGGTGCTTTTAATGACGACCGCCGGGGTATTGGGCGGTCTGGCGGTGGCTATCCTGTTCGTGCCCGTCACCTTCAACCGGAGTTTGACGGCTCCCCCGCTCATGGCATTCCTCGCGGCGCTGCCAATTCTCTACCTCCGCCGCAAACGCAAGAAGCGGCTGGAGGCATTCGAAGAACAGTTTCCGGAAGCGCTCGACTTCCTGGCGCGCTCCATGCGAGGCGGGCACGCCTTCACCATCAGCCTGAAGTTGGTGAGCGAAGATTCGCCCGAGCCTCTGGGTCTTGAGTTCCGTACGCTGTTCAACGAGCAGAATCTCGGAGCACCACTCGACGTGGCGCTCTACAACCTGGCCGAAAGAGTGCCGCTCCTGGATGTGCGTTTTTTTGTCTCAGCGGTCGTGCTGCAGAAACAAACCGGTGGCAATCTCGGTGAGATCCTGACGCAGTTGGCCCATCTCATTCGAGAGCGGTTCCGGCTCAAGGGTCAGGTAAAGGCATCCAGCGCCCACGGAAGGACTACGGCCCTGGTGCTGACGATCATGCCGGTGGCCACTACCGTCCTGATGCTGTGGCTGGCTCCCGGCTATTTGCAGAGCATGGCTGCGGATCCGGATGGCAAGTGGCTGATTGCCGGGTCCATCGCTGGTCAGATCGTGGGCCAGATGGTGATTCGGAAAATCATCAAGATTAAAGTTTAGAGCAGCAACGGACGATAAGCGCAAGAGGGCGACATGATCATATTGGTTTCCGTAGCGCTGTTTGGGGTTTTGGCGACCATCATTACCGCCTTCGGTTATGGGCGTTATGCCAAGCCCGCGGGGTTTCTGCAACAACTGCGGACGGATGGGACGTCCGTGGACGTGTCGCTCGAAAGCATCGGCCAGCCAAAACAGTCCGGTCTGCTCCGCCGGGTACAGGCCATCGGCAAGCACGCTCCGGTTTCCCCGCAGGATGCGCAATCGGCGCGGCGCATGCTGGTCTCGGCCGGATACCGAAAAGAGAACGCCGTCGCTGTGCTATACGGTTGCAAGCTGATTCTGATGGTATTGTTCGCCGTCACGGCCATCATTTTCCGAAATTCAATCACGGCGAACCCCGTGCTTCGCATCGTACTGCCGATAGCCGCCACGGGAACAGGTTACTGGCTGCCCACTTTCCTGCTGGAGCGCCGCATTAACAAGCGCCGCGAGCGATTGCGCCTCTCGCTGCCCGATGGCCTGGATTTAATGGTGGTTTCAGTGGAGGCGGGACTGGGATTGGATCAGGCCGTGCAGAACGTGAGCCGCGAACTGACTCTTGCTCATCCCGAGCTCAGCGAAGAGCTGGGCCTGGTTACACTCGAGATGCGCGCCGGTAAAAGGCGCGCCGAAGCATTACAGAATCTGGCGCAGCGAACCGGCGAGCCGGAGCTGCGCAAGCTGACCGCCCTGCTGATTCAGTCCGACCGGTTCGGAACGAGTATGGCGGAAGCACTCCGGACGCATTCCGAGTTCATGCGCACGCGCCGCCGTCAGGAGGCCGAAGAACGCGCTGCCAAAGTGGGTGTGAAGCTGGTCTTCCCCATTTTCTTTTTCATTCTGCCTTCCATGTTGGTGGTGGCGGCAGGACCGGGCTTGCTGCAAGTTTTCAAATACTTATTCCCCATGATGAAGGGTATCTAAGGAGAAAGGAGAAATACTAATGACTAACATGACCTATCAGGCCATTCTGTGGCTGGCTGCTGGAGCGCTGCTGGTGCTCCTGGTGGCGCGCCGCCGCAAACGCAAAAGCATGTAAGCGGAATCACGGGCGGCCCCCGGTACGCTGGCACCAGGCCGCCCACCTCGCCTCATTCTCGTCCGGGTCACTGGGTCACCGGACCTTATGGCGGGCGACAGTGGGTTCGCGGCCATTGGCATAGATCGAACTAACTGAGAATGTCTTTAATCGGATTGCCGTAGTCGATATCCAGGCGCTTCTGTCCCGGGATCTCCAACCGGCGCGGATCAAGTCCCATCTGATGAAAAACGGTCGCGTGAATGTCAGTCACGTAGTGACGGTTCTCGACTGCGTTGAAACCCAGTTCGTCGGTGGCTCCGTGGACCACGCCTTTCTTGATCCCGGCGCCCGCCATCCAAACGGAAAATCCATACGGATTATGGTCGCGTCCGTTGGCGCCCTCGCCCCCGGGCGTGCGGCCGAATTCGGTCGCCCAGACTACCAGGGTATCGTCCAACATCCCGCGCTGTTTGAGATCCTTCAATAAACCCGCGATGGGTTTATCGACCTTGGCCGCCTGCTCGGCATGGGTCTTCTTCAGGTCTTTGTGCGCGTCCCAGGCGTTGCCTCCGGTGCCGTGATATACCTGCACAAAGCGCACATCGCGCTCGGCAAGGCGTCGCGCCGCCAGGCATATCTCGCCGAACGGTTTGGTCACTTCCTGATCGAGGCCGTAGAGGCGCTTGGTCTCTTCGCTCTCTTCCTTAAAGCTCACCGCCTCCGGCACCGCCATCTGCATGCGGAACGCCAGCTCGTAAGACTTGATCCGTGCCCTGAGTGCGGCGTCGCCGGGGTACTCGACCGCGCTCAGGCCGTTGAGCCGCTTGAGAAAGGCAAACTCGCGCTCCTGCTCCTGTTGATAAAAGTCCTTTCCGGGCGAGGCGAACGGCAACGGGTCATCGGGATTCACTTCCAGCGGGACCCCCGCATGCTCCGGTCCCAGATAACCCGAGCCATGCGTGCCCATGCCCCCGCAGCAGTCGCTCGGTGGTTCGCCCAGCACCACAAACTCCGGCAGGTTCTGGTTAAGCGTGCTCAGGCCATAGTGCATCCAGGCACCGATGGTGGGCAGATAGCCGTCAAACATGTGGCGGCCTGTGTGGAACTGCAAAATGGCGCCGTGATCGTTGTCGGTGGTATACATCGACCGGATCACAGCCAGGTCGTCGATCACTGACCCGACATTGGGCCACCAGTCGGTAAGCTCGATTCCGCTCTGGCCGTATTTGCGATAACCGATCTGCATCGGGTAGAGGGTCAGCTTAATGCCATGATCGCCCTTGACGAATTCCCTGACGCCCTTGACATAAGGAGAATCCAGCGCGTCTTTATACGGCGTCTCGGAAATGTTTTTGCCTGCGTATTTGTTCAGCGCGGGCTTGGGATCGAAGGTATCCACGTGGCTCACGCCCCCCAGCATGAATAACCAGATCACCCGCTTCGCCTTTGGTGGAAAGTGCGGCTTGCCATCGGGCGGAGCCCAGCTATCCGCGGTCGTCGCGGCCTGGCCATCCCGCCCGAGCATTGCACCAAGGACCAGCCCGGTCAAACCCATGCCGCAATCGGCTAAAAAAACCCTCCGGCTCGGCGTGCAGCATCCGGGAGAAACGGCGACAGATTGCAGGGGGTGGCGCTCACCGAATTTCATTCGTCTTCCTCATCGAATCGTCACAAAATCAGTATGGTTGAGCAGCACGTGGACCAGATCCTCGCGCGCTCGAAGGTGTGGATCGCTCTCAGGCCTGGTCTCACCGGCGGCACCTGTATGCACGGCTGTCAGTTTATCCGGATCCCGGAACAGATCTTCCTGTTCCCGCAGAAATTTGAGTGACTCGGCGCCTTCCGCGGCCGTTGGCGGGCGGTTCAAAACCGCATCAAATGCGTAGGTCACGAATCGGGAATCGGCCGCCTCGGTGATGCCCGTCTGTTTTGTAATTTGCTGCTCCACCGTGCGCGCCGCCTGCAGGCTTAACTTGCTGTTGGCCAATGCCAGCGCCTGGTGCGGTACGATGCTCTCATTTCGCTCGAAGCACTCGTTGGGATTGGCCGCATCAAAGACCTTCAGAAAAGTCACCTGCAGATCGGGAGAGTCCTGGAAATAGATGCTCCGGCGATGGGAGTCGAGGCCCTTGCTTGACTCGATCTCCGGACCGCCCATGGTCGTGTCGAGTTCTCCCGCGATGGAAAGCACGCTATCGCGCACTACCTCGGCCTCCATGCGCTGCTCGTTCATGCGCCACAGATAGCGGTTGTCCGGATCAATCCTGGCATTCCCGCCCGGGTCTTTGGTCGAGGACCGCATGCGATAGGTATTACTGGTGACGATCAGTCTATGAATCGCTTTCATGCTCCAGTTACGATCCATAAACTCCACCGCCAGCCAGTCCAGCAGCGCGGGGTTCGACGGCGGCTTTCCACTCATGCCGAAATTGAAGACTGTGGGCACCAGGGCCGCGCCGAAATGCCGCAGCCACATATCATTGATGGCGACGCGGGCGGTGAGAGGATTCTGTTTGTTGGCAATCCAGCGTGCCAGCGCCAGGCGCCGTCCCGTGCTCGAATCCGGATAAACCTTACCTACTGGCGTATAAGCGTCCTCGGATTGTAGCGCCTTGGCGGCCGCCTCGAGCTGCGTTCGGGCATCGGCCAGTTTCTTCGTGGAGTCTTTATCGTAGGTCTCCGATTCCGGCTTAGCGGCAGCTAACTCCTGCTCCGCGCGCAGCAGATTCTCCTCGGCTTTCAGTACGTTGGCATGGCGTTCGGCCTTGAGCGCGGTGGCCTCCAAGGCTTCCAGATTCGGCGAGGGAGGTGTGGCATACTTTGCCTCGTCCGCCGCGATGCGTGCTTCGATGGCGGGCAGTGCCGCACGCGCAGAGGCAATTTCTTTTTCGTGTAATGCAACGGACACCTGCGCCTCAGGTTTGCCGTCAGCCAGCTCATTACGGGCCTTGCGCAACTCGGTCTCGGCCCGTTCAATGTCGGCCTTCGCCTCAGCGACCAGGTCACGGTGTACGAACAGCCGCGAATCGGGATAGAAAGCTTCGAGAGGCAGCGGCTCCGGTTTGATCTTCAAGTCGGCAGTCCCGAAGATGGCCGGAATCCCCGGAGTTAGCGGATGCTCCGTATCGGGATTGGTGTCTACGCCGCGAATGAAAACATACGTCGGCGTGTCTGCCTTCGCATCATAGACGCGCGGGATGCCGTCTTTCAGCAAGTCCGGCTGCCCGGGAATGCGGTCTGTACGCACGTCGTACGGCTCAAAGAAGGCCCGGAAACGATAGTAATCTTCATGAGTGATGGGATCGTACTTGTGTGAGTGACAGCGCGCGCATTTCAGCGTGAGTCCCAGAAACGCCATAGCCGTATAATCGACCGTGTCTTTCAGCACCACGTTGCGGTCGAACATATACCAGTTGCGGGCCAGATAACCAGTGGCGCGCACGATCTCCGGATTGTTGGGCGCGAGTTCATCGCCCGCCAGCATCTCGACGATCATCTGGTCATAGCCTTTGTCCTGGTTGACCGATTCGACGATCCAGTCGCGCCAGTGCCAGATGTGCCGCTGGCTGTAGCGCACCTGGTTCTGCGCACGCCATCCGTACCAGTCGCTATAGCGCCAGATATCCATCCAGTGCCGTCCCCATCGCTCCCCATAACGCGGACTGTCGAGCAGTGTATCGACGACCTTCTCGTACGCGTCTTTGGTATTGTCGGCGAGAAACGCGTTCATCTGTTCCGGCGTTGGCGGAAGACCGATCAGGTCCAGGTATACGCGCCGCAGCAGCGTTCTCCGGTCCGCCGCGGCCACCGGCGTCAAGCCTCGCGTTTCGCGCTCCGCGGTCACGAACGCGTCAATCGGATTGCGCACCCAGGCGCGATTTTTGACTTCAGGTACCGGCGGACGTTTGGGAAGTTGGAAAGCCCAGTGACTTGCGGATGCCTGGTCGGCGGACAGAGGCGCGTCGTAAGGCGCGCCCGCATTCACCCAATCCACGATCCTGGCGATGGCTGCGTCGGGCAGTTTCTGCCCACCGAACGGCATCCCGGGCTGCTCCAGTTGACTGACGCGCTTGCACAGCACGCTGGCCTTGGCATCGCCCGGTATGATCACCGGACCAGTGTCGCCGCCGCGCAACAGCGCCTCGCGTGTGGAGAGATCGAGTCCGGATCGCTTGATCCTCGAATTGTGGCAGCGGACGCAGTTGGCCTCGAGCAGGGGTTTAATTTGTGTTCGAAACAATTCCACTGGGACGCTGGTGTTCTCTTCAAACGGGGCGCCTGCTTGAATCCACGCGGCGATGCGGTCGATGGTCTCCTGCGGAAGCCGGTCGCCCTTGTAAGGCATGTGCGGCTCAGCTTCGTGCGAAACCACCTTGTAGAGAAGGCTTGCTTTAGGGTCGCCGGGAACAATTGCCGGACCGTGTGTTCCACCCTTCAGCAACGCGTCCCGCGTAGAGAGATCGAGCTCCGCACTCGGGGTTTGCGGCCCGTGGCAAGATAGGCAGGCTTTCTCAAATACAGGCCGGACGCCCGTGTAGAGCTGGCCCAGGGCGGCCAACTGAAGGGAGGCGGCAAGTGCCGGGAGTTTGAATGCGGACATTCGGTATCGCTCCGCAACTTACTGATAGTACTATACTCGGATTCTCCGCGGCCAGAGTCAATGGATTGTCCAGAATGCTGGAAACTCACTGGGTGATTGCTCATCGTCTCTCTAAAATGCGCATATGATTCGACTGCTTGGCTTGATATTTCTGGCTGCGCAAACCTTTCTGTGCGCGGCTGCCGAACCGCTTCGGATCAGTGGCTGGTATTGGCTCAATTCCGCGCCGCGTGCGGAGTGGGAGCGAGATTTTCGCAAGATGGCCAGCCTCGGTTTTACCCACGTAGATCTATGCTGGGGTCTGGATGCCGCGGCGTGGAATCTTCGCGTGGAAGATACGAAATACGCGCTTCAGTCTTGCCGCCGCGCCGGTCTTGGCGCTTACTTCATCGTCTGGCATCCTGTTCATAATTCGCTCAAACGCTCTCCTGAGTTCCAGCAGGTTGATGCCGGGGCGCAGTTGCGGTTCAGCTTCAACACCTTCAACAGGACCTGGCGCGAAACCGAGTGGAAGCGGTATCTGCAAACGCTCGCCAGACTGTACGCGCAAGACCCTGCCTTCGCCGGCTATATCTTTGATGACTCGTTCAGTATAGGACCGGTCAAAAGCATCGCCGGGCCGGCGGGCGCGCCTGCTGATCGCTTCATTTCTTACAGCGAAGATGACGTACGGAGATTCGGCAAAACGCCTCCTCGGCAACCCTCGGATCCTGGTTGGGCCGAGTGGACCAAGGCGCGCGCAGGCTGGTGGGAGGATTGGGCGCGAGACACCAATCGTTTCATAAGGGATGTGGACCCCGATACCCGCCATGAGGTATATCTCGAAGACGAGCAACACGTGCTCTCCCAGGCAGTAGGTGATGCCACCGGAGTCGATTTTGGGAGAACGGCGAAAGCATTCGACGCCGTGGGAGCTTATACCGAGGCGCACTGGGACGGCAAACCCGGCTCCGCGAAGCGTACCATCGACGAGGCTCTTAGTGCGCTCGCTAAGACACGCGCCGCCGTTGGACCGGAGAAGAAGATTATTTATACCTTCTGGGTGGGCAACATACTGGAACTGCGCACGCCCGGGCCTGCCAAGTATCCGACCATCGAACAGATTCGCGAAATCTGCGAAGCTGCGCTCACCTTCGGCATACGTCACCTGGACATGTATGGTTATCGCATCGGCGATTACCTGGTGACCGATCAGAACTGGCCCGAAAAGCGGCCTCCGGCAAGAGGCCCCTATCCGCTGACAGACCCATTCCCGGGTAAGTATCTCTACGATCGCCCCGAGTTAATCGAACCGTTGGGAGAGTATCTTCGGGGACTCAGAAACCGATGAGAATCTCTAGCGGTTCTTCTCCAAAGCCAGAAAACTAATCCCGTAGGCCCCCAGATCGACCTTGATCCGAATGGGGCCCTGCGTGAGCTTGCGCGAGGGGACCGGCCGCAGACGCGCGTTTTCATCTTCGCCGGGAGCGGCGGCATCCAGGAACAACTGACGTAAAGTGAG
>Ga0302324_100019188_pt1 | contig 13441 bp, 10 predicted proteins | sample Palsa_T0_1_FD_201949 | JGI IMG/M metagenome (GOLD analysis project Ga0302324, IMG submission 201949) | Peat permafrost microbial communities from Stordalen Mire near Abisko, Sweden - Palsa_T0_1 | ecosystem: Environmental > Terrestrial > Soil > Palsa > Peat permafrost | place: Sweden: Abisko...
GTCGGCCTCTCCGTCAGCCGGGTCGGCGGCAGCGCGCAGATCAAGGCGATGCGCCAGGTCGCCGGTACCCTGAAACTCGACCTCGCGCAGTATCGCGAGCTCGCCGCCTTTGCCCAGTTCGGCAGCGACCTCGACAAGGTCACGCTGAACCAGCTCAACCGCGGCAAGCGCCTGACCGAGTTGCTCAAGCAACCGCAATTCTCGCCCCTGCCAACCGAGAAGCAGGTCATCATCATCTATGCTGGCAACAACGGCTACCTCGACGACCTCGAGATCGAACAGATCCACGGCTTTGAAGATGGGCTTTACAAGTATCTCGACTCCGCGCAATCGGCGCTGCTCAGCGACATTCTCAGCAAGAAAACACTGGATGACGATCTGAAAGCCCGCATCGATGCCGCGCTCAAGGAATACAAGCAGAATTTCGTCGCCAGCCAAGCCGACGCAAAGCAGGATTCAGCGGCGCAACCGGTGGGTGGAGCGAAGTAGACAACCGAAGCCATGGCCAACGTCCTCGATCTCAAACGGCGAATTCGCAGCGTGAAAAACACGCGCCAAATCACCAAGGCCATGAAGATGGTTTCGGCAGCGAAGTTGCGCCGCGCGCAGGAGCGCGCCATGCACGCCCGGCCCTATGAGCAGATGCTGATCAGCATGCTGCAATCGCTGAAGCGCCGCATTGAGCTGATCGATCCCGAGACTGGCGAGATACGCAATCCGCTCCTGGTCACCCGCGAACAAAAGACCGTTCTGCTGGTTGTGGTCTCCGGAGACAAGGGATTTGCGGGCGCCTTCAACGCCAACATCATCAAAGCAGCTGGACATTTCATCGCGTTTGAGGGCGATCGCCAGATCGACATCGAACCGGTCGGCCGCAAAGCGCGCGATTTCTTTCGCAAACACTACCCGTCGGCCGTCCCCCCCAAGGAACGGCCCACCGACCAAACGCACCGCGACGAGTTCGGCCAGCCGATTGATGGCCGGGAGGAAGACTCGTCTCAGTCCAGGCAGCGCGCTGGCCAGATCCAGGTGACGGGCGATCATCCCGGTATCCTCGAAAAGGTCGATTACAAGCGGATCGATGCTCTCGCCCGGGACATCGTGCGCCGCTACACCCGCGAAGAGATCGACGCCGTCTACATTGTCTACAACGAGTTCAAGTCGGTCATCGCGCAGCGGCTGGTGGTGGAGCGGGTGCTGCCCATCATTGAGATCGGGCGCCAGGACATCGCCCAAGCCGAAGAGCTGTCCAACGAGGAGCGCCAGCGCGCCGCGAAAGCCGCAGCTGCTGCCGGAATGACCATCACCGGGCTCACCGAAGAAACCTCAGCTGAAGTCGAGGAAGCGGATAGCGAGGCCAAGCAGTTCGGCACCGCCGAAGTCGACTATATTTACGAGCAGCCTCCGTCGGAGCTCTTTGCGGCGCTGCTGCCCCGCTACATTACGACCCAGCTTTATCACGCCATGTTGGAATCGGTGGCCGCCGAACACGCCGCCCGCATGACCGCCATGGATTCGGCTTCCAACAACGCCAGCGATATGATCGATTCGCTCACCCTGATCATGAACCGGGCGCGCCAGGCGGCGATTACCAAGGAGATTATCGAGATTGTCAGCGGGGCCGCAGCGCTGTCCTAGCTCCGGGAACGATGAGCTTCAGGGCCTTTAGCCCCTGAACCTACGAGAAGAACCAGGTCTTCCGGCCTGGGTTCTTTGTCCCACGACCAAGCAGGAAACGAAAGAAATTTATGGCAGACAACATTGGAAAAGTAATCAAAATATCCGGCCCGGCAGTGGATGTGCAGTTCGAAGAAGCCACCATGCCCCCCATCTACCAGGCGCTCCGGGTCACCAGCGAAGGCTTCGATGTGCCCAACCCGGTCAACGTCATTCTCGAAGTGCAGCAGCACCTCGGCGAAGGCCGCGTCCGCACCGTCGCCATGGAAGCAACTGAAGGCATGGTTCGCGGCATGAAGGCCATCGATTTGGGCAGCTACATCACGGTTCCCGTAGGTCGCGCCACGCTGGGCCGGGTGCTCAACGTGATCGGCGAACCGGTCGACGAGCTTGGCCCGGTCAACTCCGACCAGCACCGCCCGATCCATCGCCTCGCGCCTTCTTTTGAAGAACAGTCGACCAGCGAGGAGATGTTCGAAACCGGCGTCAAGGTCATCGACCTCATCCAGCCCTTCCTGAAGGGCGGCAAGATCGGCCTCTTCGGCGGCGCCGGGGTCGGCAAGACGGTCATTATCCAGGAGCTGATCAACAACGTTGCCATGAAGCACGGCGGCTTTTCGGTCTTTGCCGGAGTCGGCGAGCGCACCCGCGAAGGCAACGATCTGTGGCGTGAGTTTCAGGAGTCGGGGGTCATCGACCTCAAGGACTTTTCGAAATCCAAAGCCGCGCTGATCTATGGCCAGATGACCGAACCGCCGGGTGCGCGTCTGCGGGTCGCGCTCACCGGGTTGACCGTCGCCGAGTACTTCCGCGACGAAGAAGGCTCCGACACGCTGCTCTTTATCGACAACATCTTCCGCTTCACCCAGGCGGGTTCCGAAGTCTCGACGCTGCTCGGCCGGATGCCCTCTGCCGTCGGCTACCAGCCGAACCTGGCCACCGAAATGGGTGAGTTGCAGGAGCGCATCACCTCGACGAAGAAGGGCTCGGTGACCTCGGTACAGGCCGTCTATGTGCCCGCCGACGACTTGACCGATCCTGCGCCGGCGACGACGTTTGCCCATCTCGATGCGACCACCGTGCTTTCGCGTCCGCTCTCGGAGCTGGGAATTTATCCCGCCGTCGATCCCCTCGCCTCGACCTCGCGCATTCTTACTCCCCGCATTGTTGGTGAGGAACACTACAACGTAGCCCAGGGCGTGAAGCGGATTCTGCAGCGGTATAAGGACTTGCAGGACATTATCGCCATCCTCGGCATCGACGAACTGGCCGACGACGACAAAGTCACGGTGAACCGCGCCCGCAAGGTGCAAAAATTCCTCTCGCAGCCTTTCCACGTCGCCGAAGTCTTTACCGGCGCCCCGGGCCGCTACGTGAAGGTCGAGGACACCGTGCGCAGCTTCAAAGAAATCATCGAAGGCAAGCACGATGCCATCCCCGAGCAGGCCTTTTACATGAAGGGCGCAATCGAGGAAGTTCTCGAAGCCGCCGAGAAGATGAAGAACGCTTAGACGCGGCTTTGCCCGATCAGAGGCTCCGGCCTCTCAGCGGGGCTTCGCTCTACCCAACGAAAGCGCGAGAAAAAATGGCAGAGGCAGGACAAATTCAGGTAAGGCTGGTCACTCCCGACCGCATTCTTGTCGATCAGAGCGCGACTGCGGTCGAGTTGCCAGGACTCTCCGGCTATATGGAAGTCTTACCCGGACACGCGCCGCTGCTGTCGGAGCTGGGGTCCGGTGAGGTGAGAATTCACGGCGGCGAAGCCGGCGAACAGCGCTATCACGTCTCCTGGGGATTTGTGGAAGTGCTGCCGCTGCGGGTAACGATCCTCGCCGACGAGGCCCAAAAGCCCGAAGAGATCGACTCCACTGCCGCCCGCCAGGAGCTCGACGAAGGCCACAAGCTGTGGAACGAAGCCGGCGACAGCGAAGAGAAGTACACCGAGGCCAACGAAGTCATCGCCGACGCGGAATCGAAGCTGGCCAGTGGGGGAAGTAAAGATTAGCTGGAAGGCCCCTGCTTACCGGCCAAGGGCGACCGCGATCAACCACGCCAGCATCCGGTGGAACTATTTTCTACGTTGGCTTCTAGCCCGTCGATGCGATCGACAAGATGCATTCACTGATCATGAAGTTCCGCACGAAATTCGGCTCGGGGAGAAGCGAACTCAGCCCGCATGTGGGTACGGAATGCTTCGATGACCTTTAAGAACGAATCATGATTGAGAGCCAGGTCGCGGGGCGAGTCGTTGATCCTCTCGAGCACCCGCATCGCTGCCGCGGCGCCATCCGAATCCGGAATTCGAACTCCCGTTGATCGCCGATACGCCAGCTTGTATCTATCGGCGGGTTGGAGCGCTTAGGCAGCCTTGGTCGCCAGCGCCTTGACGCGGGCGTTCAGGCGGCTCTTGTAGCGAGAGGCGGTGTTGTCGTGGAGAATGCCCTTCTGGACGCTCTTGTCGAGCGCCGAGGTGGTTAGCCGCAGCTGCTCCTGGGCAGCCTTCAGGTCGCCCTTCGCGATCGCCTCGCGCAGGCTGCGCAGGCTGCCGCGCACGCGGCTCCGGTTGGCACGGTTCACTACCGTCTTCTTTTCAGTCTGACGGGCGCGCTTGAGCGAAGAAACATGGTTCGCCATCTTGAAAATCCTTATCTAAAGCAAAAATTTGATGTGGACTCTAATGAAAGAGGTGCCGGCAGACAGGGTTTCCCAGTCTATGCCGCGCAAACTTTAAGTTTATTGGATTTTGGGGGTTGGGTCAATTACGCCGCACATTACCACATTACGGGTGCCGACAAGCTGATCGAGAAGGCCGGGAGCTGGCGGGCGAGGTCAGGGAAAAGACCGTCGCCCTTGGCCAGGAATGTCGTCGACCGGGTTGACTGTCTGTTCAGAGCGAGAGAACGAGGGCTGCGCCCCTCACACCCAGCTCTGCGCTCCCAGCATCATGCCCATCCAAACGTCCATGCGCTTACCCCAAAACCTCCACACCGCGACCTCAGCATCGATCCCGCCTGATTGAAATCCCATAGCAAGTCACCCCATCCGCCGCGCCCCTCTGGCTACCATCGCATGGCAGTCACGATAGAACAGTAACGTTTTTCGCCAACCTCCCCCTCCTATTCTCAGGTTCAAGTCGGCATTGCAGCCTCGAGGGGGATCCCCCATACTGGACCAATGGCAAACAAGCCCTTCCCCGGGCCTCGCCTTATCTCTACTCCGCCGGTACGAACCGGACCACCTGTGTACCGACCGGGTGCTCCCCCTTCCGCGGCGGTCCTCCAACGCGCCACGGTGCCTGGGCCGATAGCCGGGGCGGTCGAGCTTCGTTCCGCTCCACCCAGATATCGTCCTCACTCCAATCCGCCCTCCATCCAGCGTTTTGTCGCGCTGGCCAGCCCGCTGCATCCGGGACAACCTCCGCCTGTTAGGCGCCCCGCCACTACCATCCAAAGGTTCTATACGATTTCCTAGACCTCAACAGCACAACGCCTGTTCGTCGCAACGAGCAGAACACGCAGGCGGAAGAGCCACCGCTCGAACTTAACCTCCGCCCGGTCCCCAGGTCGTTCTTGCAAATCAGTGGCGATGGCGACGTCTGGCTCAACCAGGCGGATCCCAGGTACAGGTCATGGATGCAGCACAAACGAGGGATGGGCAAATCAGGACAGCCGCTTCCTCCAATTGACATCACGCTATCGACCGACCCGCGCTCGAACCAACATGGCCGCCTTGATCAAGGCAACTTCCTGAAAGAGATCGATCAAAAGATCAAGGCCCATTCAAACAAGGAAGTTCACCGATACACAACCTGGGTATCGTCCGGCCTGTTGACCGGCGTCGAAATCAAGCAGTCCAACGCCGAGAATTTCCGGGGCCAGTTCGACCTGGCGACCAAACGCGCGGAGCATATCCACGTCAATCTTGATTCGATCCCGGAGACCGAATCCTACATTACGCAATTTTCCTCGCAAGGTAAGTTTGCGGCGATTTCGGGAGCCTCCAGCGGACGCGTTACCGCCGACGAGCTCTATCTGCTAGGCAACGACCAGGGCGCCTTTCGAAAAGCAAGCTTCTACGTGTCCGGCAAGAAACTCTCCCGGCGCTTCGCGCTACAGGACCCCATCAACCAGGCCAATCGGATGAATGCCAAGGACGCAGCTAGAAAATGGGAAACCACCGCGGAAACGGCTTCATTCCTGGATCATGTCGAGGTTCTGCTCGGCGAGGCTCTTAAACGGGTCGGTAATGCGTTCCTGAAAGGGGAGCCGGACTTGGTCCGGTCGGCCGCGATGGCTGTCCGCGACGTCGCCGATGGCGGACAAACTCCGCACCGCGCCCGACTTCTCCTTCCAACCGGATAGCGCCGGCAAAGCACAGATGCCACACAAGCCGACCCCCGAGCAGCTGGGCCGGGGAGAAACCAAGGCGATGCGCGTCTTTCAAAAGTTGATGGTGGAATATCAAAGGCTGCTGTTTCTGATTCACGACTTGCGCGCGGAAGCATGACCGCGCTCACTCACCAGGTACCGTACTCCTCTCTAAGGTCAAGCGGCGCCGTGGCCGTGGCGGGTCTGGCCAAGGCATCGGGGCCATCGGTAGCGGCCGACTCGGTCGTAGTGAAGGCCCGGGAGGCCATGTGGAAGGCGCCCGCCCACCGGACGTGCCAAGCTCTGCTTTGCATGAGCCATATGTGGTCCTCTGCGTGATCGGTGATCGCCAGCCACATGACAAACCTGTCCTCTCCTCCCACGTGGTCTAGACTTGCGACTGTTCCATCTTCGGCAGGGTCCGCCAGCGGACCGATCATCAATGGAAAATCCGAAAACTCCATCCTGAACGTCAGCTCTACCAGCTCGTCCGGCTGACCTCCGGTCAGGGTCGCCAATGACGCACCTGAGTGTGGTTGTTCGAACCAGCGTCCTGGGCCGGGGCCGTCTTTAGATTTCGTATCCGAATACATCCGATACCGCGTCCTCGATCGAGACGCATAATAAAATTCGCGGCTTGTCGAAAAGATGTTGTTGATGAACCCGAATTTTGTTCCGGCAAAATTCTTGGTCAGTCCGCGAACGGTCACGTTGGATACTGCGCGAAACGTAGCCATCACCTGCAAGGTGTCGCTCGAGACCCTATTCTGGTTCAGCGCCGATTGGAACTCAAGCGGCGTAGCTTCGATATCCAAGGGCTTGTCGCTCTGTGGGCCGCTCCGAGGCCAAAGCCGGGCCTGCAAAACCCCATGCCGGCGAGCCTGGACGGACCGACGCGGCTGGACGTGGCGTCGTAAATCGGCTGCGCCACTCGCGTCGCGCGAATCATTTGCAAACTCTGCGAAGGCCTCCGGCCGACAGTAGCGCGCTTCTGTAGCTCTATGAAACGTCGTAACACGGGCATCCCCGCTCGGTCGCAATTCTAGCCACCAGCATAGCCGATGCGAATCGCTCGCGCAAAAACTTCCATCACAAGGAGATTTGGTGTGCGCATTGAAGATTCAGTTTCTCCTTGGGCACAGGTCTGTAGAAACCACGGAACGATATCTTGGATCAAGACAGAAGATCGTCCATGCCGTCAACGACAAGCTTGGTATCAAACCCGAGACCGGTTCAGGATAGGCAATCTACCGAAATCCCTGACTTTGCAGGGAGTCCATCTGGTACCAGTTCTTGCGCCTAATATGGCCTTGACTTATGACCCACGCAAGCGGTTGAAAACAGGGCAGGGAAGCCGTGAGTAAAAACTTACCCTTTGTGGTGACGTCCTGGAATCTAGGAACGTGAGAACGTCCTTTGCATGGTAAGATTGGTGCTCATCGACGTCGCTGTGGGTTTTGGTTCAGTATCGATCTTTTCTGATCATTGCGCCGATAGAGCGGCTGACTTCTGCTATTTCTGGAGCTGGATGCATTAATGCAGAGGAACACGCTAGTTATCCTAATGGTTGCAGCCGGTACAGCGATGTGCTGGTGGCCTAAAATCATTCCACCGAATCTCGATCTCCCTGGGTGGAAAACTCCGCTGATCCTCATTGCGTTGATTGCGGCGCTCGGTACCGCTTTGTCCAGCGAAGGATGGCGATGGCTTCTGATCGCATCATTCTTGGGCGGATGTGGCGGGATATTCTTAGGCTTCTGGCTGTGGCCAGCCCAGGGGATTGAAGGACCGTTGGTTCCATTCGCCATCGGTTTCTCAACGCTGGCCTCAATCCTGGTTTCCATGATCGCGGTGTTTGCAGGGGTGGCGCTGCGAAACTCGAAGATCGTAACGAAAAATCGTAGATTACTATGGGGTGCTTTCCTCGTCTCTTTCGCATTTGCTCCGACAGTGGTGGCGCTGACACCGCTGATAATCACTTCGATTGCTACCGGGTGGAGCGATCCAGTTCCCGGGTGGGACTTGCACCCACTGTTGACCCTTTTTCACGGCACACAGTTAACTCGCGCTTAAGGGCGAAACGCCATCATCGCCCTCCGCTGCAGCAAGCTCAGGGAACGCTTCGAGGATTTCTGGGAACGCCGCTCAGATCAAAGTAATGTGGCAGCATGATCTCATCACCCAAATCCGGCGTGCGCCCCATTCAGGGCGTGGAGCCAGTCAGCCAGATCGTGGTCTGCCCTTCCCCGGCGCTCGGCAGCAGGGTAAGCAGATCGTCGTGGACACCTGTTAAGGTTGGAGCAAATTCCATCGGCAAAGTGCAGCTCTGGCCGGGTGCAATGCCCGCCAGACAAGTATTTTGCATCGTGGTCAGGACTCTGTAAGTGCTGGTCGGGCGGGTCGTCGCTCTTGCCGTAATCGCTGTTCCAATCGTGACCATACCGGGGAGGCCAACATTTGTGACCGTCAGTGATAGCACTTCGGTGGAACCGGAAGGAACCGTCCCGAACTCGATCGAATCGCCGCCGACACCGCCAAGGACACTTAGGCCGACAACGCCGCCATGCAGATCGACAGTCGAATCTCCGCCATTGGTCTGCACGGTCAACAAGCCAGCTTGGGTGCGGATCGACGTTGGGTCAAACTTCACCTGCAGGGTGCAGCTCTGGTTCGTCGTCACCCCCGCCCCGCAGGTGTTTCCCGCGATCGTGTAGTCATTGGATCCGCCGATCGATGGCTCAATCGTCAATGTTCCGCCACCACTGTTGGTTATCGTTATCGGCTTAGTTTCGGTAGTGCCGAAGAAGATGGCATCAAACCGCAGATAGCTTGTCGAGAGCTGGGCCACCGGATTTCCAGTCGAGACCGCAACCCCGAGGCCGGAAATCGGCGTCTTCGCAATCGTCGTCCCGTACCTGTCGACGATTTTAACGGTTGCCGCGCGAGTTCCAGCGGCGAGGGGTACGAAGGCCACGTTCACAATGCAGGTGCGGCCCGCGGTACCGGTGCAGGTGCTGCCGCTGGCCAGGGCGAAGTCAAGATCCGACGCACCTGCGGCGACTATTTGCGGAGTGCCCAGGGTGTCGCTTGCAGTGACATTGTAACTCAGCGTCTGCGTTTGGCTGCACGGCTCAGGCGTCGTTCCGGCGGCACAGACGTTAGCGCTTCCAAAGTTGACCGAATGCATTTGCAGTTTCAACACAACGTCAGAGAATGAATAGTCGACGCGCTCAGTCCCCGCGACGAATATATCCCCTGCGCCATCCAGGCCAATTTCCTGGACGATGTCGATGGCCACCACGGTAGTTTGCGGCCCGTAACCCGTCCCCATCCAGGGCAGTTCAATCACTCGGTTATTGCCAGAGTCGGCGACAAAGACATCGCCTGAGCTGTCTACCGCAACCCCACTGGGATCACTCAAACCCTCAAACGGAAGGGTTATCTGCGCCCCGTAGCTGGTTGCGGTCTTCGGCAGTTCCATCACTCGGTTGTTGCTTTCGTCGGCCACGAAAACATCTCCTGCGCTATCCACGGCAACGCCGCTGGGGTTATACAAGCCGCTGAACGACAGGATCGCTTGTGGGCCATAGTCCGTCCCTGTCTTCGGCAATTCCACTACCCGGTCGTTGGCCCGGTCCGTGATGAACACATCACCTGCGCTATCCACACTAACTCCGCTGGGGTAATATAAGCCGCTGAATGGCAAGGTCGTCTGGGGCCCGTAGCTCGCCCCAGTGCGCGGCAACTCCACCACACGATTATTGAAGATGTCGGCAATGAAGACATCGCCTGCGTTGTCTACGGCGACTCCGCTGGGGTAATACAAGCCGCTGAGCGGCAGGGTCGCCACTGGCCCATAGCCGGTCCCAGTCCGCGGCAATTCCCCGACGAGGTCTGAAAATTCGGGGATGAACACGTCTCCGCGGCTGTCCACGGCAACTGCCGCAGCCTCAGACAGACCGTTAGTCGGCAGGGTGGTTAGCGCGCCGGCAAAGCTCACACTCGGTTCCGCGGCAGCCGCGGCCGGGGTCAAACAAAGCAGGACGACGCCGAGCAATAGTGTATAGAGGAAGTGGGTGTGGATCGAACCAAGGCAACCGTGAATTTTCATGATATTGCTCCTGCGATGCGGCTGGGTATTTCCTTTGGTATCTTTCCTGTTGCAAGGGGAGGCAGAGCCAAATCTCGGCATGGAGAGCTTCCGCAACCCCATGGGCACATGACCATTTGCTCGCTCTGGACGATACTTGGAGGCCGAACTTCCTGTGTCGGCCTGAATTAAAGGCCTCTTGCTTTGGTTCCGTCGAATGAAAAGCTGATCTTTCACAACGTCGTGACCATGAGCAAAGCCCTGGAAAGACTGCAGGCAGAGGGCTACGCCTTGGACTCCACGACATCATGCCGGTTCCCCGATCCCGATCTGCAGAAGATGACTGATTTGTGCCGCGGGCAATGGACGGCTGAAGAGGAATCCCTGACCTTCGGAGCAATGGAGAGTATTCAGGTAATCCATTTGAGCCTGAGTTTCGATGCCCTCAGCGACGACCACGTAATTCAGGCTCTTTGCCATGGCGATGATGGCGTTTACGATGGCGGAGTCACTTGGATTGGCGGTCAGTTGCTGGATAAAAGAGCGGTCAATCTTCAAGATGTCGAGAGGAAACCGGTGAAGAGCACTCAGGCTGGAGTAACCAATCCCAAAATCGTCGAGTGACAGGCGCACACCCATTTCCTTGAGCTCTCTGAAGATGGCTGCCGTCCCTTCGGTCTTATCCATGAGCGCGCGCTCAGTTATCTCCAATTCGAGATATTGGGCGGGGAGGCCCGTTGCAGCGAGCATATCTCGAACGCCCTGGATATACCCTTCATGGTGCACCTCGATCGCGCAGACATTTATGGCGATCGATGGAAGGTAGAGCCCGGCTGTCTGCCACGCAAAGGCCTGTGTACAGGCCTCACGCAACACCCAGCGACCGATCTCGACGATCAGACCGCAGCTCTCGGCGACAGGAATGAATTGCATCGGTGGGACGAGTCCATTGGGATGCTGCCAGCGGATCAGCGCCTCCAATCCCGTGATTTGTCCGGTGGCAAGATTTACACGGGGTTGATAGTGCAGAACAAATTCATTGCGGCTGACGGCATTCCGTAGCTCCTGCTCAAGAGACTGCCGCGCTACCGCACTTACATTCATTTCGCTGTTGAAGACCTTAAACTTATTTCGGCCGCCTTCCTTCGCGCGGTACATGGCGGTGTCTGCGTTCTGGACAAGTACTTCGCTATTTTCGCCATCCCCGGGCCACACGCTGATGCCGATGCTGGCATCGATGTGAAGGCTGTGTTTTTCTATCAAGTGTGGAGCACTAAGGGAGCGGAGGATCTTCATCGCGCTGACGGCGGCGTCTTCCGGATGGGTAATTTGCGCGAGCAGAATAACAAATTCATCTCCGCCCTGCCTGCTGACGGTGTCCGAGGCGCGCAGACTTGCGGACAGGCGCTTCGCCACAGACTGAAGGAGTTGGTCTCCAATAGCGTGACCAAGAGAATCATTGATGTGTTTGAAATTATCGAGATCGAGGAACATGACAGCCACGCAGGCCTTTTGCCGGCGGGCCATGGAGATGGAATGTGAGATGCGGTCCATCAACAGCGCACGATTGGGCAGTTTCGTAAGGGAGTCGTACTGTGCGGCATGGAGGACCTGTGCGGATAGCGCTCTTTCCGTCGTGACATCGTGAAAGACGATAACGGCTCCGATTATGCGCCCCTTGCGGTCGTGGATCGGCGACGCCGAATCCGAGACGGCCGACTCAAAGCCATCCCTGCGGATGAGTAAACAGGCGTAAGTGAGCCCTACCGTGCGGTTTTCCCTGATGGCCATTGCCAGTGGATCCGCGCACCGCTCCCGGGTGAGGCTATCCACAATGTTGAATACGGCAATCACGGGTTGGCCAATAGCTTCCTGCAGGCTCCAACCGGTCATCGTCTCGGCAACATGATTCATGTATGTTATGTTCCCGTCCACATCGATGCATAGAACGGCATCCCCGATCGAGTTGAGCGTGACGAGCGCGCGCTCCCTTTCCACATACAGGGCGTCCTCTACAAGCTTGCGTTCGATAGCGTTCCGGAGCGCACGGGGCAGGGAGTAGTCCAAATGGTTCGGCAGGATATAGTCCTGAGCCCCGCGGCTGACGGCTTCGGCGGCAGCGGCTTCCTGATTTTCTCCACCGAGAATTAGAATTGGGACCTCAGGCGCCACCTTGAAGAGCTCTTCGAAGGTTTGGATTCCATCGCTGTCGGGCAGCGACAGATCGAGCAGGACGGCGGCGATCCCCGGTTCCGTGACGCACTCAATTCCCTCGGAGAGTCGCCGGATCCACTTCAGGTCGAAAAGGCCAATGCCGGGACTGGTCAGTGCGCCCTGGATGCGAGTGGATTTGCGTTCATCATCGGAGATCAGTAGTATTCGTGGGCCGGAAAAGTTCAATGCTTCTTACCTGTACGCATCAGTTTGGTTTTGTTAGCGACGAAGCGCGCCTGCGCGAACCCAATCACGTGTACACCTATTTCCAGCTAAGCCACGAAATAGTAGTTGTTTGACAGTCGGGGCAGGATCCCATCTTGCGGACGGCTGCCATCGCAACTTCTGCCAGAGCTTGGCGAGAGATCATAAAGATACAAAGCTCAAGCCGATTCGAGACGCCAGCCTTATCGTGGATGCTAACCAGGCTGTTCTCGATTGTCTGCTCAGTATTGCTCAAACTTCGGGCAATGCCTTGATTCCTGTATCCCTGGAGAATGAGAGCGCAGATTGTTAGCTCTCTGGGGGTCAAGCAATCTGCGCACACGGAATCAACAGACACTGCCCATGCAGAATCGCGCCATGCGCGAGTATGCCGCCCGGCGTAGCTGGACCGTGGATCTTTGTCCGAACGCACCGTCAAGTGCGGCAAGACGGGCTGCACTTGTCGCGCAGATCCCGATGCCCGCCATGGCCCCTACTTCAGTCTCACCCGCGCGGTGAAAGGCAAGACCCATTCGCGTTTTCTGACCTCGGAACAGGGCCGCTTTCGTCCGGCAGCAGATTGAGGCCGGACACCAGTTTCGGGCCACGGTGGATGCCTTGTGGAAGACAGTGAGGCCTGGGCCGACAGCCAGTTGGACCGCTCCGCAACGGCCTCTGCTGGAGAGACCGAAAAAAGGGCTTCAGACGAGCCTGCAAAACGAGATCGTTCAATGTGCGGGGAGTTGGAAGTTCAAGCGCTGCAGCAGAAGCTGATGGTCCTTCTCGGGCTCGGTATAGCGTGACAGGATGACTTGGCGCCCATCGGTGGTAGGGAGGTGAACGTCAATCATCTGGATGGAGGCCATTTTTTCAATCACTGCCCTCGGCG
>Ga0302324_100019189_pt1 | contig 13440 bp, 10 predicted proteins | sample Palsa_T0_1_FD_201949 | JGI IMG/M metagenome (GOLD analysis project Ga0302324, IMG submission 201949) | Peat permafrost microbial communities from Stordalen Mire near Abisko, Sweden - Palsa_T0_1 | ecosystem: Environmental > Terrestrial > Soil > Palsa > Peat permafrost | place: Sweden: Abisko...
CTCCTTCAGGCCGTGCAGGGTTTCCTTGGATGCCTTTTCAGTCGCCTCGCCGCCGTGGACGGTGGTGCGTGCCACAAAGTGAAAGGTATGCTCGGTGCCGTCCTTGCCCGTCACCACGACGGTCTTGGTTCCGGCGTCAATCTTCTTTACCGTGCCTTCCACGGCGGTTGCCACATCGTCCGCGGCGAAAAGCGGAAAAGCGCACAGCGCAACCAGCATCGCGAAGCTTCGAATGTTACTCATTGGTGAACTCCTCCTTCAGGTTAGGATACTACTTAATCATCCTTTCACACGCATGTAACAGGCGGGCGGTATACCCTAAGCATGGGAAACTCCCCGAGCCTGATCCCGATCGACTTGGGCGCGTTGTTCGATGCGCCGCTCAAGCGCTTGCTGGCGCCGGTCGAGCCTGCCATCCAGAAATTCCTGCTGGTGGACCGTTTGGGCGGCATGCTCCAATCGGCCTGCCGCGAAACCAGCGGTCACGACGCTTTCGAGCGCCTGCTCACGTTGTTGGATGTGACCTACCGCGTGACTCCGGCGGACCTGGCGCGCATTCCGGCCACGGGCCCCGTAGTGGTGACCGCCAATCATCCTTTCGGATTTTTGGAGGCGGCTATCCTGGCAGCGGTGCTGCGGCGCGTGCGGCCGGATTTCAAGATCGTGGCTAACTCGCTGCTGGCTTCCGTGCCGGAGTTGCGGTCCGGATTCATCTTCGTGAATCCGTACGGCGGCGGCGCGTCCATCCGCGAGAACCTTAAGCCCATGCGGGAGTGCCTGGAGTGGCTGGGACACGGCGGCATGTTGGCCCTGTTTCCGGCCGGGGATGTCGCCCGCCTGAACTGGAGAGACGGCGGCATTGTGGACCCGCCGTGGAACCCGTCCGTGGCGCACCTGATTCGCCTGACCAAATGCCCGGCTTTGCCGGTCTACTTCAAGGGCGCCAATGGGCTGGGATTCCAACTGATCGGCGCGTTGCATCCGCGATTGCGCACAGCCGATCTGCCGCGCCAGACACTGAACAAGCGCGGCCAAAGCATCGAAGTGCGCATCGGCCGGCCGGTCGCCGCCAAGGCGTTGCGGTCGCTCGATGGCGCGCGGGAGGCTATCGAGTATCTCCGCTTCCGGACGTTCCTGCTGGCCGGCCGCAGCGATCCATCGCCGGCGCACGGCTTCGTCAAGTTCCCCATCGCCTTTCCTAAGAAGCGGATGTCCCTGGCCCCGGATACGCCGCGCGAGCTGCTGATAGAGGAGACCAGCCGCCTTACGGCGGTGTGCGGCAACGAGGAGTTCGCGGTCTACCTGGCGCCGGCGGATGCCATTCCCAACACGCTCGAAGAGATCGGCCGCCTGCGCGAGCTGACCTTCCGCGCCGCGGGCGAGGGCACCGGCGAGGTGCGCGACCTGGATCGCTTCGATCCCCATTATCTGCACCTGTTCCTGTGGCACAAGGCGGCGCGCGAGGTGGCGGGCGCATACCGGCTGGGCCCCACCGCGGAACTGCTGCCGCGCTTCGGCGTGCACGGCCTGTACTCGAGCACCCTGTTTCACTTGAGTCCGGAGCTGTTCGAGCGTACCGGGCCGGCGCTGGAGATGGGCCGCTCGTTCGTGCGGCCGGAGTATCAGAAGCAGTATGCGCCGCTGCTGTTGTTGTGGAAGGGGATCACGCGTTACGTCGCGGCGCACCCGGAATGCGCCGTACTCTTTGGCGCGGTGAGTATCAGCAACGATTACAATCCTGTTTCACGCAGTTTACTGGCCGGTTACCTGGAAACCCAAACAGACGCGGAACTGGCGCGCCTGGTCAAGCCCCGGCGTCCCTATCGCGCAAGCCACCGCGCACCGCGTTTCCTGCACGACGTGGAAGAACTCTCCGCTCCCATCGCCGATCTGGAGCGGGACGGCAAGGGCGTGCCGGTCTTGATCAAACAGTATATGAAAGCCGGCGCGCGCGCGCTCGGATTCAACGTCGACCCGCATTTCTCCAATGTGCTGGACGTGCTGATGATGGCGGACCTGCGCCGCACGCCACACCCGCGTTTCCTGTCTAATTCGCGTTAAGGCGCGCCGATTCGCGGTTAATAATTTCACCCGGCGTTCATCGTTTTGCAACACGCCAAACCTTACCCTTTAAATAGGAACATTTCTTTGTCGAAATGTTTTATGGCATGAAGAGGAGGCTCCGTGAAGAGGACCGCGCTCGATTTTCTATGGAAAGACCGTAGCGCCGCGCATCGTTATCCCACCGCCGTCTCGCTGCACGGCCACACGCTGCACTCATGGGAAAACCTGCGTTTTCTGCACTCGTTCAAACTCCCTTTACCTTTGATTCCCGCCGTGCTGCGCGTCGCGGGCTGGCAGCACCGCCGCGCCACCGGGCGGGATCTGGCGCTGGGGCGCGTGCTGTGGACTCCGCCTCTGGCGCCGGATGAAGCTTACCGGCTGGAAGCCTTGCAAATCGCGAACATGGGGCTGCAACCCATCGTGTCGCTGACCGATCACGACGATATCGAGAGCGGTTTAGCCATGCGGCGGCGCCCTGTGGCGCCCGCCGCGCCCATTTCTTTCGAATGGACGGTACCCTTCGGCGCGACTTTCTTTCACTTGGGTGTGCACAACCTGCCGGCCGCGCAGGCGCCCGCTATCTTCGCGGATCTGCGCGACTACACAGCGAACCCCGAGCCTGGGCGTCTGGCTGAGTTGCTGGAAATGCTGCACGCGCGCGAAGACGGGCTCACTGTGCTGAACCATCCGCTGTGGGACGAGGCGGACATCGGCGCCAGCGCACATCGCCAGACGCTGACCGCACTGATGTCCGGCTATGGCCGATGGATTCACGCCATCGAGTTGAACGGCCTGCGCTCCTGGGACGAAAACAGCGAAGCGCTGGAACTGGCGCGCGCCTGGCAACTGCCGGCCATCTCGGGCGGCGACCGGCATGGCCTGGAGCCTAACGCCAACCTGAACCTGACGCACGCCGCCACGTTCGCCGAGTTCGTGGCGGAGATCCGGCAGGAAGGCTTGAGCTCCGTGCTGTTCATGCCGCAGTATCGCGAAACGCTGGGGATGCGCTGGTTTGAGACCGTCAAGGATATCGTGCGCTGCCATCCGCAAGCGCGCCGGCCGCGGTGGGTGGACCGCTTCTTTTACCAATGCGAAGATGGCGTGACGCGCCCCATCGCGGAACTTTGGCCCAATGAAGGTCCCGCGCTGCTGCGGTCGGTTTTTGCGATGCTGCGCCTCTCGGAATCGCAGAGCCTGCGCGCCGCGCTGCGCCTGACGGCCGCCGACCCCGCCCAAATGCTGCCCTGACAAGAGAAGATGGCGGCCTGAGAGGCCGCCGCAGGCCAAGGGCCTGCCCCACTTTGTAAATGTTTGTATAAGTACATAGCTACGGCTCTTAGTCCGCGTCTACTAAGACGGAGTTACTAAGGAGGCGGATATGAAGCCGCTATGGAACTTAGTTGGACGGGCGGCGGCCGTTCTGACTGCCACTGCCGGATTAACCGCGGCGGCGGCCGGCATGCCCGCACCCGGAACAGTCAACTACGTGCAAGGACAAGTTACGTTGGACGGCCAGCGCGTGGTTGCGCGGTCCGGGAATCCCGCCATTGTGGAAGCCAATCGGGTGTTGGATACCGGTGAGGGGATGGCGGAAATGCTACTTACCCCCGGTGTGTTCTTTCGTATGGGCGCGAGCAGCGAGGTCCGCATGATTTCGCCCGGCTTAGACGACACTCGCGTGGAACTGGTGAGAGGCACGGCCATGCTGGAAGCGAGCGAGGTGCCCAAGCAGAGCAACCTGGCGGTGATGCTTGCGGGCGCAGCTATCCGCATCGACAAGAAAGGCTTGTACGAATTCGCAACTGCCCCGGCGGCCGCCGGCGTGCTGGATGGCGAAGCTACGGTAACGCTGGGCAATTCGCATCTCAACCTGAAGAAGGAACACTGGGCGCCGCTGGACGGGGGACAGCCTTTGAAAGCGCAAGGCCTCGATGTGGATGCCGCTTTATCCACCACGTTGTTCAACTGGAGCGAGTGGCGCAGCCAATACGAAGCGCAGGCGAACATCGCGGCGGCGCAAGACATCGTGGCGAACGGCGGGTGGTTTGGCGACGGTTGGTATTGGGATCCGCTCTGGGACTGCTACACATTCCTGCCTGGTTCCGGCATTCTGTATAGCCCGTTTGGTTGGGGGTTTTACGCGCCCGGATGGGTTTCGCGAGTTCCGCGCGATTTCTACCGCTATCGTCCAGTGGCCGGAAGCTTGGGAGTCAGAGCAGCGGCGGCGAAGGCAAATGTGGCGTCCGGGCGCGGAGCGGCGGTGGGCCATGCGGGGGGCGGTGTCGGCCATGCCGGCGGCGGTTTTGGAGGCGGGCACGGCGGCGGTGGTGGTGGACGGCGGTAAGCGCCTGTGCAAGGTGAGCTTTGCTCGCGGAGCCGGCTGAAAGCCGGCTGCGGGCATGATTGCCCGCCCTCCAGTCAAACAAACTTCTGGCGATGGTAGAGGGGGCTAGTCCCCCGGCACGTACCCTGTTAGTACCCGCATGACTAGGTCTCAAGTGATTCCTGCCGCATAATTAGGCTTCGAGGAGACCAGGTGGCTAGAGAAATAATCCGGGGCGACCGCCGTTTGCAGCGGCGCTACCCCATCGAGCTGGAATTGGAATACAGAATCATCAAAGACGAGAAAGTCGTTTCCACGGGCTCCGGCAAGACCGGAAACATCAGCAGTGGGGGCGTTCTATTCCATGCCGCGGATGGTGTGCCCAACGGACCCAACGTGGAACTCTCGGTGCGCTGGCCGGCGGTTCTGGGGAATGCGCCTTTTCTCGAATTGCGGATCTCCGGGCGGCTGGTCCGGAGCGACTCGAATGGCATCGCCATGCATATGAGCCGGTATCACTTCCAGAAACTGGGCGATCCGCGCGGGGCTTTCGAAGAGCTTTTCACTGGCGCTGTGATCCAATAGGCCGGCGGCGCGCCCCGCGGTGGGCTTGACAATCGCTACTGTTTGAGGACAATGACTTTAGCGGCGTCAAAATGCCCATCAGAGCCGAATACCGCAAGTATTACGATGCGCGGTGGCGCAAATTCCGGTTAAGCATGCTGGATGCGGCCGGGCACGTTTGCCAGATGTGCCACCAGCCGCACCGGCTGCTCAACGTGGCGCATCTTTCACCCGATCCGGCGGACCGCAAGTCCCTCACAGTGCTGTGCCCGAGTTGCCATTCCAAGCGCAACGCCGCCCAGCGCAACGCCATGACGCGCCGCACGCGCGCCCGCAAACGCGGTCAACTGTGGCTTTCCGACGAGCTGGAAGTGGCGCCGGTGCCGGTAAGGTTGTGGCCCATGCGCCTGCGCCAGATGGATCTTTTCTGAGCGGGGCAGACGAGGCCCGCCCGCCACGCGCTACTATTCCTGTTTATGGACACGTTTGACCGAAGAGGCTTCTTGAAAGCCGGCGCCGCCGCCTTCCTGCAGGGGGCTGCCAAAGCTGCGCCCCAAAGCGCCGCGCCGCGCCGCATCCTGCCGATGAACCGCAACTGGCTGTATGGCGGACGCGCCGTAGCGGGCTGCGCCGCCGCGGATTTCGACGACAGCAAGTTCCAGCGGGTGACCATCCCGCACTCCAACAAGATCTTTCCGTGGCACAGCTTCGACGAGAAAGATTTCCAGTTCGTCTCCATCTATCGCCGGCATTTCAAGCTGGCGCCGCAGCCCGGCCGGCGGGTCTTCGTGGACTTTGCCGGGGTGATGACCGCGGCCACGGTCACCATCAACGGCCACAAGCTCGGCGAATACCGCGGGGGCTATCTGCCGTTCTCCTTCGAGCTGACGCCGCATCTGAAACCGGACGCAACCAACGCGCTGGCCGTGGAGGTCGATTCCACCGAACGGCCGGACATCCCGCCCTTCGGCGAGAACATCGACTATCTGACCTTCGGCGGCATCTATCGCGAGGTGGGGCTGCGCGTCGTGCCGCCGGTTTTCATCGAAAACGTGTTCGCCAAGCCGGTGGACGTTCTCAGCGGCACCCGCCACGTGCAGGTGAAGTGCACGCTCAACGGCGCGCCGGGCGCCCTCACGCTGAAAGTGGAGCTGCGCGATGGCGACCGCGTGCTGGCCGCCACCGCGGGGCCGCCGTCGAACCAACCTCTGACGCTGGCCAACCTCGGTTCCATCGATCTCTGGGATCTGGACCATCCCAAGCTCTACACCGTCAACGCTCGCTTGTACGATGGCGCCGCGCTGGTGGACGAGTACTCCACGCGCATCGGCTTCCGGGAAGCGCGTTTCACCCCGAAGGGGTTCATGCTGAATGGGAAGCACATCAAACTGCGCGGCTTGAATCGCCATCAGACGTTTCCGTATGTCGGCGGCGCTATGCCGGCCCGCGTGCAGCGCCGCGACGCGCACATCCTGAAGCGCGTTCTGAAGATTAACCTGGTGCGCACGTCGCACTACCCGCAATCGCCGCACTTCCTGGACGCCTGCGACGAGGCCGGCCTGCTGGTGTTCGAGGAGATCCCCGGCTGGCAGCACATCGGCGACAAGGCCTGGCAGGATCTGGCCGTAGGCAACGTGGAACAGATGATCCGGCGCGACTGGAACCATCCGTCGATCGTGTTGTGGGGCGTGCGCATCAACGAATCGCAGGATAATCACGATTTTTACACGCGCACCAACGCGATGGCCCACGAGCTGGATAACTCGCGCCAGACCGGCGGTGTGCGCTACCTGTACGACACTGAATTGCTCGAAGACGTGATGACCATGAACGATTTCGGCTTCCCGCTGCGGGAGCCGAACCACCCGCTGTATCTGAACACCGAGTTCAACGGCCACATGTTTCCCACCAAGCTTTACGACAACGTAGACCGGGTGATGGAACACGCCATGCGGCATGCCCGCGTGCACAACCAACTGGCATCCGACGACCGGTATGCGGGCGGCATCGGCTGGTGCGCGTTCGACTACAACACGCACGCCAATTTCGGCTCAGGCGATAAGATCTGCTACCACGGCGTCACGGACATCTTTCGCATTCTCAAGCCGGCCGGCCAGTTCTACCGCTCGCAGTGCGACCCCAAGGAAGAGATCGTGCTGGAGCCGTGTTTCAACTGGTCGCAGGGCGACCAATCCGAAGGCGGCGGCATCCGGCACGCCGCGATCGTTTCCAATTGCGACCATTTGAAGATCTATGTGAGGGGCGATCTGAAGGCGGAAGTGGAACCCGACCGCGAACACTACGGGCACCTGCCGCATCCGCCCTTTGTGCCCGAGTTGACGGGCGAGCATCTGGAGGATTGGGGCGACCTGCGCATCGATGGCTATATCAACGGTGAGAAAGTCATCTCGAAGATCCTGCCCGGCAACGACTACGACCGGCAGTTGCACGTGGAGCCGGACGATACGGAACTGGCGGGCGACGGCATCGACGCCACGCGCGTGGTGCTGCGGGTGACCAACGAACACGGCGGCGCGCGGCCCTTCTCCACGGGCGCAATTTTGCTGCGCCTGGAGGGTCCGGGCGAGATTATCGGCGAGAATCCGTTTTCGCTGACGGGCGGTGTGGGCGCTGTGTGGGTGCGCAGCAAGGAGGCGGCTGGCACTATCCGGCTGCACGCGCGGCATCAGTATCTGGGGGATAAGATGGTCGAAATCCGGGTGAAGGCGGCGGAGGCGGAGCAGGTTTAGGCCCGATGCTTGTTCAGCTAAGTGGGGCAGCTCCTTGAGTTGCTGCGGGCTCCCAGCCCGCTTCCCTCGGGCGGCGTGGGACGCCCGGCCGCAAAGCTACTGAACAGTGAAACTCTGCGTGGTAGTAGACGTTCCGTTGCGCGTAGTCACCGTCACTGGGCCGCTGGTCGCGCCTGCCGGGACAATCGCGCTGACAGAATGAACTGACGTGGTCGAAACGCCCGCGGAGGGTGTGCCGTTGAAGGTGACCGAGGTGGCGCCCAGGAGATAGTCTCCCCAGAGGAGCACCTTTTGCCCGACCGCCCCGGAGGACGGGTATAGTCCAGTAACTGCCGGCAGGGGCTTCGGCAGCCCGATATCCAAGCTGAACACCACCCCCACGCCCAAGTTAGGGCCGCCGTAGGGCGCGGAGGCATACAGCTTTCCATCCATGCCTTCGATGATGTCGCAGCCGCATTTGCCCTGGCCGCCGAGCGGGTCCATCTGGTAGACGCTGGTGAGCGCGTGGGTGGCTATGTCGTACTTGAAGATTGTATTGAAGTTTGTGCTGCCGTAAAGGTTGCCGTCGGCCGCCTGCATGAGGGAGCGCGGCTCACTCATGCCGGTGGCGGGAAAGTCGGCCATCTTCTGGTACTGTCCGGAGAGGGTGGCCTGAAAGATGTCGCCGGTCCTGTTGACCCCCCCGCCGCTGAACGAACCATATAGGTTCCCGTCGCTTGCGGCTATCAGGGGGATGGCGCCCCCGCCGGGAGGAAACGCGGGAAAGGTCAGAAGCTTCGAGTAAGTGCCGGCGGGCGTGAGGCGAAAGATGAAGCCAGGACTAATACCGTATTGCTGTTCGGTGCCGATTCCGTAAACGTTGCCATCCGGCCCATACACGAAGTTCGCGGACCCGATCGGGTAGCCGTCCGCGCTGGCGAACTGGCGAACTCATGGAGCAGTTGCTCCCGGCAGAGAATGGGATACTGAATACGTGCCGACGGTTTTGCGGTCAGGTCCGTACCGCCTGTATTTCTACAGCCATGAACCTAACGAGCCACCGCGTGTGCACGTGGATCGCCTTCGCCGCATACAACGGATGGTCAAGGAAAACGAAGCGGCGCTGCTGACTCTCCAATTCCGACGTTGTTCAGGAGTCGCGTCGAGTAGCCTTGGGTACCAGACCAGGGGAACTACAATCGTGCGCCCGTCGATGAGGTCGACCGCCAATGTGTCCTCTGTGAAGTGCACATCCCTCACCGGTTCTCCCGGTCTAATTTCCGAATCTTGCATTCCATTTCTCCAGCAGTTCGGTGCTTAGGTAGATCAACGCGCTACGGGCGTCTTTTGGCGCGCAAGCTGCCGGCGGTGATTCGTACCGAGGAAGAAAACCAGCGCCTCATCGCCGAGTTGGAGCAGCGACAGTACTCCGGCTTGCTCACAGTGCTTATCGAAGCCTTCGAGAACTCCAACTACCCACTAGAAGGATCGACGCCCGACAGCGGGTTGTGCAGCCTGATGGAAGAACACGGCCTGCGCCAACGCGACTTGCTGGACGTGTTCGGCTCCCGCGGCATCGCCTCCGAGGTTGTGAGCGGAAAACGAGCAATCGGTAAGGCACAGGCGAAGAAGCTCGCCGAGCTGTTCCACGTGCCTGCCGATCTCTTCCTCTGAAAAAGCTGCAACGGCCGGCGATAAGATATCTGTAACCCAGACGCGCTCCAGACCGTTGTAAGCTGTGGAAGGAGAGTGACATGCGGCAATTTCTGATGCTGGCCCCCGCACTATTGGCGACCGCGCTGCAGGCGCAGGCGCCCGAAGACGTAGTCATCCGCACGACCACCCGCCTGGTGCAGATTAACGTGATCGTAACCAAGCACGGAGCGCCGGTGCCTGGCCTGAAGAAGGAGGATTTTCAGGTCTTCGACAATGGCAAGCGGCAGGAAATCCGCCAATTTTCCGAGGATACGCGCGCGGTCCTGCCGGCAGCGGCCGAGCCCTTGCCGCCCGGCACTTTCACCAATCAGCTCGAGCAGCGCTCGGGGACGCCCGCCGGGGTGACCGCCATTCTGCTGGATGGCGTCAACACTACCTTCAACGACCAGTCCTACGCGCGCCTGCAGGTCATCAAGTTTCTGCAACAGATCAAGCCGGAAGACCGCATTGCCCTCTATACGCTCGATTCCCGCGGTCTGCGGGTGCTGCACGACTACACCACGGATTCCTCCGACCTGGTGGCCAAGCTCGCCAAGTATACGGGCGACGTAATGCCGGACATTACGGGACAGAGCGACATCAATACCACGCTGGGCGGGTGGCTGCGCGGGGGCGACAGCTTCCAGCGGGAATACTATCTCAACAATCGAATCAGGGCGACCCTCAGCGCCATCGAGTTCATAGCCAATAACCTGGGCAGCTTGCCGGGGCGCAAGAACCTCATTTGGATCTCAGCCGCCTTTCCGCTGCAAATCGGCATGCTGAGCAATCCGCGACCCGGGTCCGGCGCTCGCACGGCGTCCGCCGCCGCGGGCAATCCGACCAGCCGCGGGAGTGGCGTATTCAATGTTCCCAACCCGCCACGCGCCCAGAACACCTGGACAGCGGAGGCCGACCGCACGATCCGCGCGCTGAACAACGCGAACCTGGCAATTTACCCTGTGGACGCACGCGGGCTGATCGCCTCGGCGTCGGCACATGCCGGTTTGCGCGCCTATGCGAACCAGTCCACCATGGAAGAGCTCTCCAGCCGCACCGGCGGACGCACCTTCATTAATACGAACGACATCGCGGGCGCCGTGCGCACCGCGGTGGAGGATTCGGCGGTCACCTACACGTTGGGCTTCTATCCGGAAAACGATAAGTTCAATAACTCATTCCACACACTCAAAGTGAAGGTCACGGACTTCCCGCACCTCGAACTGCGCTACCGGGGCGGCTACATGGACCAGAACACTCCGCCGCAGGACGAGAAACTGCGCCGCGCGGCGCTGGCCGACTCTGTGTTTAGTCCCATGGACGCTAACGGCATGGGGCTGCGCGCCAAGGTGCAACAGACCGACGCAGGATTCGATGTGACGCTGCGCGTGGATCCGAATTCGCTGCTGCTCGATCCGCAGGGCGACCGCTGGGTGGGCAAACTCGACCTTCTCTTCGTGCAGAAGGACGCGCACGGCCAGCAGGTTTCCGGTATCGACGACACGGTATCGCTGGAACTGCACCGGCAGAACTACGACCGGGTGGAGAAAGAAGGCCTGGTCTACCACAAGGTGATCCCACGGGCGGCGCAGGCCAGTGAATTGCGCGTGGTGGCGCGCGACGCGTCGACCGGGGCAATTGGCAGCATTTCTGTGCCGTTTACCGAAATCACCGCGCAACATTAAAGTGGGGCAGGCCCTCGGCCTGCGGCGGCCTCCCAGGCCGCCAGCGGGTCCAAGGGACCCGCGCAGGCCAAGGGCCTGCCCCACTATTTATCGAGGCTCAGTTCGTGCAGCAGTTGCTGAAAGCGCGGGTCGCCGCGCAACGGATCCCAACGTGGATCGACCCTGAGAAATGCCAAGGGTGCATCGTGCTGCTCGTAGCTCATCTCGAGCAGCGCCAGCGCTTCATTTCTGTGGCCGAGCCCGGTCTGAATGAACGCGATATGGTGCGGCGATACGTGCCGCTTCCCGGTCAAGCGCGTGAGGGCTTCGATCATGCCGTGGGCTTTATCCGCCTTCCCTGAAACTGCGTATACATGCCCCAGGTCGGCCATTACCCCCGCGGAGTTGTCGCTCTTCATGAGGTTCGCCAGCACATCCTCCGCCTCGGCATAGCGGCCCAAACCTTCGTATCCGTGGGCCAGCAAGGAGAGCCCTTGCGGCAGGTGTGGATCGAGCGCCAGAACTTTGCGCGCTTGTTCCACCGCGTCCTGGTAACGGCGGCTGTAATAGTAGACCACGCCGAGGTTGGCGCCCACATGCAGGGAAAGCGGATCCAGAATTTGCGCCTGGCGAATTTCGGCTTCGGCTTCCGCGAAGCGCCCTATGGCCAGCAGATTGAGACCCAGCCAGTGGTGCGCGTTGGCGTTACTGGGATTGGCCGCGATGGCCGCCCTGTAGCTGCGCTCCGCGGTCTCAAAATCGGGGTGGTCGGCGGTGGCCGCCTTTGTCAGAAGAGCCTCGGGCAGATTGGGCTCCAGCGACAGCGCGTGGGCGACAGCCTGCCGGGCCAGGGGCATCATTTGAGAGACGTCCTGGTCTTCATTGGCCCCCAGCACCACGTAATCTTCCGCCAGGCCGGCATAGGCCAAGGCGAACCGCGGGTCCTTTTTCAGCGCGGCATTGTAGATCGCGACGCTCTTCCAGAGATTCGCGGGCTTGCGGCTGTTGAACAGATAGCGGGCTTGCAAATACAGGTCGAGCGCTTCGGAATCGTTGGTCCAGCCCATTGCGGCGCGCCGCTCGCCGGAGTCCGCATTGCTCAATTGCAGCGTTCGGGCCAGGGCTGTCGAAATCTCGTCCCGCAGCGCTAGCACCTCGGCGGCGGGGCGGTCGAATTCGCGCGACCAGATCTCGCGGCCGCTGTGGGTATTGTATAGCCGGGTGGCCACGCCGACCCGGTCGCCGGCAAAGTGAACGCTGCCCTCCAGCGCCAGATCGACGTGCAGCCGTTCGCCGATCCGACGGACATCGTCGCCGTCCTTGAACTGCTGCGCCGACTGGCGCGCGGCCACACGCAGTTTGCCCGACCGGCCGATCTGCCGGGCGATCTGCTCGGTCAGCCCATCGGTGAAGTAGTCTTTGTCCGCCAGTCCGCCGGCAGTGGTAAACGGCAGGACGGCAATGGAGCGGTGCGGATCGATGGTGCGATTCCGGAAAGGCATCAGAGCCGCCATGGTCGTGAACGCGGCCAACGCAACTGCCAGTGTGAGACGCAGCGGCGCGTGGCTCACGGACGCGGCGGATGAAACCGGTAGCGGCGCGGCTTCGAAAACCGGGATGAAGCTATCCGCCGGCAATCGCAAGCGAACCGGATCGTCGCGTCCTTCGGCTTCGTAATAATCGCGGAGTTTGGCGCGCAGGCGGTTGGCCTCCACGCGGACGATCGGGTCGACTTGGGGATCGTAGTCCGGGTGGCGGCCATAGACCTGGCAGGCGATGATGCGCTCATCGATATGCGCGGCGTCGCCGGAGGAGGCGGCTTTCAGAGCGGCCAGTCGCAAGAAGTCGCTCGGGCGGCGAGCGTTGCAGAAGTATGGGCTGCCCAGCAGCTTCTTCAAGATAGCTTGGGCCGTTTCCGGCGACACCGGTGCGACCGCCGGAGTCCCCTGACCGTCCGTCATGACTTACAGCATACTGAATGGGGATGACGGTTCCGATATATACCAAAGTCAACGATGGTTCTGCCCCCTTTTAGGGGCGGCGCGGCTCCCGGAAGCACAAGCCGCACGCGAAGCAATCTGGGCTCCTCAGTGACATTGTCATTCCGACCAGAACGGCGCGTCAGCGAGATCGGCGTGCGCATGGCGCTAGGCGCGAATCGCGGCCAAGTGGTCCGGTTGGTGCTCGCAGGCGCATGCGGGTTGATCCTCTTTGGATTATGCCTTGGTTGCCTTCGCCGGTAGATGCGCTGCGCGCCGAGTAAGGGAAAACCGATAGCCAGGCGAGCTTCGCTCCGGCCCTTCGGTTGCCCTGGACCCCCTTCGAGCATTTGAGAAAAGAAGATGGCGGCCTGGGAGGCCGCCGCAGGCCGAGGGCCTGCCCCACTACCGGCCGAGCGCGG
>Ga0302324_100019190_pt1 | contig 13440 bp, 10 predicted proteins | sample Palsa_T0_1_FD_201949 | JGI IMG/M metagenome (GOLD analysis project Ga0302324, IMG submission 201949) | Peat permafrost microbial communities from Stordalen Mire near Abisko, Sweden - Palsa_T0_1 | ecosystem: Environmental > Terrestrial > Soil > Palsa > Peat permafrost | place: Sweden: Abisko...
CACACGGCCCGACTGCGTGCTGGCGTCCAACACTTCTACGCTCGATATCGATCAGCTCGCGAAATCGAGCGGCCGCCCGGCCAACGTGATCGGCCATCACTTCTTCAGCCCCGCGAATGTCATGAAGCTGATGGAGATTGTGCGCGGCGCGCAGACCGGCAACCAGACCATCGCCACCTCCCTGAAGCTCTCGAAGAAGCTCAACAAAGTGGGAGTGGTGGTAGGCAATTGCTTCGGCTTCGTGGCCAACCGCATGCTTGCCTATTACATGCGCGAAGCCTACCTGCTGCTCGAGGAAGGCGCAAGCGTTCCGCAGATCGACAATGCGCTCACCGCCTTCGGCATGCCCGTGGGGCCCTTCGGCATGCAGGATATCGCGGGTATCGACGTAGGGGCGCGCATACGGCAGTATCTGCGATCTATCGGCAAGAGCCGCGCGGAAGGGCCGGAGTCGCCGGTGCCCGACTGGCTTTACGAAATGGGCCGCTACGGCCAGAAGACCGGCGCAGGCTGGTATCGCTATGAGGCAGGCAGCCGCACGCCGATTCCCGATCCCATGATCGAAGAACTGGCCGAAAAGGCGGCCGCCGGGCGCGGGATCAAGCGGCAGCACATCTCCGACGATGAAATCCTGTCGCGTATCATGGTGGCGCTGGCCAATGAAGGCGCCAATGTGCTCGATGAGCACATCGCCCTGCGGCCCGGCGACATCGACGTCATCTACGCCTACGGCTTCGGCTTCCCGCGCCATCGCGGAGGTCCTATGGCTTATGCGGATTCGCTCGGGCTCGCGCGCGTGCTGGCCAAAGTAAACGAGTATCGCGAGCGCCTGGGCGATCACTGGAAGCCGGCGCCTCTGCTCGAGCGCCTCGGCGCCGCCGGTAAGAGCTTCTACGACCCGGCGTCCACGGCTTCGGCTGGTTGAGGGCGCCGTGACCTTCGAATTCTTGCGCCTGCGCCTGCACTTCCGCGCGACTGAGGCTTGGTTCTTTCCGCCCGGTAAATCCGCCAACATATTGCGCGGGGCGCTCGGTGCGATGCTGCACCGGACCGTGTCCGCCCAGGAATACGAGCAACTCTTCGCCCCAAAAAGCAACGGTGGAGGACCTAGCGGGCTCGCCGATCGGCCGCGAGCGTTTGTCTTCCGCGCCGCTCACCTGGATGGCGCCGCCATAACGCCGGGCGCCGGCTTCTATTTCGATCTGCATCTGTTTGATATGCAGGACTCCACGCGCCGCCATTTTGAGAATGCCTTCGCGCAGATGGATCGCATTACCCTGGTCGAGGTCGAACAGGAGCACGTTGTCACCGAGTTGGATGGCGACGGACAGCCGGCCGAATGTGTGCGCGTCGAGTTCGTCACGCCAACCGAGCTTAAAGCCGGGCGCGAATTAGTCACTCGTCCGGAGTTCCCGATCCTGTTCGCGCGGCTGCGGGACCGCATCAGCAGCCTGCGCGCGTTCTATGGGCCAGGGCCGCTCGACATTGATTTCCGCGGCATGGGCGAACGTGCCGCCTGCGTGCGTATGACGCGCTGCGAAGTGCACTGGACCGAAACCGAACGCCGCTCCGCGCGCACCGGCCAGACCCATCCGCTCGGGGGATTCCACGGACAAGCCGAATACCAGGGTACCCTGGGAGAGTTCCTGCCGTATTTGCGCGCCGGCCAGTGGACCGGCGTGGGCCGCCAGACCGTCTGGGGAAAAGGAGAGATATGTTTCCAGCTTTGCTCTTAGCCGCAGCCAAGACATACACGCTGCCTCCCGATAAGCTCGCCAAAGCCATCGCTTATGCGACTGCCCGCAACTGGCTGCATTTCATCGCCGCGGCTTACGGCATCGCGGTGCTGGCCGGTGTGCTGGCGTGGAAGCTCGCCCCGCGACTCCGCAACCTTGCGCAATCGGCCTCGCGCCGCCGCATCGTACAAGCCTACATCTTCGCGCCGCTGCTCCTGCTGGCAATCGACGTTCTGGAGTTGCCGCCGGCCCTCTATGGCCACCATCTTTCGCTTAAATTCGAACAATCGATTCAAGGCTGGGGTTCCTGGTTTTGGGACTGGACCAAGGGCGAGTTGCTGTCGTTTGCGCTGGCCGGTGTGCTCGTCTGGATACTTTATGGAGTCATGCGCCGCAGCCCCCGGCGCTGGTGGTTCTACTTCTGGCTGGCCGCCGTCCCCATCGTCGTGTTTCTCATGTTCATCGAGCCGCTGGCGATTGAACCGTTGTTCTTCAAGTTCGAGCCGCTGGCAGCGAAACAACCCGCGCTGGTGGCCGAGATCGGCAAGGTCGTGGCGCGCGGTGGTCTGGAGATTCCCGCGGATCGTATGTATGAGATGAACGCCAGCGCGAAATTGAAGTCGTTGAACGCGTATGTTGCGGGTATAGGCGCTTCCAAGCGCGTAGTGGTCTGGGACAACACCATACAGAAGATGGATAGCGGACAGATTTTATTTGTCTTCGGCCACGAAATGGGGCACTACGTTCTCGGGCACATCTGGATGGGCATCGCCGCGGCGAGTGTGGGCATTCTGCTATTCCTGCTTATCGCCTATTACGCAATGCGCTGGGCTCTGGCACGGTGGGGTGCGCGCTGGGAAATTCAAGGAATGGCCGACTGGGCGTCGCTGCCCGTCCTGCTGCTGGCGCTGGCCGTTTTCGGATTCCTTGGCGAGCCCATTTCGAGTTCATTCAGCCGCGTGCTGGAACACAACGCCGATATCTACGGACTCGAAGTGATCCACGGCATTGTGCCGAATTCGGCGGAAGAAGCGGCCGGCGCCTTCCAGATTCTGGGGGAAGTGTCGCTCGACGATCCACACCCAAGCCCGTTCATCGAATTTTGGTTATATGACCACCCGTCCATATCCGAGCGAGTGCGATTTGCGTCTGAGTACGATCCGTGGGGCGGAACACCAAAATACGTGAAGTAGATCCTGGATCTCCTGGGAGCGCAGCAAAATGGAGCTAAACTATCAAAAATTATGGAGCTGGCAGAAGCTCGGGTGACTCTTACTGTGCCCAGGCCAGGGTCAACAAAGCCCTCATTCGTCCGTTCGATCACGACCCGCGCCCACCAATTTTTCAACGTTTAAATCGCTCACAAGTTAAAGGCCTAAGGTGGCTGTGGCCGTTTACCGGACTCCCGGATCATCATGTGGCTGTGGACGAATTCGACCCTGCTCCCTGCTTGCGGAGGCCTCAATGGAACCGGGAACTCAGGAAACGGCTGTCTATTGCAGCTCAGCCTGCGTCCTCTGCGCCAGTTGGTCCAGCTCGGATCAACCGCGCGGATGTAGGGCGATCACATACTAGCCTCCATGAGCAGGGGGGCTGACCTGAAGATCATGGCAGGCCAGCAGGGAACGGGGCACAGTACAGTCGCAGGCCCGCAGGGGCAAGCGGACGCGACTCGAACCTGCGTCGTCCAGCTTGGGAATCTGTCACCTCTCCGTATCAACAAGACTTAGCCGTCTCTGCTACGCTTTTCCGACTCTCCCAAGTCTCGCCGAATCAGTTACTCCCCGATATTAACCTTGCAATCGAGGTACGATTCGTGGGTTTCCGCGAAGCGTACCCATCCATTTCAATGACTCGACGACATCCCGTCCATGTAGTCGTCAACTGCCCTGAACGGCGTTTCACAAGATCTATTCGGTTATTGGACGAACCCTGTTTTCGCCAAGGATCTCACTCTTTCCTCCACTCCGCCGCCTTCTCCGGCTCGCCCCACGCTTCATAGAGTTGCACGACCCATTCGTGGGCGCGGTCCAGGTGATAGCGGTCCGGGACTGCGATCCGATCCTTGCGTGCCACCATCCCCCGATAGCCTTGGAGCAGCAGTGGTTCGGCTTCGGCGTATTTCTTCTGTCCGGCCAGGCTGGCGCCCAGTAGCGTTTTAGCGCGGAATCCTTGCCAGTCGTCCGGCTGTTTCTTTTGATAGAACTCCACGGCCTCGTGCGCAAGGGGCTGGCTCTCGGTGAACTTGCCCTGAGACTGGTAGGCCAGGGCCAGGTCGGCCGCAGCGTTTATCGTGTCTGGGCTTTCCGAACCAAAATTGTGCCGCCACCCCGGCAGGACCTGAGCCAGATGGGTCTGGGCCAAGATGTATTTGCCCTCACGTTGGTAGACGGATGCAAGACCCCAAATGGCGCTTAGGGTGGCAGGATTCTCCGGACCCGCCGTTCGGCGGCGGATCTCGATGGCCTGCCTGAACAGGGCCGCTGCCTGCGCGTACTCACCATGGCCATTGTAAACTTCGCCTAAGTAGATCATGGTAGTCGTTGTCAGGGGAGCCTCCGGACCTAGCACGCGGCGCAGGGTTTCCAGGCTTCGCCTTAGGAGCGTCTCTGCCTGAATGTACCTACCCTGCGCGGCGTACGTGCGCGCCAAGTTGTTAGCAGAACGGAGCGTATTGGGATGCTCACCGCCCAGCACACGACGCTGGGTCTCCCACGCGTTGGCTTCGAGCGTCTCACTCGCTGCGTACTTGCCCTCATCAAGGTACAGCGAGCCGAGATTAAGCATGCAACTCAGCGTATTGGGGTGTTCGGGACCTGACACCCGGCGCATTATTTCCAAGGTCTGCAACGAGAGTGCCTCAGCCAGCGCATACTTGAATTCGTGATGGTAGACAACAGCCAGATTTTGCATTGAGCCGACTGTGTCAGGGTGTTCCGCACCCAATTTCCGTCGCTGAATCTCCAGCGCCTGAATAAACACCTGTTCAGCGTCTGCGAACTTACTCTGATAGAAGTACGTGCCAGCCAGATTATTCATGGACTGTAGCGTGTCCGGATGCTCGGGACCTAGGACGCGGCGCTGGATGTCAAGACTTTGCTTATCGAGTGCCTCGGCCTGAGCGTACCTGCCTTGCTCACGGTAGATCTTGCCCAAGTAGTACATCGACTTCAGCGTGTCCGGATGCTCGGCACCCAATAGCCGGCGGCTGATGGCGAAGACTTGGCTCTCAAACGCCTCAGCGTCCACGTACTTTCCTTCAAGAAAGGCATTGTATCCAAGACGGCTCAATGTCTTGAGGGTCTTCGGATTCTCCAGCCCAAGCGCCCGGCGCTCAATTTCGAGCGCCCGTTCCAGTTGTGTACGAGCTTCGTGTCTTAGGCCTAATTCGATGTAGGTCTGCCCGATCGTATCGCGAATGGCCGCCTCAACCTCTGGCTGTCGGTCGAATTTTCCGGCAATCCGGGCCGCCGCCCGCTCTAGCGCCGTACGAACTTTCAGATCGGGATCGGGTTTGGCGCTGGGCGATGCCTGGTTGCTGGCTCCCGCCTGTGCCAGCAGATCGTTCTGCAGGAAGTCACTGATCGCCTGAGCCGTGGCGGCTTCCGTATCGGCCCGGCGCTTCTCCGCGAGTGCGGTGTTGCGTTCCTGGCGCGCCCGCATCGCTTCCCAAGTGGTCACCACCACGCCTGCGGCGAGCACCAGAAACACTGCCGCCGTTCCGGCCACTAGCGCCTTGTGACGCCGCCCGAACTTCTGAAGACGATAACCGGCGCTAGCCGGCCGTGCTGTAATTGGCTCGTCGGCCAAATAGCGCCGGATATCGTCCGCCAGGTCCGCAGCCGAAGCATATCTCCGCGCCTTATCCTTTTCCAGCGCTTTGGCGACAATGGTGTCGATGTCGCCCCTGTAGCTGCGATGCATGGAGCTCAGGGGCGCCGGTTCTTCCTCCCGAATAACTACGGCCGCTTCCGGCAATGGCTTCCGAGAGATGTTATAGGGCAGCTTGCTCGCCAACAATTCGTATAGAATCACGCCCAGCGCGTATATATCGGTGCGGAGGTCGAGAGCGAGTGGGTCGCCCGCCACCTGTTCGGGGCTCATATAGGCCAGCGTGCCCACGAGTTGCCCCAGGTCGGTCTGTCGCGTCAGTTGCGCATCGCTCCCGATTATGCGCGCTACACCGAAATCGAGAATTTTGGGCTGACCCGTCTCATCCACCAGGATGTTGCCCGGTTTCAGGTCGCGGTGAATCACGCCGCGTTGATGCGCGTGCTCGACGGCATCGCAAACTTTCGCCATTAACGCCAGCCGCTCACTATCATTGAGTCGATGCGCTTCCGCGTACTCGTGCAGCGGGCAGCCGCGAATGAACTCCATGGCGAAGTAGGCTGCGGGCCGAATCCGGTGTCGGCGGTGCTTGCTTCGTAAATCTGAGCGATACCGGGATGCTGTAAACGGCCCAGCGCCTCGGATTCTTGTTGAAACCGCCGCAAGGTCTCGGTGGTGGTTAAGCCCGCCTTGATCAATTTGACAGCCACCGCGCGCCGAGGCTGTTCTTGCTCAGCTTCGTACACGACGCCCATGCCGCCCTCACCCAGCCAACGGATGACGCGATACCGGCCGATAGCGACCGGGCAAACTGCGTCGCCTGTCAGCGCTTTGGCCATCGTCTCTAAAGCCGGCCAGCGAGAAAACTGTCCCTTCTGGCATGCGCCAGCAGCGATTCCACTTCCTGTCTGAGCGACTCGTCTCCGCTGCAAGCCTCCTCAATGTATGCCGACCTTTGGCTTTCGTCCACTTGCAGCGCGGAGTGGCATAGCTGGTCGACTTTCTGCCAATGTTCACGCTCCATGTAGGTGCTCCTTGTCTGGCTTCTCCTTGTCTGGCTTCTCTCCAGTCAATTCCCGCCGCAGCCAACCCTTGGCTATTTTCCATTCCCGCAGGGCCGTCTCTTCCGAAACCTTGAGCACCTCGGCGATTTCCTTCGCACTCAGTCCCCCGAAAAAGCGCATCTCCACGACCTGGCTCTTGCGCGGATCCAGCGCCGCCAGAGCCGTCAACGCATCATCCACTGCGACCAGGTCTGTGCCGGGACGTCCCACAACGGCGACGGCCTCTTCAAGATAAAGTGGCAACACGTCGCCCCCGCGCTTCAGCGCCCGGTGAGTACGACCCCAATCCACCAGGATGCGCCGCATCGTGCGCGCGCACACGGCCAGGAAATGAGCCCGGTGTTGCCAGCTTGGGTGCACCGAGTCGAGCAGCCGCAGATATGTATCATGTACCAGGGCCGTGGCTTGCAGCGTGTGGTCCGGGCGCTCCTGCGCCATATAGTGCCGCGCCAGCCGATGCAGGTCGGCATAAACCAATGGTATGAGCTGGTCAAGCGCGCTTTGATCCCCTCTGCTCCAGGCTTGGAGCAGTTTGGTTATTTGGTGGGCTGGGGGATCCAGGCGGCGACCCTCCGTTACGTAATCTCAGAAAAGGCTACCACATCGGCATCGCGGTTCGCATGCCCAGGGCGTTCCGCTGAAAAATAATCTTCATACCCGTTACGGTTTCCGCAGCCGGTTTCCGCTATATAGGGTGGCGCAACGGCTGGGACAGTGAGCAGTGCGCCCCTCGCGACATATTCAGGAGGACAGCCATGAGAAACGCAAGGCAGAATATGATTCCTGGCGTTCGCCGCCGTGCGACGCTGACAGGTGGATCCCGGAGGGTGATCGGTCTCGTCTGTGTAGTTCTGGCGGCGGCGATCGTGTCGCCCGCACAGGATGAGCAGCCCTCACCGGACGCAGTGAAGTTCAAAACCCTGGTCAAGTTCCACGGGACCAATGGTGGGAATCCCTTCGGCCGTCTGGTACAGGGCACCGACGGGTATCTATACGGCACGACGAACGCCGGAGGCGCAAACGGTGGCGGCAACGTTTTCAAGATGACGCCAAGCGGGTCGCTAACCGTACTCTACAACTTTTGTTCTCAACCCCACTGCACCGACGGCTCAACTCCGTTCTGGATTGTGCTTGGCATCGACGCAAACTTCTACGGAACAACGATCGGCGGCGGCGCTTACAACAACGGCACCGTCTTCAAGATAACTCCCGGCGGCACGCTGACGACACTCTACAGCTTTTGCGCCCTGCCGAACTGCGCCGACGGCGCCAATCCTGCTGGGCTGGTACAGGGCACCGACGGAAACTTCTACGGGGTAACCGAGGGCGGCGGGAACTCCACCCAAAACGGCGTGGTCTTCAAAATCACTCCAGCGGGCGCGCTGGCTACGCTGTATTTTTTCTGCTCCCAGACGAACTGCGCTGACGGCGGAGCTCCGGCTTCGCCGCTGATTCAAGGCGCCGACGGAAACCTCTATGGAACGACTCAGCTTTTCGGGGCCTACGGAGGCGGCACGGTCTTTGAGCTAACTCCAAAGGGCGCACTGACGACGCTCTACAGCTTCTGTGCTCAACTGAACTGCACTGACGGCTTGCAGCCGGAGGGCGCTCTAGTTCAAGCCGCTAGCAGCAACTTCTACGGAACAACCGGTGGGGGCGGGGCCTACAACGGCGGCACGGTCTTCACTGTCACCCCTGCGGGCGCGCTGACAACACTCTACAGCTTTTGCGCCAAAACGAACTGCGCTGACGGCCAGGATCCGAACGTCGGCGGCCTATTGCAGGCCACAGACAACAAGTTCTACGGGACGACCAACTTCGGCGGAAACGATAGTTGTTCGCTTGGTTGCGGGACAGTGTTCGAAATTACTCCAGATGGCACCCTGACCACTTTGCATGACTTCAATGGAACTGACGGCCAGAATATTTTCGACGGAGTTGTGCAACTGACCGACGGGACCTTCTACGGCACAACCTTTGGCGGCGGAGCCGATGCCGATGGCACGGTCTTCGCGCTTTCTGTCGGCCTCGGCCCGTTTGTAAAAACGCTGCCCAGTCTCGGGAAGGCAGGAGAAGTCATCAAGATTCTTGGAACCGACCTGACTGGCGCGACCAGCGTTAGCTTCAACAGCGCCCCAGCCCCATTCAAAGTGGACTCCGAGACCCTGATCTCGGCCGTTGTCCCGGCCGGCGCGACTACCGGCTTCGTGACCGTGACCACACCGACTGGAACTCTGAAGAGCAACACGAGATTCCACATCCGGCCGTGAAGGCAGAGATGAGAAGGAGGGAAAGACCATGAGAAACGGAAAGCAGAATAGCATTCGTGGCGTTCGCCCGAGCATGACGCTGGCGACCGGGGGGTGGAGGCGAACCGGCCTTGTCTGCCTGGTCGCGGCGGCGACGATGGTTTCGCCCGCCCAGAACGGGCAGCCCTCACCAGACGCCGTGAAGTTCAAAAGCCTGGTCAATTTCGACGGGACGAATGGCATCAACCCGTACTTGAGCAATCTAGTGCAAGGACCCGACGGAAACCTTTATGGTACGACCGAGCTTGGCGGGGCCTACGGGGGAGGTTCGGTCTTCAAAATCACCCCAAGGGGGACGTTGACGACGGTCTACAGCTTCTGTGCTGAACCCAACTGCGCCGACGGCGCCTACCCTCAATTCGGCGCGCTAGCGCTGGGCACCGACGGGAACTTTTACTGGGCAGCCGCCGGCGGCGGAGCTTTCAACAATGGCACGGTCTTCAAAATCACCACAGCAGGCGCACTGACGACGCTTTGCAGTTTTTGCGCCCTGCCTAACTGCACAGACGGCAGTATTCCCATCGGCCTGGTGCAGGGTACCGATGGGAACTTCTACGGGACAACCAACTTCGGCGGGAACGCCACCCAAAACGGCGTAGTCTTCAAAGTCACCCCAGGTGGCATGCTGACAACACTCTACACCTTTTGCTCAGAACCGAACTGTGCTGACGGCGGAACTCCTACGGCCCCGCTGATTCAAGCCACTGACGGGAACTTTTACGGAACAACTCAGGCATTGGGGGCCAATGGCGGAGGCACAGTCTTTAAAATCACCCCAAAGGGCGAGCTGACAACGGCGTACAGCTTTTGCGCACAACCGAATTGCACTGACGGCTGGGTACCGCAAGCTCCGGTGATTCAAGCCGCCAACGGCAACTTTTACGGAACCACCGAAGGGGGCGGGCTCTATGGCAGGGGCACAGTCTTTGAATTGACCCCTGAGGGCGCATTCACGATGCTCTACAGTTTTTGCGCGCAGACGAACTGCGCTGACGGCGAATTTCCTGGAATTGGCACCCTGGTGCAAGGCACTGACGGGAGCTTCTATGGGACAACCACCATTGGCGGGACCAGTGGGTTAGGGACCGTGTTCAAAATCACTGCACCCGGCACGCTGACGACCTTGCACGACTTCGATGGAACTGATGGCGATAACTCTGTCGGCAATGGGCTCGTGCAGGGAACCGACGGGACGTTCTACGGGACAAACTATGGCGGCGGAGCCGATGACGATGGTACGGTGTTCGGCCTCTCTGTTGGCCTTGGCCCGTTTGTGGAAACCCTGCCTACTTCGGATAAGTTAGGAGAAGTTGTCAAGATTCTCGGGACCGACCTGTCCGGCGCGACCCGCGTTAGCTTCAACGGCACCGCGGCCCCGTTCAAAGTGGACTCCGAGACCCTGATCTCGGCCATTGTCCCAGACGGCGCGACTACGGGCTTCGTGACGGTGACCATACCGACCGGAACGCTGAAGAGCAACACGAGGTTCCAGGTCCGGCCTTGAAGGCAGCGGCTGGGGATTAGGAACGTAGCCGCAGGGCTCGCTCTTTGGTCCTGCGGCTTTTTCCAGTCGTCCGCGGGCAAAGCTACGGGGCTGGAACTGGCAGGGTTCTGGCGGGGAAAGAGCAGCGCGTTCTATGCATGCGACGCCCGCTATGCCTATTGCTATTGGCCAGGTAACCACGGAGCGTTTAGGGAAGGACTCACGCATTCGCAATCCTCTCTGAGAGGGACGTCGAAGCGAGGAATTGAACCAGTGCCACTGATTATTGTTGCGAAATCCGCACGCAAACCGCGTCGGGACGGCACTCCCGAGGCCAGTCTGCTGATTCGCCATGACTTATGTGTAATTTCAACGATAGATCCCGTGAAGTCCGGGTCACGGAATCATGCGGCGTTCGTGCCGCTTATTCGCGTTGCCTCCCAACAGACCCGCCATTCGACCTCTATGTCCTTCGTTACCGAGACTCAGGATGGCGGATCGCCGCCTCTGATACGATGGATCTCGCCGTTCCGCGCCAGGTTCATGATTCTCAGGAGGCTAGGCACCAAGGGAAGGAGGTCCGCAAACCGATTTGACTTGGCGCGAAGGATCAGAAATCGCGATGCTCCTGCCCGCGAGATTCTGCTCGTATTCCAGTCCTTTATCCATGGTCACGAAGATCTCGAAGCCGTTGCTCTCCGCGAGATTGAGCAAGGTGCCGTTCTTCTTGCCCGCAAGTCCTGCTTTCCAATAGCGCCTGAAAAGGAACGCGAGTGCCGCGGAAGACTGGGGTTCCGCCGAGAATATCGAGGTCTTTCACAATCACTTCATCGCTACGATTCACGTGAGGCACCTTGGGCCTGTTGCCGTCAACACTAGTTTACTCTCCGCGAGGGCCATATCGCGGAACTCTCGCAGAAAGCGCGCCGAAACCGCCTGGCATCCTGGATCGGTCCTGGCAAGTCCGCCTCCGGCTAGTCTGCGGGCTCAATACCGATGCGGTCATTGACGGCGTCTCGTATTTTCTGCTTCGAGCCCAAGTAACGCTCATTGGTCTGTACGGATACGTGACCCGGGAGAAACTGGATCTGCTCGAGTTCGCCACCGGCAACGTGACAGAGGCGAGCACAGGTTCGGCGCAAATCGTGAGGTGCGATTTTCTCAATGCCAATGGTCTTCGCGAAGTTCCGAACGACGTACCAGATTACTTTTTCAGTTACTCCTTTTCCCCACACAATTCCGCTCTTGTTAATCGACCGGAACAAACAGCCAGACCTGCTTTCCGATGCTCGTGTCCACTCGTCTATCCGCTGCTAAACCATTTACAATGTTGGAGCTGGCGGAGGGATTTGAACCCCCGACCCTCTGATTACAAATCAGATGCTCTACCAACTGAGCTACGCCAGCTAATGGAATGGAACGAAGCCTGCAACCAACACTGCAAAAATTGTAGCATAGATGCGCAAAAGGCCGACGCATCCTGTCAGTGATCCGATGGCGTCTCGATTTCCGCGGGCCACCTGACTCCGTGTGGGTAAGTGAGGCCAGGCATGTTCAATACCGCGGCTACTCTTGTGACTAGTGTAAGATAGATTGCCGTAAGCCGAGCACTAACCTATTGAGTCAGGAGGCAATCGATGAGTCGAACAGTGGCCGTGCTGGGCGGCGGAGTCGCCGGACTTACCGCTGCTCAGGAACTGGCTGAAAGGGGATATGCGGTTACCGTGTATGAACGCAGGCCTCTTTTCGGGGGCAAAGCCCGGAGCCTCTTGAAGCTCAAAACCGGCATTGCCCCACGCACCGACCTGCCGGGCGAGCATGGCTTCCGCTTTTTTCCCGGCTTCTATAAACACGTAATCGACACTATGAGGCGCATCCCGTTTGGCACGGGTTCGAGCGTCTACGATAACCTGGCGGTTGCTACTCGTATCCTGCTGGCTCGCGCAGGTTCGCCGCAGATACTCTGGACGGCACGTGTTCCCCGTACCATTGCCGATTTCCGCGTATTCCTCGGCGAGCTATTCACAAACCTGGACATTCCCGAGGAAGAAGTCTTGTACTTCATCGACCGTCTTGTGGTCATCGCCACTAGTTGTCCCGCACGGCGCCTGGAAGAATACGAGCAGATCGCCTACTGGGACTTTATCGGTGCGGCCCAGCGCTCGGCGGCTTATGGGAAGTATCTGGGCGAAGGCTTGACTCGCTCGCTCGTGGCCATGCGGGCGCAGAAGAGCAGCACGCGCACCGTCGGCCCTATTCTGCTGCAGTTGCTCTACGGCCTGACGGATCCCGACAGGGTTTTCGACCGTCTGCTCACAGGCCCTACCAACGACGTTTGGATTCTTCCCTGGGTCTCCCATCTGATGCGCTTGGGTGTGCAGTTCCGCAGCGAGACCCGCGTCGAGCGCTTCCGGGTTGAGAACGGTAAGATCGCGGGCGTGGAAATCAGCGCCCCCGCGGGCCCCGACTGTATCCTTGCAGATCATTATGTAGCCGCCATGCCCGTGGAAGTGATGGCTAATCTGGTCACGCCAGAAATGCAGGCCGCAGCTCCCAGCATCGCTAATCTTGGACGCCTCGAAGTGGAGTGGATGAACGGTATCCAATTTTACCTGGACCACGATGTACCGCTGGCGCGCGGCCATGTCCTCTATCTGGACTCGCCCTGGGCGCTTACCTCGATCTCTCAGCAGCAGTTCTGGCGTTATGATCTGGCGTCCTGCGGCGATGGTCGCTGCCGGGGGCTTCTTTCGGTGGATATTTCGGATTGGGAATCGCCCGGTGTTCTCTATAACAAGCCGGCGCGGGAGTGCACTTCCGAAGAGGTGCGCCGTGAGGTCTGGGAGCAGCTTCGCCGGCATATCGATGTAGCTGGGATCCACACGCTTGACGATACGCAGGTGATCGATTGGTTTCTGGATCCTGACATCGAATATCCTAATCCGTCGCAAGCGACCAATCTCGAGCCGCTGCTGATCAACACTGTCGGATCTTATCAGTACCGGCCGCAGGCATAC
>Ga0302324_100019193_pt1 | contig 13439 bp, 10 predicted proteins | sample Palsa_T0_1_FD_201949 | JGI IMG/M metagenome (GOLD analysis project Ga0302324, IMG submission 201949) | Peat permafrost microbial communities from Stordalen Mire near Abisko, Sweden - Palsa_T0_1 | ecosystem: Environmental > Terrestrial > Soil > Palsa > Peat permafrost | place: Sweden: Abisko...
CCCGCAGTCACCATATCGACCAGGGCGCAGTCGAAATCTCCTGCCTTCAGTTTACGTATCCCCTCCGCGCCGCTGATCGCATTTTCAACCTCGTAGCCCTCGCTCCGCAGCGCGGCGCAGACGAAATCCCGGGTTTCACCGTCCCCAATCGTAATGATCCTCGTGGCTCGAAAGCCAGATTCCGGTAACTTCGGCGTGGAAGGGTGTTGGTGGGCTTTACCCACCAGCGCGCGAATTCGCAGCAACAGGATTTCGTCATCTTCGGACTTGCGAACATAGTCGTCGGCCCCGCTTTCCAGCGCGTGTGTTTCGCTGACACCCTCATGCGTGAGCATCAGGATAGGAATGTCGCGAGTATTCAGATTCCCGCGAATCTGCCGGCACAACTCGCCTCCATCCATCCCAGGCAGGAAGTAATCGGCGAGAATTAAGTCGGGCGAAAGCTCATTCAGTTTGATTAGAGCGGATTCCGCGTCTCCGACGGTGACAACTTCATACCCCTCCTCCTCGAGGAGCAATCGCAATTTGAATGCCTGGGTTTCGGAATCCTCGATCACTATCACTCGAACGGCGTTGTCTTGCATTGATATCACGCTTGATTCGTAGAATCGCGTCGGCGGTCTTCCGCACGCTCCGATGGTCAAGGCTCGCGCTGCATGTCGGTAACCAAAGCCCTATCGTTACTGCATCTCTCCATACCGGTGTATGGATATATACAAATACACTCGTGCGGAGTGGTTGAGTAACAGGACCTTCGGTGCTGGAGGTTCGCAGGTGAGAGTAGTTGTGTAGACAGCCGTTTACTAGTTTCGGCCAGGACAATGGCGGACTACTCCTAAGCTACCGACCAGCGTGACCTGGTCCTCGTTTTCCAAACGGCCCCGCGAGTGCCTCGACACCGTGGAAGCGACCAATCCCGTGCAAGCGAAAGAGCGTACACAAAATCTGCTGATTTTCCACTCGAGCGGACTGGACTGTGCTTTCCCGCTCGAAGCGGTACGGGAGATCGTGCCCATGGCCACGCTCTCCTCTCCGCCAGGTCTGCCCTCCGGACTGGCAGGCTTCCTGGATCTCCGGGGAACCGCCATACCGATTGTTCGCCTTGACCGGCTCTTCGATCTTCCCCGGCAGCGACCGGGTCTCCATACACCCCTGATCGTGCTGCACGGAGTTCTCGGCCCGATCGGCATTCTAGTCGACTACGTTCGCGGGATCGTATCTGTACCTTGCGCGCAGCTCGTGGATATACCCGAAGCTCGCACTTTCCAGGGATGCGCGACGGCTGCGATGCGACTCGATGGCGATTTGATTAGCGTACTTTCACCGGCTGCTCTACTACATGCCAACGAAGATCGTTTACTGGCCGATTATAGCGCCCGGTCACAGGGTCGTCTGCTTCATTTAGAGGAGAGCATCTGAATTGTGTACTTCAAGACCCGGCCTACAGCAGGCTGAAAAGCCGTCTGATCGCCTTAACCGGCCTAGCCTTCTACGCCGACCGGGACAAACTGCTGCTGGATCTGATCGGTGAAAGAATCTCTAATCTGGGGCTGCCCGACTGTTCCTCCTATGCTGATTTCCTGGACGACGGCGCGGCGGGTGGCGCCGAGATGGACATTTTGATTACGAACCTCACAATTGGGGAAACCTATTTTTTCAGAGACCCGGCACAATTTACAGCGATTCGGAACATCATCTTTCCAGATATCCTGGAGCGGAATAAGTCTTCGAAGCGCTTACGAATTTGGAGTGCCGGTTGTGCTACGGGCGCCGAGCCTTACTCGCTCGCGATATTGCTGCAGCTCGATCTGTCCGAGCGGATTGCCGGTTGGCAAGTCGACATTCATGCCACCGATTTGAACCGAAGCTCTCTGGCCCAGGCGGCCGAGGGCAAATTCCGGGAGTGGGCTCTTCGCTCTATGCCCGTCGCCGTGAAGCGCGAGTGCTTTTCTAATGACGGTCTCGTCTGGACCATTCATCCCCGATTCAAAGAGTGGATTTCCTTTCACCATTCGAACCTGACTGACAGCGTTTTTTGCAAGCCATCGGCAGGACGGTTCGATCTGATTCTCTGCCGCAACGTTATGATTTACTTCGCGTCGGAGATGACTCGCCGACTGGTCGGACAATTTCATGAATCTCTGGAGGATGGGGGTTGGCTGGTGGTCAGCGCGACGGATTACAATCTGCACGATTACACGGCTTTCGACATGGTGAGCGCTACCGGGACCAGGCTCTATCGGAAAATGGCGCCCCCCCGCGCGCAGACGGAAGTGGCTCCCGAACCGGTGGTCGTGAGCAGACCGCCAGCCAAGCAGCCCGTGCCCGTTCAGGCCGGTATGGCCGACATGGAGGGTCTACGGCAACTCACCGACCGTGGCGATTGGCAAGGCGCGGCTGAACATAGTCAAAGAATGCTGACTCAGGATAGATTGAATCCCGCCATCCATTTCTATCAGGCGCTCATTTTCGAGAACCTCGGAATAGTGGCCCAGTCAGAGCGATCGTTGCGTCAAGCCATCTATCTCGACAGGAGTTTTGCGCTCGCTCACTATCATCTCGGTCTCGCTTTGAAACGGGATCGACAGACAGGCGCGGCCGTACGGTCCTTTGAGAATGTCCTGAAAGTGCTGGCCGGAACGCCGGATCTGGCGATCGTTAGGGCTGGATCTGGCCTGACTGTGGCCGATCTGAGGGAACTCGCACGAATGCAGTTGGAAACGGCGCCGAGCGTATGAAATTGGAGGAATCATCCCAAACGCCCCACTCTGACCAGCAGCGGATGGAAGTGGTCTGGCGTGAGCGGGCCCATCGCCTATCGCAACGCACAGTTCTCGCCGCGGTCGGTCAAAGCGCCCTGCAAGTACTCGTTCTGGGGCTCGGCATGGAGCGCTACGGTATCGATCTTCCGGAGGTGAGCGAGGTCCTGCCGCCGGTTCGCATCACCCCGGTTCCTGGAGCGGCGGCTGTGTTTTCGGGCGTCATCAACGTGCATGGCGAGATACGGCCGGTGATCGATCTGAGGCGCTTGCTGGAAATGGAGCCGGTTCGGGATGGCGATCTCGGATGCGTGATTTTGCTGCGCAACGAGGGGCGCGAGATGGGGCTGCAGATAGATACGGTGGAGCAAATCCGCTGGATAAGCCCGGCTGAGCTGCAATCGGCTGGGAATGGCGATCGAGGATCGTCACGCTACATCAAGGCATCGACGAACGACCTATTGATGCTGATCAGCGCGGAAGCGCTCTTTGCTGAGCTACAAACAGGAGTTACGACGTGAAACTGACGATCGGAAAAAGGCTTCTTCTTGGCTATGGTTTGGCCACTCTGTTCATTGGCGTGACGGGAATCGGCGCTTACCAGAGCACGGAACACCTGCTCGCAGCCAACGCCTGGGTGCGGCACACATATCTTGTGATCGTCGATGCCGAAGACATCCGTGCGAATCTGCTTGCCATCGAAACAGGGTGCCGGGGATACGTGGCGACCGGCGATGAGCGTTATCTGGAGTCGACGTTGGGCATCCGGACGCGCGTGGCCGAGAGCAGGAAACTGCTGCGAACCCTTACCATTGACAATTCCGCTCAACAACGCAGAATCGAGCTCCTGGATCCTCTGATCGACCGCCGGCTCAGCGACTTATTGCACATTTCGGATATGCGGAAAGAAAAGGGACTTGCGGGCGCGCTGCTGGCAATGCAGCAAGTCGATGGTCCCGGCCGAATGGTTGAGATCCTGGGTTTGCTTTCGGTGATGGAGAACGAGGAACGCATTCTTCTGCATGAGCGGGAGCGGACCGTGTCCGGAGCCGAAGGCATGAATCAAATCTTTCTCTACGTAAGTCTGCTTGGTTTTATGTCGATGGCCATTATCGCAATCGCGACGCACCGCTCCATCTCGCGCCCTCTGGCCGAACTCCAAAAATTCGTGGCGTGCGTCGGCGGGGGCGACCTGACCGGGAAGTCCACGCGGGAGCGCGGCGATGAGCTGGGAACGCTCGCTCACGGCTTGAATCAGATGGTGACCCGGCTCAGGAACATGGCCACGCAGACCCGCGCCGCCACCGAAAACCTCAAGTCCGCGACGACGCAAATTTTAGCTTCTGCCAAAGAACAGTCCGCCGTCACCGGAGAGCAAGTGGCCGCGTATCAGGAGACCAATGCCACCATGCAGGAGGTCAGCCAGTCCGGTTCGCAGATCTCCGAGAAGGCCAAGCAGATTACCATTGCCGCGGAGGCCGTCTCGATTGCCAACACCTCTGGCCTGGATGCCGTCCAAAAGACCAACCAGACGGTGGAAGCAATTCACGAACAGGCCGAGGCGGTGGCCCAGAACATCGTGTCGTTGAGCGAAAAGACCCAGATGGTAGGCGATATTCTCGCCACGGTGAACGATATCGCGGAGCAATCGCACCTGCTGGCCTTGAACGCTGCTATCGAGGCCGCCGCCGCCGGGGAAAACGGCAGAACTTTTTCCGTGGTGGCCGGCGAAATTAAGAACCTGGCCGACCAGTCGAAGGCCGCTACCATTCGAGTGAAAACTATTTTGGGAGACATCCAGAAGGAGATCAATACGTCTGTAATGCTTACCGAGGAGGCCGTTAAGCGAGTCGACGTGGGTAAGCACCAGGCGGACCTGGCCGCCGCCGCAATTCGCAATATGGCGGCCAACATCGACCAGAGCGTGCAGGCGTTTCAGCAGATTGTAGCCGGAACCAACCAGCAACAAATCGGTTTCGAGAACGTCATGCAAGCCATGAAGGATATGACCCGGGCCAGCGAACAAGCCGCTACCAGCAACCGGCAAACGGAAAAGTCCGCCGCCAGTCTCACCGACATAGGCATTCAACTTCGCCTGGCTACGGAGCAATACCAGCTTTGATCGACATTCGCCAAAAACTCGCCGCCATTTTTCAGGGCGAGCACGCCGAACACCTGGAACATATCCGGTCGATCCTGCTGTTGCTCGAAAACGTTGCGGAAGCCAGGGGAAGGACCGAGCTCGACGAGGCGTTCCGCCGCGCGCACAGTTTGAAAGGCGCCGCCCGCTCGGTGGATCTGGACGCGGTGGAAGGGCTGGCGTCCGGGCTCGAGACCCTGTTCTCGCGAGTGCGCGATGGGACCTTGCCGCTGGACCAGCGCACGACCCGCGTTATCCAGCAGGCCCTGGACGCCAGCGAGGATTGCGTCGGGGCGTTTCGGGACAACCGGACTCCGGATGAACCGGCGGCGGCGCTGCGTTCGATTGAGGACCTGCTCGGGAATAGGCAGCCGAAGGCCGGATCGCTTGTCGAATCGCCCGTCGATTCGCCGGCGAAGAGTGCCGCCGTCGCGCCCGCCACCCGGGTGGGACCGCAGTCTGCCGAGATGGTGCGGCTGCCCGCGGAGAATTTGGATCGGCTGTTGCGCTCGACAGGCCAGATACTCGTGGAGAGCAGGCGCCAGACCAGCGTCACCGAGGAACTTGACGCCCTCGATGGCCAGGTCGCCGAAATGGCGGCGGAATGCGCCCGGTTTCGCAAAGCCTCGACCGCGCTCTTGTGGCGCCTTTCGAGTCAGCCGGAGTACTCTTCAATCGTCCGGCATATCGGATTCGTCGAACAAAAAGCCCGTTCGCTGGCCGGTCAGTCCAGGGCGGCGCGTCAGCTGCAACAACGCAGCGCTTGGAACACGCAGCGTTCGGCCAATGAACTCCAGCGAGACGTATGGAGCGCTCGTATGGCGCCGGCGGACGACTTGTTTGAAGGCTTTCGGAAGATGGTGCGGGATCTGGCCAAAGAGGAAAGCAAGGAGATCGATTTCCGGCTGAGCGGGTCCGGTGTAAGGGCGGACCGGGTCGTACTCCAGGCCCTTAAGGATCCAGTGATGCACTTGCTTCGCAACGCCATCAGTCATGGAATTGAACTGCCCGTGGAGCGCACCAGCAAGGGAAAATCACCGGTGGCTACACTGACTCTGCGCCTGGACTCTCAGAGGGGACGCCTGATCGTAGAGGTGGACGACGATGGCCGGGGGGTAGATCTGAAGAAGGTTGCCAAGGTGCTCTCCCAGACCCAGCCGGGGGCTCACTCCGCGGAAGAACTGACGCAAGCCATATTTCGGCCAGGCTTCTCCACTTCCGATACGGTCAACCGCCTGTCCGGACGGGGCATGGGACTCTCGGTCGTCTACGAAACGGTACACCGCCTCCAGGGAGACGTGAACGTGAGGCCAAAGGAGAGTCCCGGCACGTCCTTTGTCTTGTCAGTGCCCTTGTCGGTATCCACGAGCCATTTGCTGCTGCTCTCCTGCGCCGGACAGACCTTCGGAATTCCCACTCACGGGATCGAGCGGCTTTACCGCATTCCCCGGGATCGGGTGGAGACGCTCGAGGGAAAGCCCGTAGTGAAGCCGGAAGGGCAACCCATCCTGCTGTACGGCTTGGCCCATCTGCTGCACATCGGGGATTCGTCTCCGGTGTTACGCGGAGACATGCTGCCGGTAATGGTCTTGAAATCCGGGACCAAGCGCTTTGCCATATGGGTGGACGAGTTCTTGACAGAGCGAGATGCGATGATCAGGGAGCTCGGAATACCATGCTTAAGCACCGGCAACATCTCCGGGGGCGCGCTGCTGCGCGAAGGAACGGTTTTCGTGGTCTTGAACCCGGCCGGGCTGGTGGCCAGCTGCACACCCGCGGCCGCCGCTCCACTGCCGCTGAAGGCCGAGCCGCAGGCCGAAAGGAGAGCTCCCGGCATTCTCGTGGTGGACGATTCGATCACTTCCCGGTCGCTCGAGAAGAGCATCCTCGAGGCACACGGCTACCGCGTTCGAGTCGCGGTGGATGGGCTGGAAGCTCTGGAGATGCTGCGCACGGATAAGGCCGATTTAATTATTACGGATATTCAGATGCCGCGCCTGGACGGGTTCGGCCTGGTAGAGGCGTTGAAGGCGGACAGCCGGCTTGCCCGGATTCCAGTCATTGTGATCAGCTCGATCGAGAGTCCCGAGGATCAGGAACGGGGCCTCCTGCTCGGCGCGGACGCTTACGTGGTGAAGCGTAAGTTCGATCAGACACAGTTGCTGGAAGCCATACGACAGATGATATGAAAAAGATCCGGGTAATGATCGTTGAGGATTCAGCGGTGGTCAGTGCGCTTCTCGAATACAGCATCGGGCAGGACCCGAGACTGGAGGTATGCGCAATGGCCGCCAGCGCCGAGGACGCACTGCGGAAACTCGATCAGTTCTCGCCCGATATCATTGCGATGGACATCCAGCTGCCCGGCATGGATGGAATCGAGGCCACCAGGCGCATCATGTCGAAAAGGCCTGTCCCCATCGTGGTGGTCGCGGCCAGCAGCCAGGCTGGAACGCGGAATGCCGTGCCCATGGAGGCGCTTCGTGCGGGAGCTTTGACCGTCCTGGAAAAGCCCGCGGGGACTAGCAATGCCGAGTACAAAGTGCTGGCCGAACGCTTATGCACGCAATTAGTCATCATGAGCCAGGTCAGGCTGGTGCGGCAATATGGCCGCCGTGAACCCGACGCAGCCGATGCCAGCATCCCGCTGCCCTGGCACGGCGGTCCTGGCCGGTTCAAGATGTTAGGAATTGTCTGCTCCACCGGCGGGCCGCGTGCCTTGGTACAACTGCTCGGAGCGCTGGGACCGACCTTCCCTTTGCCGATACTGTTGGTCCAACATATTACGGCCAGCTTCCTGAATGGTTTCGCCTCCTGGCTGGAGACCGTTTGTCCATTTTCGGTAAAGGTAGTGACTGACGGTTGCATCCCGGTTAGTCTGGCATTGCATATGGCCCCGGCCGATCGCCACTTGCGGCTGGCCGCCGGGCGGCTGCGGTTGGATGCTGGAAGTCCTATATCGTTTCAGCGTCCCTCGGGAACTGTGCTGTTTCAATCCATGGCGGAAGATCTGGGGGCCCATGCGCTCGGCATATTGCTAACGGGAATAGGCGACGATGGTGCGTCAGGCCTTCTGGATATTCGCCGTTTCGGGGGATACACCATCGCCGAGGATGAATCGACGGCGGTGGTATACGGAATGCCGGCGGTGGCCGTCCGGATGGGAGCGGTTTGCGAGTCCTTGCCGCTGCCGGCGATTGCCGCTAGAGTTTTAAACTTAGTGTAGTGTCAGAACTCGTGACAGTGAGTGGACGGCCTCGTTCGCGCTGTTATAACGATCAGTGCCAGCGTGTAACCGGTAATCGCGATGTGCCCCAGGATCACCGGGATACCTACGTGCGCCAACAGGAACAGAAACGGCGTGGGCGAGAGCAGGAAGAGAGCCCACTTGCGCGTCCACTCCGGATAGGGCGCCTGAAATGGTAGCAGCAGGGCTGGAAGAAGGAGCAGAGCATCATACACAAACGCATGATGGCTCAACAGCAGGCCGCCTGCCAGGACCAGGGCACTCGCGGTGGGAAACGGTTGCCGGCGGCTTATAAACCAAACGGCCGCGACAAGCACCAGTCCCAACGCGACTTCAGCCGCGATACTGCCACCGACGAACGACAATAGCCCTCGCAGATTGGGCATGCGGTTCGCAGCAGGGTCGAACTCCGGCATGCGTGCCAGGGTAAGGAGACGACTTGGCCAGTCTTTCCCCTCCGCGGCGAACGACAGTAACATGCTCGCAGTCCCGCCAGCCATGCCGCCCAAGAGAGCTTTCCATTTCAGTCGCGCGATGAGGAATATGGGCAGCAGCAGGGCGAGGTGCGGTTTTGCGATGCAGGCTGAAAAAGCGACTCCGGCCCAGAAATCGTGTCCGCCCAGAAGTAGTCTAAGTCCCAGCGCCACAAAGAACAGAAACAACATTGAATCCTGACCCAAGACGAGACAAATGGCGACGGGTGCCGACCAGCAGATTGCCACACACGCCCACGCCCGGCTCAAGAACAAAGGCCAGAGGTACACGAAACCCAACAGCGCAGCAATTCCGGCGCACAACCATAGAGCCCGCGCCACGGCGTACGGCAGGGCAGAAAGCGGTTTGAACGCTAGCGCGAAGGCCGGAATGCGGCCAAACGGAACCGCTTTGGCATTTCGCTCTAGTTCCAAAGATCGGATGGAGTCCCAATCATATAGACGGCCGCTCCCAACCAGTTTTCCGGCCGAGTAGTACTGATTGAAATCGACATCCCACATACTCAAGTTGGCAAGCACCAGCAGGCAATTGAGCGCGAGACCGGCCAGGCCACAGCCAACCGGCAGCAGGCTTCGGCGAAGCGCGGGGCGTGACGGCGAATCGATAGCCATGACCAACTCTGACTTACTTTCAGGGCCTTTTCGCTGTTTGCCAGATACAAGTGTTCAGGTTCAAACAGCACGGGCAAAAACAGCATATTGGCCGCCGAGAGGCAGCCGTCCTAAGCAGCTTTCGGCAATGCCAATTCTCCGGTAGAGCACTTCGGGAAGAAACAAAAAGTACTGCTCCCAAGCAATTCGGAAGTGTTGCTCCTCAAGCAGGCGGCGTGTGTCTCGAATTCCGAGCAACCGTGCATCCACATCGACCGGCGAGCGCTTTACTACCATGCGGGTGACTGGATTCACAGGATTATGCTCAATGATGCAGAAGGTGCCTCCGGGTTTCAAGACTCTCGCCACTTCCCTAGTGAGCGCGCTACGCTTCGACAGCGGGACATGGTGGTAGACACATACCGCAGTGGCAAAGTCGGCAAAGCCGTCGGCAAACGGCAGGACGTCGTCTTGCTCTTGACAAAGTACCCTCAATCCCTCGCAGCCGCGTAGCATGGCGGGAGAAACATCACATCCCGTCGATAGCCCGAACTCTGCCTTGCCGAGTCTTAACAGGTTGCCCTGTCCGCAGCCAATGTCAACCCACGAGCTTTGTTCGGAATCCAGCCCAAATCGATGAAAGAATTCGCGGATCAATATGAGCTTGCGTGTACAAAAGAAATCGCTATTGGCAAAACGGTCGCGTAGAGGATCCTCCAACAGCGCGGAGTAATGCTTTGCATAGTTGTCGAATTCAGCGTGCACGGTTCTCCTTAGCCGGTGGGCTATAATTTACGTTCTCGGCCGCTGAGCCATTACGTTCGAGAAACTGGAACCCCGTATCGCTATTGCCCACAACCCGATAGTGCTCCGTTAGATACGGCTCCATGATCAGCTTATCCCGCGGTGGGTTACGGTAGGCCGGAAACCAGTTGTTGATCCACTCCGGGAACGACCGGTCCCAAACCACGTAGCGAACGTCGTTTGTTTCCAGGCTCTGAACCGCGTCTCGAAATTGTGATTCAGTATTCATGCAGTACATCAAGATGCTATACCGGGTAGGGTTTATCGTTGCGCTCAAAAAGTAGTACATCGGTGCGTAAGGATAGACGAAGATCGCCTCTCCTGGCTTTACGCGCGTCGTCAGAAAATCGAGCACACCATCCGCGTTGACCGCATGCACCGAGCCTCGTCGAGTGGTGTACCTCATCGATGCGGAAAGGGCTACCAGCGGATTTAGCATCGCTAGCGCAAGCGCCGAAATACCGATTAGTTTGAGCGCCCCGTTCAGCCACTTACCGTGCATTTGGCGATAAAGGTGAAAGGCAAGTATGATCAGGATAGGCGACCCCCAGGCGATGTGCGGGAGGTCTTTCCGGTGTATCTCGGAGAACCAAAACGCTAAACCGGCGAACCAATACGGCAGGACGAGGCGGTCGAGTGAGACTCGTCTGGATCGAAGTCCTAAGGTGAGCAGGACGAGCGGAAGTCCCATAACGATCAGAAACGGAATACAAAGAAAGGCGCTGATGGCCGTCGCAACCAGTGGCGGAGCGACCGCGCCGAACGAACCGATAAACGAGTTCCAGTACAGCTCGCGGAACTCCAGACCATACGGAACTGTATTGATGCGGCTATAGTTCGTGAGCGGCCAAAGCAGGTTGGCATAGATCAAATCCGGCAATCCACCCGCGCGCCAGAACAGCGCCAGCCCGGCGGCAATGACCAGGAAATACGCGCCCAGCAGCGTGAGCATCGAGCGAAAGCGGAACTGCCCGCGATAAAGAATCCACAGCAGGAAGGCAAACGACAGACACAGCAGCACGCCCTTTGGAAGCATGATCCAGGTGGTGAGGCCGGCTCCGGCGCCCGCCAGAAACAGCATTATGCCCCGAGGCTGATCCATCCAGTAGGTTAATGCGGCAAACGAGGCCAGCCCCAGCAAGGTACTGTCCATATGATGGCTGATCGCATTCCAATTGTGGAACGAGATGGCCACGAAGAAAATCACCGGCACCGCCTCCATCCCGCACCGTAGCCGCCGCGCCAGATAAAAGAGCAGCAGGGTGATTCCCAGCGTCGTGAATAGCAGGCAGATGCGGGTCGCCAGCCAGGTGATGCCCAGCAGTTTGAAGAACAGCGCCAGCCAGTAAAACGTGCCCGGCCCCATCACCTCGAAGAAGTCGCGAAAGGGGAGTTGTCCTTCCGCGACGCGCACAGCGCCGGTGATGAGGGTACCTTCGTCTCCCTGGTGCGAAAGCAGCCGAAGAAATGGAAGGAAATAGAGTATCGAGCAGCTGGCGACCAGGAGATACGACAACCGTTTGGATAGCGGCATTGGTCGGGAGCCGGAACTAAACTTGAAGTCCGACCGGAGTTGACCGGCCGCCAATCGCGTTCGCCGCGTGGGAGGATTCCAGCACAACACCCCGTTGCGGGGGGGCTTCCCTTATCTCAAAGTTATTCAGTCCAGCGACTACATACAGGGGCCGTTGTTTAGACTCTTCATAGATTCTGGCGACGTAGCTGCCCACTAATCCGACCGCGGTAAGAATCGTTCCTGAAAAAACAATTTGAAGGCAAACCAGAGAAGTCCAGCCGGGTATAGTGGTTTTGGCAACTAAGGCCGCAAAGATACTGTACAGAAAGTAGCCCAAGCCGAAAAGCGTCACGACCGTCCCCAATGTGGTGCTCAGCCGCAGCGGAAGCGCGGAAAATGAGCTGACCGCAGTCCACGCCAGTTGTAGCATCTTGAATAGCGGATACTTGGTGCTCCCGTAGGCGCGCGATTCCCGGTAGAAAGGAACGATGGCCTCTTTCAGTCCGAGCCACGCAACCAGACCCCGCATGAATCGGTGCTGCTCCCGAAACCCGCGCAGCGCCAACACGGCTGTCCTGCTGAAAAGGCGGAAATCTCCGACCTCGGGTGCCAGCCGCCGATCGATAAAGCGGCGCATGAGCCAGTAGAATGCGCTGGCCGTCGAACGCTTCCAAACTCCGTCGCCGTCGCGGGCCCGCCGCTGCGCGGAAACAACGTCGCAGCCCTGGCGCATCAGCCCCAGCATCTCCGGAAGCAGCTCGGGCGGATCCTGAAGGTCCCCATCCATCACCACCGCCGCATCGCCGTTAGCGAAATCCAGCCCTGCGGTGACGGCCGCCTGATGACCAAAGTTGCGGCTGAAGCTGAGGACCTTGACACGCCGGTCCTGGGCGGCCATGTCCTCCAGGATCTTCCCGGTCCTGTCCGTGCTGCCGTCATTGACAAAGATCAACTCATAATCCCAGTCGATCGCGCGCGCTACCGGATGCAGACGTGCCATCAGCGTCGGCAGACTCTCGGCCTCGTTATACACGGGTATGACGATCGAAAGCAACATTGTCCCTCCGTAGTGCAGCACTTGGAAAGCCACTTCGCGAATTCCGCTCCAAATGTACTCGATCGATCGGTTGGGCGAGCCCCAGCTTGCCTGGCGGTCCACTGGCTGTTAACGTCTGTCTACTAACATTGTCAATGCCGTCAATGCCCGTATACAGGCGTACCGGCGAGCGGCGCGGAAGCGGGAAAAAGAACTCCGAGATCGGCGATGGGGCCGATCGCAAACTCATGGCCGCCGCGCACCATGGTACGAAGTTCGCCGGCGGGAAAGCGCTTTCGCACCAGCGCCATATAGTCGCTATATTCGCGTTCGCCTACGGGCAGGGGAAAAATGATGAAGTCGTGAAGGGATGCGGCGGGGACGCTGTCGTCCAGCCAGGTATCTCGATGCTGCATCGCAAACACCCGCTTTCCCAACCTGAGTTGAACCTCCGGGAACTCAACAGTCAGGTAGTCGGGCAGGTAATAGCCGGCGTGACGATAGCCCAGGAAATGAGAGTCGAGGCCCACGATCATGGTTTCCCGTGGGGACGCAATTTGCGGCAGAACCCTGATAATGTTCTCGAGTTCTATCTCAAATCGTCGAACCTCGTAGTATGAGCAGTACACCGGTGCGCGAATGAAAACTAACGTATTAACCGCGGCGGCGCCTCCAATAGCCAAAATCTTGAGAGTCTTCGAGACCCGCGGGTGCGCGTACCAGGTGGAGGCCCAAAGACCCATCCATGCACAAACCGGCGGAGCGAGTGCCAGAAGATAGCCGCTGTTTACGAACTTCAAATAGATGAACGTGAAGAACAGCAGCCCAGGCGCGATCCAGAACCAAGTGAAT